>Ga0315910_10001167_pt1 | contig 24559 bp, 18 predicted proteins | sample EdamamesoilMG_FD_204470 | JGI IMG/M metagenome (GOLD analysis project Ga0315910, IMG submission 204470) | Garden soil microbial communities collected in Santa Monica, California, United States - Edamame soil | ecosystem: Environmental > Terrestrial > Soil > Garden | place: USA: California... | reverse complement strand
GGCCGATTCGATGGCGCCCCTCCTCGCCGAGGGGAGCGAGAGCCGCGACCGCCGGTGGCGCGCCGTGAGCGCCCTCGGTGACATCTGGCTCGTCGACCGGCGTGGGGGGAGCGCGCGGCGACTCACCCAGACGCGGGAGAGCGAGGGGTCTCCGGTCATCTCCCCCGACGCGAAGCTCGTCTACTTCGTGCGCGACGGGAATCTCTACTCGGTCGGCGTGACGGACGGCATCGTCACCCAGCTCACGGACATCCGGAAGGGGCCGAAGCCGAAGGATGAAGAGGCACCGACCGGCCAGCGCGGCTTTGTCCAGAACGAGAACCGCGCGCTGCTCGGCGCCGTCCAGGATCGGTTCCGGAGCGACTCGATCACCAAGGCGGAGCGGGCGCGTCAGGACTCGGCCTGGGGGATCACAGTCTGGCTCGATGCCGATGAGAGCGTCGCCGCGATCACCGTCTCGCCGAACGGTACCGCCGCGATCGTCACCACGAGCACCCCGGCCAAGGGGAACAAGAACACCGTCGTCCCCGACTACATCGCCCAGAGCGGATACACCACCGACATCAACAGCCGCACCAACGTCGGCGACGCGCAGGGGAGCTCGCGCGTCGGGGTGATCACCCTCCCGCGCGGCGGGATCAGCTGGGTGAAGGCGATCCCCGGCGACAGCGCGCGCCCGGCCTCGTACGCTTTCAGCCGCGGATGGAATGAAGCCGGGACCCGGGCGCTCCTCGTCTCGGTGACCCGCGACTTCAAGACCCGCTTCATCCAGGTCCTGAACGCCGCGGCGGACCCGCGACCCACGACCCTCGACTCCCTTCGCGACTCCGCCTGGGTCGGTGGCCCGTGCGAGAGCTGCGCCGGATGGGTCAATGACTCCACAGCCTGGTACGTCTCCGAGACCTCGGGGTATGCGCAGCTCTACTCCCGTGGCGTGAGCGCCCAAGCGCCCAAGCGCCTCACCGCCGGGGACTGGGAGCTCCTCGACGTCGAGAAGAGCCCCGACGGCCGGGAGTTCTGGTTCCACAGCAGCGAGGGGAGCCCTTACGAGCGCCACTTCTACCGGATGCCGGTGGCGGGTGGGGCACGAACGCGGATCACCTCGGGGGGCGGCGGTCACAACGTGACGGTCTCACCCGACGGGAAGCTGATGGCCGACGTCTATTCCACTGCGAACCGTCCTCCCGAGCTCTTCGTCGCTCCGTTCCGCGCCGGAGGTGCGCGTACCCAGCTCACCACCTCACCGACCGCGGAGTGGCTCGCCCGGAAGTGGCTCACGCCTGAGATCGTCGAGATCCCCGCGAGTGATGGGATCAAGGTACCGGCGCGCATCTACCGCCCCGAAGATCTCGGCGCCACGCCCAACGGCGCAGCGGTGATCTTCGTCCACGGGGCGGGGTACCTGCACAACGTCCACAACTACTGGTCCACCTACTTCCGCGAGTACCAGTTCCACCACCTCCTCGCGAGCAAGGGGTACGTCGTTCTCGACGTCGACTACCGCGCCTCGGCGGGGTATGGGCGCGACTGGCGCACCGCGATCTACCGTCATATGGGAGGCCGCGACCTGCAGGACCAGGTCGACGCTTCCCGCTGGCTCCGCGCTACGCGGAACATCGGCCCGGAGCGGGTGGGGATCTACGGCGGGAGCTACGGCGGCTTCATCACCCTGATGGCGCTCTTCACCACCCCCAAGGAGTTCGGCGCCGGCGCGGGGCTCCGCTCGGTCACCGACTGGGCGCACTACAACCACGGCTACACCGGGGAGATCCTGAACCTCCCGCAGGACGACTCGGTCGCCTACCGGCAGAGCTCCCCGATCTACTTCGCCGAGGGGCTCGAGGACCCGCTCCTCATCGCCCACGGGATGATCGACACCAACGTCCACTTCCAGGACGTGGTGCGCCTCGCCGAGCGGCTCATCGAGCTCGGCAAGGAAGATTGGGAGATGGCGGTGTATCCGGCCGAGGACCACGGCTTCGTCCGCCCCGACAGCTGGACCGACGAGTACACCCGGATCCTCAAGCTCTTCGACCGGACGATCGGTGTATCACACTGAACGGCGCATGCAGCAGTGCGGAAGGGGCGGAGCGCTCCGATCTGTCCCTGCATCGGAACGTTCCGCGACCTCTGCACTTCTGCATGGAGCGGTTGAATGGCTGTAGTGATCCGAAGGGTGCGTCCGTCCGACGCCGAGCAGATCCGCCAGGTCTACAAGGCTGCCGCGGAGCAGGGGACCCTCGCCCGGATGCCGGATGAGGTCGACGCGGCCTACGTCGTCGGGTTCATGGCCGCCGCCGAGGACGGCCTCGAGGTCGTCGCCGAGGTGGATGGGGTGGTGGTCGGCGACCTCCACGCCTCCCGGCTCCCGCCGCGACAATTCTCCCACGGGTTGGGGGAACTCACCATCGCCGTCCATCCCGACCACCAGGGAAAGGGGATCGGGCGGAAGCTGTTCGAGGAGTTCTTCAGGGTCGTGCGGGAGGAGATGCCCGACATCCACCGGGTGGAGCTCTTCGCCTGGGCGGAGAACCAAGGAGCGCTCCGACTGTACGAGTCCCTCGGCTTCAAGTTCGAGGGAAGGCTCCCGCGGCGGGTGCGGACCGACTCCGGCGAATGGCGGGACGATGTCGTATACGGCTGGCTGCGTTCCTGAACGTGGGACCACGGAGGTCCGGAGTTACACGGGGACTCACGGAGAAAGGACTTGTGGGGGTCGCAGGGTGAGATCTCACCTTGCAGCCCCCACATCGCTTTTCTCCGTGCCTCTCCGGGGTCCTCCGCGACCTCCGTGGTCCCACGCGCGGACCGATGCCCCTATTTCAACTCGTCCATCGTCTTGATGATGTGCCCCACGAGCCCGTACGCCTTCGCCGGCTCGGCGTCGAGCCAGAAGTTGCGGTGCGTGTCCTCCTCGATCCGCTCGAGGGACTGCCCGGTCTCGCGCGCGAAGATCTTGTTGAGCCGGTCCCGCATCCGCAGGATCTCCTTCGCCTCGATCTCGATGTCGCTCGCCGTCCCCCCCGCGCCGCCGGCCGGCTGGTGCAGGAGGAAGCGGGTGTTCGGGAGGCAGAAGCGGTCCGCCTTGGGCACCGAGACGAAGATCAGCGCCCCGGCGCTCGCCACCCACCCGGTCCCCACGATCCGGACCCGCGGCTTCACGAAGCGGATCATGTCGTGGATGGTGTCCCCGGCCTCGACGTGCCCGCCCTGGGAGTTCAGGAAGAGGGTGATCGGGTCGTTCGACTCCGCCGCGAGGGCCAGGAGCTGGGCCGAGATGCTGGCCGCGAGCTTCTGGTTGATCTCGCCGCTGATGATGACCGTCCGGGCCTTGAAGAGCCGCTCGGTGAGGACCGGATCGGGAGCGGTGCGCGTGGCCGGGGCTTCGGCGGGGGTATCGTGATCGTGCATTGGGTCAGTGAGCGGTGAGCAGTGAGCGGGGAGCGGGAACTGCCGCTGGGGGAATCCTAGCGGGTCAGGGCCGGGGACGGCAAACGGCTCCGATGCGCTCCCCCCTCTCCCGGAGGGAGAGAGGGCTGGGGGGTGAGGCGTGTCCCGAGCGCAGCAAGGGATCCTTTGCGGAGCGGGGGCTGGGGGGTGAGGTTTCGGTATGGATCTGCTGGCCCACTTGGTATCGACCCTCGACGGTCTCCGCCTCCCGGCGGGGCCGGCGCTGGTGGCGGTCTCCGGTGGTCCCGATTCGGTCGCTCTCCTCGACCTCCTGGTCCGGACCCGCGAGCACCACGAGCTGGAACTGATCGTGGTCCACGCCGACCACGGCATCCACCCCGAGAGCGGCGAGGTGGCGCGCCAGGTCGAGCGGCTCGCCGGGGCCTATGGCCTCCGCGTCGTCACCGGCCAGCTCCACCTGAGCGCCGGGCACATCTACCCGACCGAGACGGCGGCGCGGACCGCCCGCCACGGGTGGCTCCGTCAGGTCGCGGTGCGCGAGGGGGCCAAGGTCGTCTTCCTCGCCCATCACGCCGACGACCAGGCGGAAACGGTCCTGCTCCGTGAACTGAAGGGAAGCGGGGTCGCGGGGCTCCGCGGGATGGACCTCCGGCGCGGGCTCCTTGTCCGCCCCCTTCTCGCCGTTCCCCGCGCCCTCCTCCGCGAGTATCTCGCCGAGATGGGACTCGCGTCCTGGGACGACCCGGCGAACGCCGATATGCGGCACCTCCGCTCCTGGCTCCGGGTCGAGGTGCTCCCCAGGCTCCGGGAACGGGTCCCCGCGATCGACCGCCACCTTCGCCGCACCGCGCGCGACTCGGCGCGCAACGCCGACGCCTGGGCGGCGCTCCTCCGCCAGCTCGCGGAGCTCGAGTTCCGCGAGGACGCCAACGGGCCCTCGATCGCCAGCGCGCCGCTCGCGACCTACGAGCCCCCCCTCGCGGAGATGGTGATCCGGACCCTCGCCCGCCTCGCCGGCGGGATGGTGGGACCCCGGGCGGCGCGGCGCGCGGCGCGGCTGGTGCGGGGCGGGGTGAGCGGGAAGTACGCCCAGCTTGGCGCGGGGTGGGTGGCGGAACTTTCTTTCGGGCGACTGATGGTCCGGCCCGAGCATCCCTCCGGTACGCTCACCCCGGTGACGCTGGAGGGGGAGCGAGGGGAGACGGCCTGGGCGGGGTGGCGGATCTCCTGGCACCGGGAACCCGCGCCCAGCGCCCAGCCGCGCGGCGGCTTCACCGCCTGGTTCCTTCCCGATGCGCTGGCACTCCGTCCCTGGCGCCGGGGGGATCGGATCTCCCCGCTCGGCGGCACCGGTCGCCGCCTCGCGGTACGTTGCTTCCAGGATGCCCGGGTCCCCGCCGGGCGCCGCGCCCGCTGGCCGATGCTCGACGCCGGCGGACGGCTGGTCTGGATCCCCGGGGTCTGCCGTTCCACCGATCTCTTGCCGCCCGAAGGGGCCGAGGCACTGCGTGTCGATGTCCACGTCGCCTGAAACGTTGAAGCGCACCGGCGGGAAGCCGATGAAGGCGATCATCTACGACGCGGAGACCATCCAGCGGCGGGTCGAGGAGCTGGGCCGGGAGATCACCGGGGCCTATCCCGAGGGGGATCTCCTCCTCATCGGGATCCTCAAGGGGAGCGTCCTCTTCATGGCCGACCTGGTCCGGGCCATCACCCGGCCGGTGAAGATGGACTTCATGGTGGTCTCGAGCTACGGGGCGGAGAAGAGCTCCAGCGGGAACGTCCGCCTGGTCTATGACCCGACCATCGACCTCGCCGGCAAACATATTGTGCTCGTCGAGGATATTATTGATAGTGGCCGGACCATGAACCGGCTGGTGGCCCTCCTGAAGGAGCGGCGGCCGGCCTCCCTGGCCATCGCGGCGTTGCTCGACAAGCGCATCGCCCCGGAGCCCCCGAAGGAGCTCCGATTCGTGGGATTCCACGCCCCGCCCGCCTTCCTGGTGGGATACGGGCTCGACTACGCCGAAGACTACCGGCATTTGCCGTTCATCGCGGACCTGGAATAGATGACCGACCGTACCCCTGAACGACCCCAGCCGCCCAATTGGGCGGGCCTCTCCCGGAGCGCGGCGCTCTGGGTGCTGGTCATCGTGGTGTCGATGTTCCTCTTCAACGTGATGAGCCGGAAGGCGGGCGGGATCCAGGAATTCGCCTACACCGCCTTCCAGGCCCAGCTCGACGCGGGGAACATCCAGAACGTCCTGATCATCGACGGCCGTCGCATCGAGGGGGAGTTCAAGGCCCCGGTGCGCCAGGAGGGCGGAGGCACCGCGCGCGGCTTCTCCGTGCTCCTCCCCATCAAGGACAGCGAGGCGTTCCTCGCGCGGCTGGAGCAGGCCAAGGTGCCGATCAAGGCGAAGGAGGACACCGGCGGGATCGGCGTCATCCTCCTGAACATCCTGCCGTGGCTGGTGATGATCGGCCTGATGTTCTTCCTGATCCGCCAGCTGCAGGCCGGCGGGAACCGCGCCTTCTCCTTCGGGAAGAGCCGCGCCAAGATGCTCACCGGCGACACCCCCAAGGTCACCTTCGCCGACGTGGCGGGGGCGGACGAGGCCAAGGTGGAGCTGCAGGAGATCATCGAGTTCCTGAAGGACCCGCACAAGTTCACCCGGCTCGGCGGGCGGCTCCCCAAGGGGGCGCTCCTCGTCGGCCCGCCGGGGACCGGCAAGACCCTGCTCGCCAAGGCGGTGGCCGGCGAGGCGGGGCGTCCCTTCTTCTCGATGTCGGGCTCCGACTTCGTGGAGATGTTCGTGGGCGTCGGCGCCAGCCGCGTCCGCGACCTCTTCGAGCAGGGGAAGGCGCACGCCCCCTGCATCATGTTCATCGACGAGATCGACGCCGTGGGCCGGCACCGCGGCGCCGGCCTCGGCGGCGGCCACGATGAGCGGGAGCAGACCCTCAACCAGCTCCTCGTCGAGATGGACGGCTTCGAGTCGAACGACGGCGTGATCCTCATCGCCGCCACCAACCGTCCCGACGTGCTCGACCCCGCGCTCCTCCGCCCGGGCCGCTTCGACCGCCAGATCATGGTCGACGCGCCGGACGCGAAGGGTCGCGAGCAGATCCTCAAGGTCCACACCCGGAAGATCCCCCTCGCCGCCGACGTCAAGCTCGACATCATCGCCAAGGGGAGCCCGGGGATGGTCGGCGCCGACCTCGCCAACCTCGTCAACGAGGCGGCGGTCCTCGCCGCGCGCGGCAACAAGGCCGTGGTCGACATGCGCGACTTCGACGAGGCCAAGGACAAGCTGATGCTCGGCCTGGAGCGCCGGAGCCTGGTGCTCTCCGAGGAGGACCGGAAGCTCACCGCCTTCCACGAGGGCGGGCACACCGTCGTCTCCCTCTACCTCCCCGGGTCGGACCCGGTGCACAAGGTCACGATCGTCCCCCGCGGGCGCGCGCTCGGCCTCGCCACCTGGCTCCCGGAGAAGGACCGCTTCAACGCCACCCGCCAGTGGCTGCTGGGCCGCCTCGCCACCGCGTTCGGCGGCCGCGTGGCCGAGGAGCTGATCTTCGGGGAGGACAAGGTCACCACCGGGGCCGGCGGCGACATCCAGCAGGCCACCGACCTTGCGCGCCAGATGGTGACGCGCTACGGGATGAGCGAGAAGGTCGGGATGATGGCCGTCGAGGAGCGGAGCCAGGAGGTCTTCCTCGGCCGCGAGTTCGGCAGCCGGCACGAGGTCTCCGAGCACACGGCGAAGATGGTCGACGAAGAGGTGAAGCGGCTCCTCGACCAGGCCTACGCCAAGGCGCGGGAGATCCTCATCGAGCACCGTGACGTCCTCGACCGGATCGCCTTCGCGCTCCTGGAGCACGAGACGCTGAACGGCGAGCAGGTGATGCTCCTCAAGGAGGGGAAGGCCCTCCCGCCGCCGGACGGGCCGCCGAATTCCGGCCGGCCGAACGCGCCGGTCACCGCCCCGCGGACCGAAGCGCGTGCCGCGACCACGCCGCTCCTGGGTGGCCCCGCGCCCGAACCGTCGGGGGCGTGAAGGCAGAGCTGCTCCCCGTCCATCGGCGCTCGGCCTTCGCCGAGTTCCTCCGGGGACGGGGGTGGGATGTCGATCGGGCCGAGTCCGCCGCTGACGGGCTCGGCCCGGTCGTTCTCGTCGTCTCGGGGCTCGACGCCCCGGTGCTCGAAGCGCTGCAGAAGTGGAACCTCAAGATGGGGCTCGACCTCCTCACCGGTGAGGACTGGGTGCTGCTCGCCGGCTCGGCGTCCCGCCTCTCCGCCCTGGCGCGGCCCTGGACCATCCCGCCGGAGCTGAGCGAGCTCGCGACGGCCGTGGGCCTTGCCTTGCCCGCAGGCCCACCTGCCCACTGGCCCACCGGCCGCGGCACCATCTCCCTCGAACGTCCGGTCATCGTCGGGATCGTCAACGTCACCCCCGACAGCTTCAGCGACGGTGGCGCCCACCCGACGACGGCCTCCGCGGTGGAGCACGCAAAGCGCCTGGTCGATGAGGGCGCCACGATGCTCGACATCGGCGGGGAGTCGACCCGCCCCGGCGCCACGCCGGTGCCCGAGGAGGAGGAACTCCGCCGCGTCGTTCCCGTCATCGAGCGTCTCCTGGCCCACTTGCCCACCTGCCCACTTGCCGTCGATACCACCAAGTCCGCCGTCGCGCGTGCCGCCCTTGCCGCCGGGGCCTGGGCGGTCAATGACGTCAGCGGACTTCGATTCGACCCGGGGATGGGGGCGGCGATCGCGGAGCGCGGGGCGGGGGTGATCGTGATGCATTCCCGCGGCTCCTTCGAGCAGCTCGCGTCGTACGATCACGCGGAGTACCCCGGCGGCGTCGCATCCACGGTGGCAACGGAGCTCGGCGACGCCGTCGGTCGCGCCACGGGAGCGGGGATCCCCCTCGACCGCGTCGCGATCGATCCCGGGTTCGGCTTTGCCAAGACCCCGGAGCAGAATATCGTTCTGCTCGACCGGCTCGCGCAGGTCACCGCGCTCGGCCGGCCGACGCTGGTGGGGCTGTCGCGGAAGCGGTTCCTCGGTGAGCTCACCGGGCGCACGGCCGCCACCGACCGCGACGCCGCCACCGCCGCCGCCTGCGTGATGGCCCACGCCCGCGGTGCCCAGCTCTTCCGGGTGCACGCCCCCGCCGCCGTGCGGGATGCGCTCACCGTCGCCCACGCCCTCGGAGCCTCCTGATGCCCCCGGATCCCTTCAAGCTGTTGTCGCCGACCTGGCGCGATGGCCTCGAGATCCTGCTGGTGGCGTACCTGCTCTACCGGCTCCTCAAGTTCCTGGCCGGGACGCGGGCACTGCAGATCGTCTTCGGCCTCCTGGTGCTGGTCGCCGTCTGGCTGGTGGCGTCGTACCTGAAGTTCACGATGGTCACCTACATCCTCTCCGCGCTCTTCACCTACGGCATCTTCGCCATCGCCGTGGTGTTCCAGCCGGAGCTCCGCCTGGCGCTCGCGCGGCTGGGGCGGGCGCGCCCCTTCCGGCTCCTCGTCGGCGGCGCGGGCGCCGCGGTGGCGGAAGAGATCGCCGAGGCGCTGGTGCGGATGGCGCGTGGCCGCACCGGCGCGCTCCTCCTGGTGGAACGGGACGCCTCGCTCGCGGAATACGCCGCGACCGGCACCCCGATCGAGGCCGCGATCACCTCGGAGCTCCTCCAGACCATCTTCACCCCGCCTTCGCCGCTCCACGACGGGGCGGTGATCCTCCGCGGAGAGCGGCTCGCCGCCGCCGGCGCGATCCTCCCCCTCACCCAGGCGACGTTGAGCGACCGCACCCTCGGCACCCGGCACCGCGCCGCGCTGGGGATCTCGGAAGAGACCGATGCCCTCGCCTTCGTCGTCAGCGAGGAGACCGGCCAGATCGCCCTCGCACTCCGCGGCCGGCTCTATCGCGACCTCGATCACGACCAGGTCCGCAAGGCCCTCGCTTCCTCCAAGCTCGATGCCGGCGTCCTCGCCGGCGGCACTCCCGCACCCACGCCATGACCGACGCCACCATCCCCTCCGCCGCCCAGCGCTGGCGCTTCGCCCTCGCGGTCTTCACCGCGGTGCTCGCCCTCCTCGTCGCGAGCCTCGCCCCGACCGTGACGCTCTGGGACGCGGGTGAGTTCCTCGCCGCCTCGCGGATCCTCGGGGTCCCCCATCCCCCTGGCACCCCGCTCTGGGTGATGCTCGCCCACGTCTGGGGCACCCTGGTCCCGATCGGGGAGTGGGCCTACCGCATCAACCTGATGACCGCCGCCGCGAGCGCCGTGGCCGCGGCCTGCTTCGGGCTGGTCGCGTGGGAAGGACTCCGTCGGGTCCCGTCGCTCACGGCGGACACCCCGTCCTGGTTCGCCCCGCTCGGAGCGGGGGTGGCGGCGGTCGCCGGTGCCTTCACATTCACCAACTGGCAGAACTCGGTCGAGGCCGAGGTGTACGGGATCGCGATGCTGGTGATCGGGCTCGTCACCTGGTCCCTGCTCCGGTGGCGGGAGCAGCGCGGCACCCCCGCGGCCGACCGCACCCTCCTCTTCATCCTCTACCTCGCCGGGCTCTCGATCGGGAACCACCTCCTCGCCCTCCTCGCCGGACCGGCGGTGGTCGCGTTCCTCTTCCTGGTCGGGAAGGGGACCCCGCTCCCGGATCCGGTGGAGCGCTCCAAGGAGCTCGCGACCACCGCGGTCATCGGCGGGACCTGGTTCCTCCTCATCGGGCTCGGGCTCGGGAGCACCGGGATCAGCATCGTCGGCGGCACCTGCTTCGTGGCGGCGACGGCGTGGGCGTTGACCCACCGGCGCGGCGGCTTCGCGACGGTGGCGCTGGTCGTCGCCCTGATCGGGATCACCTCGTACCTCTTCATGTTCCTCCGCGCCGGGCAGCACCCGATGCTCAATGAGGCCCAGCCCGACAACTGGCAGGCGCTCCTCGACGTCATCCGGCGGAAGCAGTACCCCCCGCGCGGTCCCTTCGACGATCCGACCGAGTTGCACGGTCCGGGCAACCCGGGACGCTCGCTCTACATCATCGGGCTGCAGGTCCTCAACTACCTGCAGTACTTCACCTGGCAGTGGGGGATGGGGCTCGGGAAGCTCCTGCTCAAGGTCCCCTTCGTCACCCTGTACTTCCTCCTCGGCATTCTCGGCTCCGCGGCCCACCGGCGCGGCGACAAGGCGGCGTGGGGGATGCTCCTCGTCCTCTTCCTGACCACCGGGATCGGGTTGATGGGGTACATGAACTTCAAGCCCGGCTTCTCCCTCGGGTACGGCCGCTTCCCGAACTTCTCCGATCACGAGGTCCGCGAGCGCGACTACTTCTTCGTCGTGAGCTTCGTGGTGTGGGGGCTTTGGGCCGGGATGGGACTCACCGTGCTCGCGCGGAAGGCCTGGGCCTCGGTCGCGGGTGGCCTCCGGCCGCTGGCCTCCGGTCTCGTCCTCTCGTTGGGACTGATCCCCGTCGCCACCAACTGGGCCGAGGCGAGCCGGGCGCGGATGCCGGTGGCGCGCGTCGCCTCGGACTTCGCGTACGACCTGCTCAACTCGGTGCCGCCCTACGGGATCCTCGTCACCTTCGGCGACAACGACACCTTCCCCCTCTGGTGGGCGCAGGAGGTGGAGGGGATCCGCCCCGACGTCACGATCTTCTGCCTCGCGCTGGCGCAGACCGAGTGGTACCTCCGCCAGATGCGCGACCAGCCGGTGCGCCCCTTCAGCGACAGCGGCGCGGCGCCGATCTGGCGCGGCACCGCCGGCGCAAAGCCCGAGTGGCCGACCCATTCGATGACCGACCAGGAGATCCTCGGCTTCTCCGGCCGGCTCACCGAGATCCCGCAGGCGATCGCGATCCCCCTCGGCACCATCCAGCACGTCCTCCCGGCCGGGGCGGTGCTGGCGCCCAACGACGTGGCGCTCCTGCGCGTGATCCAGACCAACCTCGGCCGCCGGCCGATCGTCTGGTCGGTCTCCACGGGGCGCAACTTCCTGGGGCTCGATCCCTACATCGTCCAGCAGGGGATGGTCTACGCCCTCCAGCCCCAGCTCCCCGACTCCACCGATCCGCGCTACTCGGCCCGCCGGATGAACGGGGTCCCCATCGACATCCCGGCGACCACCCGGCTGGTCGAGCAGGTGTACCGGTTCGCGGGGATGGATACGACGCCGGACCGGAAGCCGATGGATCCCGCGGCCGAGGGGATCGCCTCCAACCTCGCCAACCCCGTCATCCTCCTCGCCCTGGCGAGCGAGGAGAAGGGGGATGACGCGGCGGTCCTCCGCTACCTGGAGATGGCGCTCCGCATCCGCCCCGACGAGTCGCTCCGGAGCGCCGCCGCCGAGATGCGCCAGCGGGCGATGCTCCGGGCGCAGCCGGCGCCGACCCCGGCACGGCCCTAGCCCGCGGAGCGGCGGACTCTCTCCTTGCCACTGTCATCCTGAGGGGCCGTAAGGCCCCGAAGGATCTAGCGTACGGTGCTCGGTCCGTTGCATGACAGCACCGTGCCGGTCGGTCCGTTGCTTCCGGCGACCGGTCGTTACCCCACGGCGACCGGGCGACGGACAGTAGATCCTTCGGGGGCTCACGCCCCCTCAGGATGACAGGGCACCCCTCCGCCCCCGCGGCCTTCGGCCGGTTCTACCCCCTGTCCCCGCCCCCTGCCTACCGGCCCACAGGCCGCCGCCTACCCGCTTGCCGTAACTCCAACTAAATTGGTGGGTTATGGAATTCCCCGACCTCCCGGCCAGGCTGCAAGAGGTGCGCGGAGAGGTCGCCGCGCATCAGGCCAAGGGGGGGTGGGACCATCCGGTCCGGATCGTGGCGGTCACCAAGACCCACGGTCCCGAGGCGGTCCGGGCGGCGGCGGCGGCGGGGCTCACGATGGTCGGGGAGAACCGGGTCCAGGAAGCGCTCCCCAAGCAGGACGCGACCGCCGGGGTCCCGGTCGAGTGGCACCTGATCGGCTCGCTCCAGCGCAACAAGGTGAGGCAGGTGGTGGGGCGGTTCGCCCTGGTCCACTCCATCGACCGGCTCGACCTGGCCGAGGAGTTCCAGAAGCGGGTGCCGGAGGGATCGAGGCAGGGAGTCCTCCTGCAGGTGAACTGTTCGGGGGAGCCGCAGAAGGGCGGGGTGGAGCCCGAGGCGTGCGTCGCCTTGCTCGATGCGATCCGCGGGCTGGAGCGGCTCGAGGTCCGGGGCCTGATGACGATGGCCGAGCTCACCGACGATGAAAGGTTGCAGCGGAAGGCGTTCCAGCGTCTCCGCGCGGTGCAGGGTGAAGGGCAGCGGGCAGGGCACGCGCTCCCCGAGCTGTCGATGGGGATGTCGGGTGACTACGGTGTCGCGGTGGAAGAGGGAGCGACGCTGATCCGGTTGGGCACACTCCTCTTCGGAACGAGGGACCGATGACCGACGACGTCTTCAATCTCACGCCGCACGACGTGCGCGGGCAGGAATTCGCGCGCGGCTTCCGCGGGTACGATATCCAGCACGTCGAAGAGTTCCGCCATCGCGTGGCCGAGGCGCTCGACCGCCTCCTCCGCGAGCGGGCGCAGTTCGAGGAGCGGCTCCGCGGGATGCAGGAGCAGCTCCGTTCCTTCCGCGAGCGCGAGAAGGCGATGAACGACGCGCTCGTCGCCGCCCAGCAGCTGCGCGCCGACACCAAGCAGCAGTCCGAGCGCGAAGCGGAGTCGGTGCTGCGCGAGGCCAAGGCGGAAGCGCTCCGCGTGGTGGCCCGCGCGGAGGACCAGGAACGGATGGTGCGCGACCGGTTCGAGGCGGCGCAGCGCCAGTTCGCCTCCTACCTCTCCAACTTCCGCGCCCTCCTCGAGCGCCAGCTCGGCGAGGTGGAAGGGCTGCAGGCGAGCGCGCAGACGCGCGCCCAGCTGCAGGTGGAGCGGAGCGATCAGCAGACGGAGCTCGTCCTCAAGCGGAAGGTCTGATCTTCGTGGGTCGATACCCGGTCTGGCCGGCATCACACGCGGCGCTCGAGGACGGCGTCCTCGCGGAGTGGCGCGCGGAACAGCTCTTCCGGCAGGTGCAGGCCTCCCGCGCCGGCGGCGAGCCCTTCGTCTTCTTCGAGGGGCCTCCCACCGCCAACGGCCGCCCCGGCATCCACCACGTCTTCGCGCGCACCATCAAGGACCTGATCTGCCGCTTCCGGGTGGCGCAGGGCCGGAAGGTCACGCGCAAGGCGGGATGGGACACGCACGGCCTCCCGGTGGAGCTCGAGGTCGAGAAGAAGCTCGGCTTCAGCGGGAAGAAGGACATCGAGGCCTACGGCGTCGAGAAGTTCAACGCCCTCTGCCGCGAGAGCGTCTTCCAGTACAAGGCGGACTGGGAGAAGCTCTCCGAGCGCACCGGGTACTGGCTCGACTACGACGATCCCTACATCACGTACTCCAACGAGTATGTGGAGTCGGTCTGGTGGCTCCTCAGCGAGCTGCACAAGAAGGACCTCCTCTATCGCGGCCACCGGGTGCTCCCCTACTGCCCCCGCTGCGGCACCGCGCTCTCGAGCCACGAGCTCGCGCTCGGCTACGAGGAAGTCACCGACAAGAGCATCTACGTCACCTTCCCGCTCCAGGACGGCAGCGGGCGGGAGCTCGTCGTCTGGACCACGACGCCCTGGACCCTGCCGAGCAACGTGGCCGCGGCGGTCGACCCGGAGCTGGAGTACGGGGTCTATGAGGTCGGGGGACGGAAGCTCGTCGTCGCGACCGCCCGCGCCGCGGCGATCAAGGTGCAGGGGAAGGCCATCGCCGAGTCGCCGTTGGTGGCGACGATCAAGGGAGAGTCGCTCGTCGGGCTCCGGTACCAGCGGCCCCTCGACGTGGTCCCCGATCCCGAGGCGGGGAAGCACTCGATCGTGATCCCCGGGGCCTTCGTCACCGCCGAGGACGGTTCCGGCATCGTGCATATGGCCCCCGCCTTCGGCGCCGACGACCACGCCGCCGGGAAGGAGCACGGCCTCGCGATGATCCGTCCCGTCGCGATGGACGGCACCTTCAAGGGGACCACCTGGCCCGAGCTCGAGGGGAAGCTCGTCACCGCCGAGGAGACCAACGAGCTCATCATCCGGAAGCTCAAGACGGATGGGCGGCACCTCCTCACCGAGCAGTACATCCACACGTACCCGCATTGCTGGCGCTGCTCCAGCAAGCTGATCTACTTCGCCAAGGACTCCTGGTTCGTCCGCACCAGCGCCGTGAAGGAGCGGATGCTCGAGATCAACCGCGGCGTGAACTGGGCACCCCCCGAGGTCGGGGCGGGGCGCTTCGGCGCCTGGCTCGAGAACAACGTCGACTGGGCCCTCTCGCGCGACCGGTACTGGGGCACCCCGCTCCCGGTCTGGGTCTGCAGTGAGAGCGAGTCGCACGTGCAGGTGATCGGGAGCTACGCCGACCTCGCGCAGGCCGCCGGGAAGCCGCTGCCGAAGGATTTCGACCCGCACAAGCCGTTCATCGACGCCTGGCAATGGAAGTGCCACTGCGGCGGCACGATGAAGCGCGCCCCCGAGGTCATCGACACCTGGTTCGACTCCGGCGCGATGCCGGTGGCGCAGTGGCACTACCCGTTCGAGAACGCCGACAAGTTTGAGGCCCACAAGGTCGCGGACTATATCTGCGAGGGGGTCGACCAGACCCGGGGGTGGTTCTATTCCCTCCTCGCCATCGCGACCACGGTCTTCGACCGGCCGGCGTACCGGAATGTCATCGTCAACGAGCTGGTCCTCGACGCCGAGGGCCAGAAGATGTCGAAGTCGAAGGGGAACGTGGTCGACCCGTGGAAGGTCATCGACCAGTTCGGCGCCGATACCGCCCGGCTCTACCTCCTGGCCTCGAGCCAGGTCTGGCTCCCGAAGCGGTTCGACCTGAAGGCGATCCCCGAGTCGGTGGGCGGGTTCACGAACACGCTCCGCAACACGTACACCTTCTACCAGATGTACGTGGGCGACTGGACCCCCGCGACCCGCGACTCGCGACCCGCGACGCTCGACCGGGCCGATAGGTGGATTCTGGGCCGCCTCGATTATACTGTCCGCTCGGTCACGAACGCCTGGGAGGGGTATGACGCCACCGCCGGTGTGCGCGCCCTGATGGATTTCGTGGTCGACGACCTCTCCAACTGGTACGTCCGTACCAACCGGGCCCGCTTCTGGGCGCCCGACCGCCCGAGCGGCGATCCCGCCGCGCTCGCGACCCTGCACGAATGCCTGGTGACGGTGGCGCGGCTCCTCGCCCCGGCGGCCCCGTTCCAGAGCGACTGGCTGCACCGCGCCCTCACCGGGACCTCGGTCCACCTCGCCCACTGGCCCGCCGACCAGGGTCGCCTCGACCCCGCGCTCGATGCCGCGATGGATGCCGCGCGGCGCCTCACCTCGCTGGCGCGCTTCGCCCGTGAGACCGGGAAGGCGAAGGTCCGCCAGCCCCTCCGGGCGATGAAGGTCGCGGTCCCGAAGCGCGCGGTGAACGCCGAGTTCACGGCCCTCCTCCCGCTGCTGGCGGCCGAGGTGAACGTGAAGGAGATCGAGATCGTCGCCAGCGAGGACTCGCTGGTGCGCCTCAAGGCGAAGGCCAACTTCAAGACCCTGGGCAAGCGGTACGGGTCGCGCACCAAGGAGGCCGCGGCGCTGGTCCCGGCGTTCAGCGCGGCACAGGTGGCGGAGCTGGAGCAGGGGCGGAGCGTCACCAGCGGGGAGTTCGAGTTCGCGCAGGAGGATGTGGTGATCGAGCGGGAGGTCACGACCGACTGGCTCGTCGCCTCGGACGGCCCCTACGTCGCGGCTCTCGACCCCGCCCTCACCCCCGCCCTCGAGGCCGAAGGGCTCGCCCGTGAGCTGGTGAGCCGGGTCCAGCGTCTCCGGAAGGATGCGGGGTTCGCCGTGACCGACCGGATCGCGCTCGCGGTGCAGGGACCGGCCGCCGTCCTCGCCGCCGCGCGGAGCCACGAAGCGTTCATCACCGAAGAGACCCTCGCCCGCCGGTTCGAGCCCGGTGCGGCACTCGACCAGCCGGAGCTCGAACAGCAGCTCGATCTCGACGGCCACGCCGTCACCGTCGGTCTCGCGCGCCTCGGCGCCGGGGCCTGACCACGAACCCTCGGGAGCGTATGAACAAGAAGCAGCTGACCCACCTGGAGAAGCGCCTGATGGAAGAGCGCACCCGCGTGATGAAGGAACTCGGCTTCTACGACGAGTCCTTCAACACCACCCTCCAGGGCGCCGACGGCGACCTCTCCTCCTACTCGTTCCACATGGCCGACCAGGGCACGGACGCGATGGAGCGCGAGAAGCAGTTCCTGATGGCGTCCAAGGAAGGACGCTACCTCTGGCACGTGAACCAGGCGCTGCGCCGGCTCTACTCCGCCCCGGACAAGTTCGGGAAGTGCGAGACCTGCGGCAACGAGGTCGGGTTCGAGCGGCTCGACGCCCTGCCGCACGCCCGGCTCTGCATCTCCTGCAAGGAGAAGGAAGAGGATGCCAAGCGGCGCTGACCGCCGGCTCTTCGCCGTCGTCGCGTCGGTGACCGTCGTCGCCGACCTCGCCACCAAGCTGGCCGCGGAGTCCGCACTCGCCCTCCGGAGCGCGGTCCCGGTCCTGGGCGAGACCTTCCAGCTCCGCCTGGTCTACAACCCCGGCGCCGCCTTCGGCCTCCACCTGGGGCCGTGGAGCCGGTGGATCTTCCTCGCCGTGGCCATCGGCGCCATCGTGATCCTCGACCGGATGAGCCGCACCGCCTCGCCCGGGGACCGCCTCCGTCAGCTCGCCTGTGGGCTCGTGGCCGGCGGCGCCTTCGGGAACCTGGTCGACCGGATCCGGAGCGCCCAGGGTGTGGTCGACTTCCTCGACGTCGGGGTCGGCGTCCACCGCTGGCCCACCTTCAACGTCGCCGACATCGGCGTCTCCTGCGGGGCGATCCTCCTCGCCATCTCCCTCTGGCAGGAGGACAACGAACGGGAACGCCGACGCACCGGGGAACACGCCGTCGCCGATGGAACAGGCGCCCCGCGCGCCGATGGTACGACAGGCGTCCCGCCTGTCTGATGCCCCCGTGGCCGACCTCCGCCGCCTCGTCGTCCTCCCGGCCAAGGCGGAGCGCCTCGACCGCTTCCTCGCCGACCAGTTGAGCCTCTCCCGCACCCAGGCCGCGCGCCTGGTGGCGGACAAGATGGTGCAGGTGAACGGCGCGGTGGCCCGCGCCTCCCGCGCCCTCGAACACGGCGACGAGATCGTCGTCACCATCCCGGAGGTGGAGCCCCCCCGCCACCTCCTCCCCGCCGACATCCCGCTCACGATCGTCTTCGAGGACGAGCACCTCGCCATCATCGACAAGCCGGCGGGGCTGGTGGTCCACCCGGCCCCCGGCCACTGGGACGACACCCTCGTCAACGCCCTCATCGCCCGCGGCACCGCCCTCGGCGGCGGGGTGCAGGGACGCCCCGGGATCGTGCACCGCCTCGACCGCGACACCTCGGGGCTGATGGTCGTGGCCAAGGACGACCTCGCCCACCGCCGTTTGGGGGCCGCCCTCGCCGCGCGGAAGGTGAACCGCCGCTACGCCGCACTCGCCTGGGGGCATATCGACGAGGACCCGACGGTCATCGAGGCGCCGATCGACCGGCACCCCAAGGACCGGACCCGGATGGCGATCGTGGAGACCGGCCGCGCCGCCCGCACCGACGTCCACGTGGTGGCCCGCTTCGGGAGCTGCGACCTGATCCGCTGCGTGCTGCACACCGGGCGCACCCACCAGATCCGCGTCCACCTGGCCCACATCGGCCACCCCATCGTCGGGGATCCGGTCTACGGGGCGGGGGGGAGCCGGCGGATCGGGGGACCCCACCGGCTGGCCGCGGAGGCCCTGGAACGGGCCACCCCACGGCAGGCGCTCCACGCCGCCGAGCTCGCCTTCAAGCACCCGATCACCGGGGCCCAGCTCGCGTTCCGGAGCGAGTGGCCCGCCGACCTCCGGGACGCCCTCCGGCTGGCCCGGGGCGAGGGGTCGGAAGTTGCTGACGGACAAGGCCTTGGGTATCTTGGCTTCTTCATGGACAATGGCCGATAACGCCCCGCTCCGCCTCCTCGTCTTCCTGGTCGGCGACCTCACTTGCGCCGTCCCCGTGGAGACTGCGCGAGAGATCGTCCCCTTCGAACCGGGGACCCGGATCCCGGGGGCGATGGACGCGGTCGAGGGGCTCCTGAACGTCCGGGGCATCCTCCTCACGGTGGTCGATGGGTCGCGCCTCCTCGGCCGGCCCTCCAAGGTGGCCGAGCGCAGCGTGCTGGTGCTCGATGTGGGCGGGAAAGCGGTCGGGCTCGCGGTCGACAAGGTGCTCGACCTCGCCACGCTCCCTCCCAGCGCCCTCGAAGGCCGCGAGGGCCTGCCGGGCCTCGATCCGCGGGTGGTGCGCGCGGTCGGCCGGCGCGATGATGGACTCTTCGTGGTGCTCGACACCGACGCCCTGTTGATCCCGGTGCTCAGCGCCTGATCCCCAGCAGTACTTCAGCGACACTTTCCAGCAGCGATCGGTCGGGAGGAATTCCGTGAGCCACACTGTTCTCGTGTGCGACGACGCCATCTTCATGCGGACCATGATCTCGGACATCCTGCAGCAGGCGGGGTTCGAGGTGGTCGGCGAGGCCGAGACCGGCCGCCAGGCGGTCGAGAAGTACTTCCAGCTCAAGCCCGACCTCGTCACGATGGACATCGTGATGCCGGATATGGGCGGGATCGACGCCGTGCGCGAGATCTGCCGGCAGGATCCCGACGCGAAGATCCTGATGTGCAGCGCGATGGGCCAGCAGGCCCTGGTGGTCGAGGCGATCCAGGCGGGCGCCAAGGATTTCGTCGTGAAGCCGTTCCAGCCCTCCCGGGTCCTCGAGGCGGTCCAGCGCGTCCTCGGCTGACGCGATGGACGTCGGCAAGTATGCCGAGCTGTTCCTCACGGAAGGGCGTGAGCATCTCGGGACCTGCAACCAGCTCCTGCTCGAGTGGGAGCGCGATCCGGCCGGCGCGGCAGGCCACGTCGCCGGCCTTTTCCGCTCGATCCACACGCTGAAGGGGATGGCCGGCACGATGGGGTACGGCAACCTCGCCGACCTCGCCCATCGCGCCGAGAACCTCCTCGACAGCCTGCGCGCCGGGAAGCTGGTGCCGGGCCCCGACCTGTTGGAGCTCCTGTTTCGCACCGTCGATGCGCTGCAGGACGGGGTGGAGGAGGCGGCGCAGGGACGCGACGCCCAGCTGGAGCTGGGCCGCATCGCGAGCGAGCTGGACCGCGCGGCCACCGGCGAGAGCGACACGGAAGCGATGCGCACCACCGCGGCGCACCGGATCTCGGAGCTCGCGGCGGGGCCGGTCGGGGAGGGGATCCAGGTGCTGGTGCGGCTCCGGTCCGGCACGCTGATGCCGGGGGTGCGCGCCCTCCTCGCCCTCAAGCGGGCCGAATCGCTGGGCACGGTGAGCGGGGTCCGACCGCCGGTGGCGGCGTTCGAGGCCGAGGGGTTCGACGGGCAGTTCGTCTTCCGGCTCGCGACCGACCGGAATGCCGCCGAGGTGGAGTCCGCGATCCGCGGCGCCGGCGATGTCGACCTGGTGCAGGTGGGTGCCGCCGTCACGGCGACCCCGGCCGTCGCGGCGGAGGAGAAGCGCGCCAAGGCCGCCGATCGCGGCACCCACATCCGCGTGGACCTGAAGCGGCTCGACGCCCTGATGAACCAGGTCGGCGAGATGATGGTGGCGAAAGGGCGCCTCTCCGAGCTGGTCGCGCGGGAACACCCGGAGCTCGAGGCCCTGGCGGCGCGGATCGGCCGGCTCGCCGCCGAGATGCAGGGCGAGATCATCGCCGCCCGGATGACCCCGGTGTGGCAGACCTTCGACCGCTTCCCGCGCCTGGTGCGCGACCTCGCCCGGCAGCTCGGCAAGCAGGTGCGGTTCGACGTCGAAGGGGAGAGCATCGAGCTCGACCGGGTGATCCTCGAGGAGATCGGCGACCCGATCCTGCACCTGATCCGGAACGCGCTCGACCACGGCATCGAGTCGACGGCGGACCGGAAGAAGGCGGGGAAGCCCGCCGAGGGACGGCTCCACCTGAGCGCCTCGCAGGAGCGCCAGGGCGTCGTGATCCGGGTCACCGACGACGGGAAGGGCCTCGACCGCACGGCGATCCTCGCCAAGGCGAAGCGCGAGGGGGCGGTGGAGGAGGAGGTCGACCGGCTCGACGACGACGCGCTGCTCCGGGTGATCGCGCGGGCCGGGTTCAGCACCGCGAAGCAGGTGACCGATGTGTCGGGGCGCGGGGTGGGGATCGATGTCGTGGTCTCCAAGGTCCGCCAGCTGGGCGGGGCGGTGGAGATCCGCTCCACGGAGGGGAAAGGGACCACCTGGATCCTCCGCCTCCCGATGACCCTCGCGGTGGTGCGCGTCCTCCTGGCGCGGGTCGGCAACGAGCGCTACGCCCTCCCCCTCGGCGCGGTGGCCGAGACCATCGAGGTGTCGCCCAAGTCGGCCGGGGTGCTGCAGGGCGCGGACGCGCTGGTGCTGCGCGACCAGGTGATCCCGACGCTGGACCTCCGCCAGGTGCTCAAGGTGAAGTTCGACGGTCCGCCGCCGCCCCGGCGTCCCGGCATCATCCTGCAGGTGGGCGAACGGCGCGCCGCACTCCTGGCCGACGCGCTGGTGGGACAACAGGAGATCGTGGTGGAACCTTTTGAGGCGCCGCGGGGGATGCTCCCCCTGTTCTCCGGCGCCGCGATCCTGGGCGATGGCGTGCCGGCGTTGATCCTCGACGCGGCCACGCTGGTGTAAGGAGCACCATGGACGACGTACGCGACCTGCAGGCCCTTCAGCTCGACGCGCTCCGCGAGGTGGCCAACATCGGCGCCGGTCACGCGGCCACCGCCCTCGGGCAGATGGTCAACAGCAGGATCATGATCTCGGTCCCGCGCGTGAACATCCTGCGGCTGGAAGAGGTGCCGGAACTCCTCGGCCAGCCGGACGACGCCATCGCGGCCGTGATGATGCATATGCTCGGCGACCTCACCGGACGCACGCTGGTGATCTTCCCGGTCAGCTCGGCCCGCACGCTGAGCGACATCCTCTTCCGCCGCGCCCACGGCACCACGCAGGAGTTCGGCGCGATGGAAGAGTCGGGGCTCAAGGAGACCGGCAACATCCTCTCCAGCGCCTACATGAACGCGCTCAGCGACTTCATGGGGATGATGCTCCTCCCGTCGGTGCCGAGCCTCGTGGTGGACCAGGCGGGCGCGGTCCTCACCACCGCCTACCTCAACTTCGGCCACGACCGCGACTATGTGTTCTGCGTCGAGACCGAGTTCAATTTCCTCGACTCGCCCGTGCAGATCCGGGGGCACTTCCTGCTCCTGCCCGACCTCGCGTCGCTCCGGGCGATCTTCGACGCGATCCGACTGACCTGAGATGACCGGGCCCGCGCCGTCGGAACGCGACCTCGCGGTCCTCCGGTCGTTCGCGCGACGGATCGACCCTTCGGACGCCGGGGCGCACAACAACCTCGGCGTTCTGTATTACCAGAAGGGGCTCGTCCCGGAGGCGATCGCCGCGTTCACGCGCGCCCTCGAGCTCGACACCAAGATGGAAGTGGCGCAGGCGAACCTCGCCATCGCCTACCAGAACACCGGCTACTACGACCGCCGCGTCGCCGAGCTGCGCGAGGCGCTCCGCCGCCAGCCGGACGACCGCGGCGCCCGCTGGGAACTCGGCCGCATCTTCGCCTCCCTCGGCCAGCACGCCGAGGCGATCGAGGAGTTCGAGGCCCTCCTCACCCGCCACCCCGACGACGTCCCCGCGCTCATCCAGCTCGGCCTCGCCGAGAAGGCGCGCGGCGGGATGGACCAGGCCAGTGAATGGTTCCGCCGGGCCGCCGAGCGCGACACGGAGAGCTCCATCGCGCAGTTCTACTACGGCGAGGCGCTCTACAACCGCGGGCTCAACGACGCCGCCCTCGAGGCGCTGGGACGCGCGGTGCGGATCAACCCCGACAACGCCGACGCCCACTACCTCCTCGCCTTCGTCCACGGCGACATGGGACAGCACGAGCAGGCGCGCGCCGCCACCAAGCGCGCCCTCGCGCTCAACCCCACCCTCGCGCGCGCCCAGGCCAACCTCTCGCTCGAAGAGCGGAAGTCGCAGGCCATCCGCCGCCGCTCCACCCTCGAGGCGATGCGCCCGCAGGTCGCCGAGGGGGAGCTGCTCGCGCATTTCAACCTCGGCCTCGCCTTCCGCCAGAAGGGGTACTACGTCGAGTCGCTGCGCGAATACCGCCTGGCCCTCGACAGCGGCGAGGACCGCCGCCTGGTGCTGCAGGCGATGGCGGAAGTGCACCTCATCCGCCGCGACCTCTCGGCCGCGCTCGAGCTCTACGACGGCCTGGTCCAGGAGTTCACCGACTCCCCCAAGCTCTGGAACGAGCGCGCGGTCTGCCTGCACCAGGCCAACCGCCGCGACGAGGCCGCCGCCGGCTACGCCAAGGCCACCGCGATCGACCCGCTGTACGGTCTCGCCTGGAACAACCTCGGCGTCCTCAAGAGCCAGCTGAATGACGTCGAGGGGGCGCAGGAGGCGTTCCAGACCGCGCTCCGCGGCAAGCACGACCTCGCCGCCGCTCGCCTCAACCTCGCGCTCCTCCTCTTCCAGCAGCGCCGCTTCCAGCTGGCGCTCGAGGCGTACCGCCAGGTCCTCGCCGACCATCCCCAGAACGCGGTCGCGTGGAACGGCGTGGGGCTCGTGCTGGTGGAGCTCAAGCGCTACGCCGACGCCAAGAACGCCTTCGCCCGCGCCGTCGAGGCCGACGAGAAGCTCGCCGCCGCGCACTACAACCTCAGCTTCACCCTGAGCCACCTCGGCGACTTCGACGGCGCCCTCCGCGAGACCAAGCGCGCCCTCGAGCTCGAGCCGTACTACGTGCCGCAGAAGTACGCGCTCGCGATCGACCTGCAGTATGAGGATCCGCACATCTCGATCGCGCCCGAGATCTCGGCCGATGTGCACGCGGAGGAAGTGGGCGAGGAGTTCAACTTCGACCAGCGGCTCCTCGACCAGCTCTTCACCGAGCTCGAGCCCACCCCGGCCGCCCCCGCCGCCGGGACCGCCCCCGCCGCCGCTCCCGCGGGCGAGGACCTCCTCGCCATGGCGCGCGACCAGCTCAGCAAGGGGTTCCTCGACCGCGCCGCCGCCGAGGTCGACCGCGCCCTGCAGCGCGGGGCCGACCCGGTGCGCGCCGCGGTACTGCAGGGGGAGGTCTTCGCCCGCCGCGGCTTCCACGGCGAGGCGCTCGAGCGGTTCCGCGAGGCACGGGCGCGCCAGCCGCACGACGCCGAGGCGCAGCTCGGCGAGGTCCGCGCCCTCCTCGCCCTGGAGCGCGGGGCAGAGGCGGTGCCGATCGCCGAGGCGCTGGTCCAGGCGCGCCCCACCGATGTCGATCCCCTCGTCGCCGGCGCCCGTGCCCGGATGTCGGGCGGGAACGCCCTCGGCGCGCTCGAGTACGTGCGCGCCGCGCAGGCCCGCGCCCCCGGCCGCCCCGACCTCTTCCAGCTCCAGGCCGCGGTCTGCACCCGGCTCGGCGATCTCGGGGGCGCGATGGCGGCGTACCAGGCCGCCCTCGAGCTCGATGCCGCGATCCCGCAGGTCTGGTACGAGCTCGGCAAGCTGCAGGAGCAGGAGGGGCGCCACGCCGAGGCCCGCGGCTCCTACGAGCACGCGCTCGACCTCCTGCCGACCTTCGCACAGGCCTCGCTCGCCTTGGGCGACCTCTACCGCCGCACCGGCCAGGCCGGCCAGGCGGTCGAGCTCCTGATCCCCATCCTCGAGACCGATCCGTACGACTTCGACGCCCTGGTCCTCCTCGGCCGCTCGCTCCTCGACCAGGGACGCGCCGATCGCGCCGCCGAGGCCTTCTCCCGCGTGCTCCGCTTCGAGCCCGACCGGGTCGAGGCGTGGTATCATCTGGGGGCGGCCCGCTCGCAGGATCGCCGGTACGAGGAGGCGGTCGAGGCGTGGGAGCGGGTCATCCAGCTGGCGCCGCAGAGCGACTACGCCACCGCGTCGCGCAAGAACGCGCGGTCGGCCAAGGACCTCGCCCACATCTTCCGCGGGCG
>Ga0315910_10001166_pt1 | contig 24562 bp, 22 predicted proteins | sample EdamamesoilMG_FD_204470 | JGI IMG/M metagenome (GOLD analysis project Ga0315910, IMG submission 204470) | Garden soil microbial communities collected in Santa Monica, California, United States - Edamame soil | ecosystem: Environmental > Terrestrial > Soil > Garden | place: USA: California... | reverse complement strand
TTGGACCTTCACGACCGGTTCGGCGACGGCGCTCGCCTCGCAGGGAATCACCAAGGTCGGCCCGACCGCGCTCAAGATCGGCGAAGAGGTGACGGTCATGGGTACCCCGGCACGGAACGGGAGCCCGTTGGCAGGCCTGAAGTCGCTCACGCGGTCGGATGGCACGGTCCTTGGCAACGCCGGCGGCAACTGAGTGAACTCGGGGGAGATCACGATGACTTCTCGAACAAGAATGATGTGCTCGAGTGTCGCCGCCGTTGCGACACTCATGATCGGCGTCCCGTCCGTGTCTAGCGCTCAAGACGGCGCGGAGTTCGGTCCCCAATTCACCACGGCGCCGCCCACAGGCGAAGGACGCCGCGGCGCAGGCGAAGGCGACGCGTACACGCCTGCGCCCGGCGCCAAAGACCTGAAGTCGGTGCTGTTCAACTGGGGCTGGCACATGGGCATCCTGCGGAGCACCGAGGAATACGACCTGCTCATGTCGCTCGTCTATCAAGGCACGGGCACCGTCCAAGTCGGCGGACAGCCGTGCAACGTGACGATGTACCGATCCGACATCAGCTACCAAAAAAATGGCGAGCGGGTCCGCATCACCGGCACTCGGCCGAACGGTCAGAGCTGTAACACGATCGAAGTGTTGAGCGGCGCGTACACCTGGAACGAAGACGTCATGGGCGCCGAGCTCATCGCGGGCGAAGGTAAAGCCACGCCGATGCCGGCCGCCGTCGAGGAGCGGATGATTCGCCTATGGGCCAACCCGCAGGGTGCGTGGAAGGCAGCCATGTTCGGTACGCAGGACACTGACAAGCCGCAAATGGCGGCGCGACCGCAACGTGTGCCGGCCGACGTGGCGAAAGTGCACAAGACCTCGGTCACGTGGTCGGGCAACACACCGGTCGTGACGTTCCCGATCCCGGGCGTTCCCAATGCAACGGCCACGGCTACGCTCGACGCGAGGTTCATGGCCGAGAGCGTCGTGGTGAAGAACGGCGCGGACACGTACGAGTTCACGTACGGCAACTACAAAGACTGGAACAACCCGCTGCATCCTGCCGAGGCGTTCTACACCGGCAAGATCACGGAGAAGAAGAACGGCGCCGTGATGCGCGACATCACGACGACCGTGACGGAAACGGGGCAGATGTATGTCGTGATGCCCGTGCCGGCGAGCGTGAAAGCCGCGATCAAGCCGACGCATCAGCCCGCGAACTGGACGCTCACGCCGCGCGAACCGCCCGCGCCGGTTGCAGCCGCTCCCACGCCGCGCCGCGCCGATGGCAAGCCGGACTTGAGCGGCAACTGGAATCGCCCGCTCAATCCGGTCTCGGGCAGTGGCGCCCGCCGTTGTGGCCCGACGCAAGTGAAGGGCGGCGGAATCAACCCCGAGTACGGCTGCACGGGCGGCGGAGACAACTTCTGGATCGAATACGCGTGGATTTCGCCGTCGCGATTCGGGATCCTCGGCCACCCGACCTACAAGCCCGAGTTCTGGGACAAGATCCAAGAGCTCGACATGTGGACGAACAAGTACGACCCCATCATGACGTGCAAGCCGATCGGACTGCCGCGGCACGGCACGCCGACGCGGATCATCCAAACGGACAAGGACGTCGTCTTCTTCTATCCGGCCAACGCCGATTACGGCGGCGGCAACAACGAAGTCCGTGACATTCCCACGGACGGCCGCGAGCGCAGCGCCCTGGATTTGACCCTCACGACGTTCTACGGGGTGAGCCTAGGCACGTGGGAAGGCGACACGCTCGTCATCGACTCGATCAACTTCGACGATTCGACGTGGTTGGGACGAGGCGGCTTCTTCCACTCCACCAGCATGCACATCGTCGAGAGACTCACGCGTGTCGGCAACGAGATCCGCTACGACATGACGATCGAAGATCCCGAGGTGCTTCTCGAGCCGTGGGTGATGCCGACGCGCATACTCACCGCGGCTCAGGGACCGGCCGCCGACCGAATCCCGTCGGAGCGCGCGAATTGCGAAGTGTACGAGGACGACAACAACGTCACGAGTCAGGTTCGACACTGAGAGCTGACCACCAGTTAAGGGACAGAGGGCGTTCTCTCTGTCCCTTAACTTTTTGTGGCGGAAGCCAGGTTTGGCATAGCAGTGTCACAGGATTGACGTACGGAATACGTTGTACGGGAGCGCTCGATTCGTTCAGTGTTGACTCTCAGCACTGAATGGAGGGCGTCAGGATGGACGTGAGAGTCGATTCGAGCCTAATCAGGTCCGAGCGCGAAAACCGAGGCTGGAGCCAGGGCCACTTGGCGAGCGTTGCGGGCTTAAGTCTCAGGACGATCCAGAGGATCGAGAAGACGGGATCTGCATCGTTTGAATCGGTGACGGCCCTCGCGTCGGTACTGTCGGTTGAAGTCGCCGATCTGCGAGTCAACGAATCTCAGCCGTCGCGACAAGGAGCCATTCGACTGTCGCTCGAGTTGCCGATGAGGCTTGCGCTAGCCGTAGTGTCGGGCGTGTTGTGTGCGCTCCATCTTCGCTGGAACGTCGTCGACTCTGGGTGGCTCGTCTCGGGTTTTGGGTTGCTCGACTTCGGAATAGCCGGCGCCTTGTTCGGGGCTGCAGTACTTTGCCCGTATCTGAGGTCAGGCCATAGGTTAGTGATGCGCGCACTCGCTCTAATCGGAGCAAGCGCGTTGAGCTTTTTCTGTGCCGTGATGACCCTCTTGAACGCTGACGCTTGGTTCTCGGTTGCGCCTGTGCTCACGTCGTTCTTGCTCGCCAGTTTCATTGGCGTGGCCATCGTTCTCGTGGCGTCTAAATTTTTGATTCCATTGCGAGTGACGACGGCGTTTTGGTTACTTGGCTTGGCGGCCAGCCTCGTTGGCGGCGTCGCTATGTACGCCGGTTTCGAGGTGTTCGGCGATACGATCCCGAGCACTGTCATCGGCTTTTGTGTCTGGCACGTGGTGGCATGCCTAGCAATCGATCGTGGCCGCCAGTCGAACGACGCTCAGAGCGGGTTACTCGCCGACTTTGCGAGAGCCCGAGGTCGATTCTCGATCGTGCCGGGGTGGATGAAGCTAAGCCATTCGACCCTCGGTTAGTCTGGGGAACGGCCTGGGCGCCGAACGGTATCGCCTGGCTTTGGCGAGACATCCGATTTGCCGGCCTCCGACCGACGGCGTTGGCAGCCGCGCGCTCGCGTGATGGTGTTATGGTGCTCGCCCACGCACCTCCTTGGACTCCATGAAAACACCCGCTGGGCTACAGCCGTTGATCGACGACGGCATCGTCGATGAAGTCATCCGTGCGCTAAAGAGCGGCAAGGAGGCGTCTGTTTACGTCGTGCGCTGCGGCGCGGAGGTCCGGTGCGCAAAGGTCTACAAAGACATGGGCCAGCGCAGCTTTCAAAAACGCGCGCAGTACCAAGAAGGCCGCAAAGTGCGCGGCAGCCGGCAAGAGCGAGCGATGAGCCGGAGCACGCGCTATGGCCGCAAGGAACAAGAGAGCGCCTGGAAGAACGCCGAGGTCAGCGCGCTCTATCAGCTGGCCGCTGCTGGCGTGCGAGTGCCAAAGCCCTTTGGCTATTTCAATGATGTGCTCGTGATGGAAATGGTGACCGATGCACAGGGGGAGCCCGCGCCTCGCTTAGGTGAGGTCGAGCTCACTCCCGAGCAAGCGCGTGAGTTTCACGGCTTCATCGTTCAGCAGATCGTTCGTATGTTGTGTGCGGGGTTGATCCACGGTGATCTGTCCGAGTACAACGTCCTCGTCGATGCCTCCGGGCCGGTCATCATAGATCTGCCGCAAGCGGTCAATGCCGCTGGCAACAACAATGCCTTCGCGATGCTGGAGCGCGATGTTGCGAATATTCGCGAAACCCTCGGTCGTTTTGCTTCTGAGCTGCTCCGCACCCAATTTGCTCCGGAGATGTGGGAGTTGTTTTCGCAAGGCAAGCTGCGGCCCGACAGCAAATTGAGCGGTGTGTTCGTACGGGATGAGACTTCGCCTGAGCTGGACGTCGTGATGCAGGCCATCGATGATGCCCGCGAAGAAGCGCTGCGTCGTCAGCTGAGACTCGAGGCGCACGCAGCAGAGGGAGGCTAGCCTTGGCACTGAAGTCCAAGGTGCTCAAGGCCGAGCTGCAAGTCAGCGACTTCGACCGCAACTACTACGAGACGCATGCGCTGACTCTGGCGCAGCACCCATCGGAAACCGAAGAGCGCCTCATGGTGCGTCTCTTGGCGTTCGCCCTGCATGCCGATTCCGCTCTAGCGCTCGGCCGCGGACTCAGTTCAGAAGAACCGGATCTGTGGCGCAAAGACCTGACCGGCCAGATCGAATTGTGGATAGAGATTGGCCAGCCGGACGAGCAGTCGCTGCGTCGCGCCTGTGGTCGCGCCAAACAAGTGGTTGTCTATACCTACAGCGGCAACAGCGCACAGGCGTGGTGGAGCAAGGTAGGCGATTCACTGCAGCGTTGCAGTAATTTGTCCGTGATCGATATCGCGTCCGGCAGTAGCAAAGCGTTGGCTACGCTCGCGCAACGCGGCATGCAATTGCAATGCTTCATTCAGGATGGGGAAGTGCAGATGATGTCTGACACTGAAACCATCGCGATTGAATTGATGCCGCGGTTGACCGCGCAGAAGTGAGAATAGTCTTACGCCTATTCGACAGTCCCGATCACCACCGCTTCGCTTTCGGCGGGCGGCGCAAAAATCCCGATGCCGCCGCCCGTGTTCTGGGCTCTCGGTCGCTCCGGAATCGGCTCGCCTTTGGCGCGCGCATCGGCCACACGCTGCTGATACTGCTGCTCCGCGCGCAGCGCGGTGCGGATGAACGTGTTGCCCTCGTGGCACGAGTACTCGAGCACCTCGTAGTCGGGCTGCGTCGTGAGTGTTAGGCGGAAGGTCCACGGCGCCTGATAGGTGCGCGGGTCGTCGACGGTGACTACGTAGTCGATCATGTCCGGGTCGATGCGTGTGAAGCGCTCGGTGAGCTTCAGGTCCTCGCTGTGCGGCATGCGGCCGACGCTGAGCTCGTCGGTGAAGTTCGTGGTCTCGACGACGAGCGTGTTGCCTTCGAAGCGGCCGACCGACGATCCCATGTATTGGCGCACGCCCGGGCTCGCCTGTGCGCGTCCGTCGAGCGGAATGATGCGCGTGTCGTGCAGCATCTCGTAGCTGATCGCGACCTCGGTCGGCGATTGCACGATGCGCATCGCGTCCCCGTACAGCGATGGCATGATCGAGCCGGTCACGCCGCGGCTGATGCAGCGGTCGTAGTACGAGAAGTCCGCCGTCGTGAAGAACGGCCCGTTCGCCTGACCCATGTCCTGTTGCCGCTGCCGGCCTTCCTCGGTGAACGCCGGCACCCGGCCGTTCTCGGGCTCGATCACATACGACGTGTAGCCGAACACGCGAGTGCCGGTCTCCGTCGAGTCGAGCGCGCTGAGCTCGATCCTGCTTTCGTTTTGCGATTGCTGGGTGACGAAGGCCGCGAAGCCGCTCGGGCCCGCGGTCAGGCGCTCGCGAAACTCCGCGTCGGTGAGGTGCTGACGCGTGCCGAACTGCTCGGGCCGTTGCATCGGGATGCCGCCCATGTCGCGGCTCGTGAACGTTCCTTCGAGGCTCGGGTCGCCCCACGAGAACCGCGGTGCGCGCCAGTTCCGCTGCGCGACCGCTGCCGCAGTCTGCTCGGCCGGAACCGCTTGGTCCGTCGCGTTCTGTGCGCCCGCGTTCACGGTGCACGCTAGGCCCACCGACAGGCCGAGACCGGCGCGCACGAGCAGCGGGAGGCTTCCTAGGCCCCGGCGAAACGCGGGAGCTGTCCGATCGTCGATAACCGCGATGCGCGTGTCCATGTGGACTCCAAGTACGGGTTTTCAGGTAGAGTAATTTGGATGCGCCAGAAAATTCCAGCACTAGCCGTTTGGGTCTTCGTTATATCGGCCCTTAGTCAACCCGTGTTCGCACAGGAGCGCCGGCCCGAACGTATCGGCGGCAAGCCGAACCTCAACGGTATCTGGCAGGCCGTGAACGAGGCGCATTGGAACCTGGAAGGCCATTCCGCGCAGGCGCTCGAGGTGTTCGCCAAGCAAATGGGCGCCATCAACACAGTTCCGGCGGGCCAGAGCGTCGTGGTCGGCGGGGAGATCCCGTACCTGCCCGAAGCGCTCGCCAAACGCGCTGAGAACCGTGCGGGCTGGCCGGCCTCGGACCCCGAGGCCAAGTGCTACATGCCGGGTATCCCTCGCGCCACCTACATGCCATATCCCTTCCAGATCGTGCAGGGGGAGGGCGACCAGATTCTGTTCTCGTACACGTTCGCGAACGCGAACCGTCCGGTGTTCATGCGCGACCATCAGCGCGCACCGGTCGATCTCTGGATGGGGCGATCGAACGGCGCATGGGATGGCGATACGCTCGTCATCGAGGTCAACTCCAACATCGACAGCACGTGGTTCGATCGTGCGGGCAATCATCACAGCGCGGCCATGATCGTGACCGAGCGTTACACGCTCATCGACGAGCACGTCATGCAATACGAGGCCACGATCGAGGATCCGGAAACCTTCAGTCGGCCCTGGACGATTCGGATGCCGCTCTATCGGCGCGCCGAGGAGAATGCACGGCTGCTCGAGTTCAATTGCGTGAAGTTCGCCGAACGGTTGCTCTACAGTGAGTTCGAAGCCGGGGATGCGGCGCGACCGTCCGGAAGTCGTTAAGGTCATCGATGCGAGGCGATTCAATGTCACGACATATTCTCCTTGGCGCCGCGCTTGCCGTTGTCGCTGCGCCGGCGATCGCACATCACTCGTTCGCGGCCGAGTTCGACATCAACCAGCCTGTGCAGCTCAAGGGCGAAGTGATCAAGATGGTGTTCACGAATCCGCACTCGCGGATCTTCTTGAAGGTCACCACCGCCAGCGGGGAAGTGCAGGAGTGGTCGATCGAGGGCGGGGCACCGAACGCGCTGATTCGGCGCGGCTGGAACCGCGACTCGCTGCCGCCCGGCACCATCGTGACCGTGCTCGGCTATCGCGCACGCGACGGATCGCTCTCGGCCAGCGGTGGCTCGGTGACACTGCCCGATGGCTCGTCGCTGAACGCCACCGATACGGGCGCCGGCGCGCCGCAGTAGCGACGCTGACCGCGCCGGCGGGAAGCGCGGCTCGCGAGCCATGAGCGCACCCCGCGCCCCAAACGAAGTCGACGCGCTGTTCAAGTTGCCGCTCGGCGACTTCACGTCCGCGCGCAACGCCCTCGCCGCAGAGCTCAAGAAGGCCGGCCGGCAGACCGAGGCAAGCGCGACGAAGGCGCTGGTGAAACCATCCGTCTCGGCGTGGGTCGTCAATCAGCTCTATTGGCGGCATCGCGGATTGTTCGACCGGCTGATCGCAACAGGCGACCGCATGCGTCGGGCGCAGGCGGCGCAAGCAGCGGGCGACTCCGCGCGCGAGGCGGCAAACGCGCGACGAGAGACGGTGACGGCGCTCGGCAAGATTGCCGAAGGCCTGCTGCTCGGCGCCGACCATGGCGCCACGCGCGAGCTGTTGCGTCGCGTCACGACTACGCTCGAGGCGCTTTCGAGCTACGGCTCGCTGCCCAATGCGCCGCGTGCCGGGCGCCTCACGGACGACGTGGAACCGCCGGGATTCGAAGCGCTGGTTGGACTGCCTGCGGGTGGCAAGAAACACTCCGCGCGCGAGACCGCCACGCGCGTGCGCTCACAGCCCACGGCGCATCCGACGAAATCTGCACGCGCGGAGCAGCGCGCCGCCGAGCGCGCTGCGCGCCGGGCCGAGGAAGAACGAAAGAAAGCACGCGCCGCGGCCGAAGGTGTCGTGCGTGACGCGGAGCGAGCGCTCAAGGTTGCCCGCAAGCAAGCCGAGCGTGCTGCTGCACGGCTCGACGCCGCAACCGCACAATCCAATGACGCGACGGCGGCAGTGGCAAGTGCCGAGCGCGCACTGCAGGCAGCGCGCCGGCATTTGTAGCAATAGGATCGAGCTCTCATGCGAATAGTCATCGTTGTTGCGTTCATGGTTGCCGGGCTCGATGCGGCTTGGGGGCAGGCCGCGACTCCGCTCGGGGAATCGCGGCAACTTCTCGCTCTCCATAGCCCCGCGACTGCAGCGGGCGTTGAGCGCATCGAACGATATCTCTTCACCGAGAGTGCGTTGAGCGGGCGCGTCGCAGGGCTGTTGGCATTGATCACGGCGCGCGAGATGAACCTTGCGTACGAGTGGAGCGTTCGCGAGGATGCGGCACTCGCGTCGGGGCTCGAGCCGGCGGTCATCGATGTGATCCGGCGCAATGGGGCTGTCGCCGGACTCGCGCGCGACGATGCCTTGCTCGTCGATTTCGGGAGGCAACTCTTCCGCAATCGGCACGTGCGCAGCGAGACGTTCGCGGCACTCGTCGACCGCCTGGGCCGCCAGGGCGCTTTCGACGCAATGATGTTGCTCGCCTATCCGGCGATGACGGGCATCCTGCAGCGCGCCGTAAATCAGCAACCGCCCGTAGGTTGGACCCCGGCGCGCCTACCTCGCCTCGCGGAAGTCGGCACGCCGACGGGCCGTCCAGGAGACTTCGTGACATTCCCCGAGCGGCCGCCGCTGCCGAGCGACGTTTACGAAGATTCGTACTATCGCTTTCCTCTGGTCGCGAGGCAGCAGCTCGAGCCGCAGGCCCGCGAGATATTCGACCGCGTAGTAGGCGCCGATCGAGCTACCACCCCGCGAGGCCCTGTAGGCATGACGTTCCTGAGCGCGGAGCTCGTCGAGCCGGTTCAAGAGATCAACAACGCACTGCGCGTGAACGGTGTGGTCGGCACGCGTCTCGCCGAGATCGTGATCGCGGCGACGGGCCGCGAAATGAACAGCCAATATCAGTGGACCGTCCACGGTGCGGGCGCCGCCGCGGCGGGCGCGGGCCAGGACGTGCTCGACGCGATCCGCGACGATGCGCCCGTTGCGGGGCTCGACGACAAGGACGCCACCGCCATCACACTCGCTCGCGAGCTCTTTCGCGACGAGGCGGTTCGCCCGGAGACGTTCGCGAATTCCGTGGAGCTGTTCGGTGCTCGAGGCACGATCGAGATCGCTGCGCTGATCGGCGACTACTTGATGATGACGACGGTGTACAACGCGCTCGGCATGCGGCTCCGCCCCGATCAAACGGCGACGTTGCCGCATCGCGCAGGCGCGCCCGTAGGAGCGGAGTGGCGGTAGCGCCGGTTGCTCCACGCGGAGCGCAGCAGGGCGAGGCCAGCCCGCCCTGCGCGCTCACGGTGCTACCGCATTGGCGCTTCGCGTTTCACATTCGTCAGCACGTGGGACCCTGCGCCGGTTTCGTCGAGAGACACAGCGCCAGCCTGCTCGTCGAGTCGAACAGACGCTGCCAGAGACACGTTGCCTGTGCCCGCGCCGGTTCCGCTCACGTACAGCTCGACGACGGAGTACGGCAAGTCGGGCTGCGCAGCCGCGCTCGGCACGGACCAGCCTCGGAAGTCGTAGCTGCCGAGAAGACGGTCGGTGACGAGCGTAACGCGCTCGCCGCCATCGGGCGACGGCGTGGTGTGGGCGTACTTCAGCGAGTAGCCGACGGGACTACCCTGCGGCCACAAGTAACCGACGGTCGGCAGCTTGCCGAGCGGCGTCGGCGCGTCGGCGCCTGCAGCCAGCGTCGCGACGACTTCGGCGCGTGCGTCTGCGTCTTGCCAGCGGATGACCTGGATTCGCAGCTGAGTGCCGGCCGGCGTCATGTTCGCCGTCGTGGCGGTGTAGGTCGCAGCGACGGTCGGCGTCGCATAGGCATCGTGTAGCGCGGCGACGGCAATCGCTGTTATCGCACACGCAGCGACCCTGCTCCAGACGAAGCGACTCGCGTTAGCCGACATCGTTGTACGGCCGCATGTCGACGACCGCCTCCTCGTTGCGAGCCGCGCGACGCGGCGATGTGGCCGTGATCCATTGGCCGGGAGACAGAGACGCGACCTTGGCGAGATCGTCGCTCGGTACCGGGACGGAGAAGCGGATGTACCGGCCGTCGAGCTCGGTGGAGACGAACTCGACCGGTAGCGTTAGCCAATCGTCCGTGGGGGCGGGGCCTTCGGTCACGCGGCGCACGCCGGCGGCCGTTCTGATCCCCGACCACGTCAGTGTCACGCGGTCGCCGCCATCCAGGCCGTCCAAGTCGACCGGGGGGTGGCCGACGAGGGAAGACTGGACCGTGACAGTGCCGGCATTCTTGTCGACGGCGACGAGCTCTGCGGACCAGGTGTAGGTATCGTTCGTGGCGTCAGCCAAAGTCGGGCTTGCCGCCGCCAGTGCCAGCAACGCTGCGCCGATGAGCACGGGTTGCTTGTTCGCTGACAGACTCGATTCGCTCTTCATGGTGCCTCCTCACTGGTTGAGCGTTGAGTGAACAGGCCCCCACGTATGGGCAGGGTGTTTCGCGTTTCAAGGCCCCCTATCGCGAGCGCGGCAGCATGTCGTCGGCGCCGCTCAACCGCCGCAAGTGCCAGGACCGAACCGTCGCGAAGGCAGAAGCGGAAGCCGTTGAATTGCCGTTCAGCGCTCACCTGGACGTTGAAGCCACGCTGCCCGCCGACGCCGTGCGGCTGCGCATCTACTCGGTACAGTGGCGCATGGATCGGTCCGGGGTGCTAATGGGCCCTTTCCGCGAGCCTTGGGAGTTCGGTTACCTCATGGTGGACCCGGCCAAGATCGAGCGTTAGCCGCGCGCTGCTTGGCGAAGGCACGCGGCGAATCGCCGTCGTCTGTAACTTCATCGTCGCCCACTCGTAGTTCTCATCGTCAGATGTAATCGAGCGGGAGACGTCCGTTGCAGCTCTTCGAAGTATTGTTCTTGCTCGTGCTCGCGCTTGGCATCGCGAGACTGCTGCTTGGACCCATTCACCCTCGCTTGACCTATTCGGCGATCGGTGCCGTCGGGCTCGGCGTGATCGTGTTGGGTATCGTCAGTGAAGGCGTTCGCTGGCAGCTGATTCCGGCATACATCGGTCTCGCCTTGCTCATGATCGCGTCGCTCAAGAAGTCCAAGACGAGATTGGTGTGGCGTACGCTCGGAGCGCTTCCGCTGCTCTTGCTCATGAGCGCGGCGGCTTTCCTGAGCTACCTGTTACCCGTTTTTTCCTTGCCAGAACCCTCGGGTCCGTACGGCGTAGGAACGTTCGCGTACTCCATTACGGATGATGCGAGAAAGGAACGGTATTCGCCCACACGCAACCGCGAGCTCTACGTAGAAGTCTGGTATCCGGCGGATAAGCGTGCGTCGGCCGATTTCCCTGTTCGGACGCTGTTTCAGGAGTTGTACGAGGGCGACTACACGCGTCAGAGCTTGCTGTTCGGGTATCTCAGGCACGTCCCGACGCACTCTCACGTGCGAGCGCCGATTGCGGCGAAGGATGAAGGGCGGTTCCCGGTGCTGCTCTTCAATCACGCCCTGGAGCTTGGCTTCACCTCCCAGAATCAATTGTTGATGGAGCATTTGGCGAGCCACGGCTACGTGATTTTCAGCATCGCGCACCCCTATCAGTCTTCGAAGGTAAACCTCGGTAACGCAGGAACAGTGACGACGACGAGCGAATATCCAGGTGATCTGGAGCTCACTCGCGCGGAACTGTATCGAGGTCTGATGGGCACGATTTACGAAGCGTCCCACGATCTGGACGAGATCTCGGCAGTCAAGGAAGTTCTTTCGCCGCTGGCGGAAAAATACTTCGCTCTGGACGAGGGCGACAGGAGAGCGTTTCTAACGCAAGCGGCTGCCATGGAGGAGTTTCACGCCTACCGAGCGTTCATCTCCGAAGATCTGCTGGAAGACTATTTCGTCTACGACTACTCCGTTCAGAACTCGTTGCTCGAGTACTGGGTGGAAGACATTCAATTCGTCGCCACTACGCTCGATCGCGTGCAGGCGCCCGTTGTTGGGTTCTCGGAGTCGCTCGACACGAGCGGATTCGGTGTCTTCGGCATGTCGTACGGCGGCGCGGCTGCCGGAGAGTTCTGCAAGATCGATCGCCGCTGCAAGGCGGGTGTCAATCTCGATGGCAGTCAATTCGGTCGTCATTGGAATCACGCCGTCCCCGCGCCGTTTCTCATGCTGTATCACGAGGAGCATCAGGGAGGGAACGATTTCGCCTACTTACCGCCCACGCATGAATTCTGGGACTACGGTGTGAAAGGCGCGACACACTTCGATTTCACCGATTTCAGCTACGTGTGGCCGCTCTTCAAGACGCTCGGGTATACCGGGCCCATCGACGGTATGCGGATCGTCTCCATCACGAATACCGTGGTGTTGAATTTTTTCGATCACAGCTTGCACAGCAAGCCGTTCCGCGGAGAGCTGTTTACCGACATCCCGGAAATCATCGTCCGGAAGCACTAACGATTCGCCGCCTGGACGACGACGTTGCGCCCCCCGGCTTTGGCCTCATACAAGGCGACGTCCGCGCGCGCTATGAGCTGCTCGCCCGCCACTTTGAGATCGTGCTCCGTTTGCGTGGGCCGATGCTCTGCTACGCCGATGGACACCGTGATCGGCAGAGGGTGCTCGAGGTCGCGCACGTTGAACGCCTCCGCTGCGACGGTTTCGCGAATGCGCTCCGCGAGCAGCCGGCCGGCGTCCACGCCCGTGCTCGGCAGAAGTATCACGAACTCCTCGCCGCCGTAACGGGCCGAAACGTCGCTGCTGCGTACTTCGCCGCCGATACAAGCCGCGAGTTGACGCAGAATTTCGTCGCCGACGAGATGACCGAACCGGTCGTTGATCTTCTTGAAGTGATCGATGTCGATCATGAGGCAGGTCAAAGGATGTCGCTCACGTCGACAGCGCGCGAGCTCTTCGTACAAACGCGTTTGCAGATACCGACGGTTGTGCCAGCCCGTCAGGACGTCGGTGAAACCGCTGCGCACGAGCCGCGCCCGATTGACGGTGTTCTCGAGAGCGAATGCCACGATGACGGCGAGGTGATGCAAGAAGTCGGTGGCGAGCTCTCGCGAGAACCGCCTGCCCTCGCTGCTGCCCAGGTTGAGACTGCCGACGATCCGTCCCTGCCGCGTGAGCGGCAGCAACGCGACGCTTTGCACCCGCGTGTTTGCCGGAAACAGCAGCGCATGGTCCGTGCGCGTGAATTTGCCGAGCCAGGGGCGCCGGCCCGCGGCGATCTGCGGAGCGAGTGCGTGCACCGAATCGACGAACAGCACCTGCGTGAACTCGGTGAGCGAGTGTCGCTGCGCCATGAGCAAGTGGCGCACCTCGTGATCGGGATCGGCGAGGACCAACGTAGCGGCCGCGAGCTGATAGCTTTGCTGCAGCCCGTTCGTGAGTCGATCGAGCAGTACGCCGAGCGTGTCGGCCTCGAGCAGTGCCATCTCGCGACGCTGGGAGCGCTGCCAAGCTTCTTCGTTTTTCCGAGCTTCGTCGGTTAGCGCCACCAACCGACGGCGCAGATCGATGAGCTCTCTGTCGTCAGCGTCCATGCCTAGGTCTCCGTAAGTCCGTTTTTCGCAGCGCGCCAGTCCGTGGCGACCGAGCGAGCGTACTCGTGCCCCGTTCTGCAGGCAATGCGGTATAAGCTTCGCGTCGAGGGGGCGCCGAATGAACCTTATGTCGAGAGCCACGCCGATCGCAGCGATCGTCATCGCGGGGTCGCTGCTGGGTTGCACGCGAGAGCCTGGAGTCAGTGTCGGCCGCGGTTGGCCCGTGGCCGTAATGGACTCCGGTTTCGTCGGCGGCGGATTGGAAGGCGAAGGCCGCCAGGCGGCGTGGGACGGCGACGTGCCGGACGGGATCACGCCTCTGCCGATCGACCTGTTCACGAGCAAGGATTTTTACAAGGACGTTCAGCTGTGGTCGGACCCGCGATACTTCCGCTGCAATAGCCCTTCCACCCTACAAGCGATGTGGGGCGCCGACCTCACGACCGCGCGCGTGATGATCGGCTCGGCGCCTCCCGCGAGCGCGTCGTGGGGTCATTGCGAGATGGACTATCCGCGCGAGGCCATCGTCTCGCCGTATCCGTTCAAGACCGCGCAAGAGCATTACGAAGCGTTGTTGAAGGAAGCGACCGCGGACGGCGGTCCCACGATCTATACGCGCGAAGATCCGCCGCCCGATTGGAACGGCCGCTACAGCCGCGCGATCTCGCTGCAGTTCGTCGCGAAGCGAGAGGGGAGAACGTACGAGACGCCCGAGTATCTTCGCGAGCCGCCCCAGTGGTTCTTCACGTCGATCAATCAGACGTCGACGATCCTGTCGCTGTTGACGCCGGAGTACCAGAAACGCACGGTCCAGATGCATTACCACCAGTCCGTGAACAACGCGCCGCTGTGGCCCGCGCAGTTCTGCTGGCCGGACGGTTTCTTAAGGCTGTTCTCGCGCCAAGCGCACCTGTCGATGGATTTCGTTGCCACGCCGGAGCGGCTGCAGCTCATGGCCAGCAGCGCAGAGAATTTCATTCGCCATTTCAACGTCGGACGCGAGTTCAACTTGGATGGCGCAGTGCCGCGGCTGGGTCAAGACGTGCCGCGCTGGTTCGGGGAGAGCGTTGCGTTTTGGGATCGCGATACGCTGATCGCGTGGACGTCGAACGTGATCCCGTGGATCACGCACGGCGTGTTCGAGCATTCGGCACAGATGCAGACCGTCGAAATTTTCTCGCCGCGACTCGGTCCAGGCGGCGAGCTCGCGGGCATCGAGCACGAGATCGTGTTCTACGATGCCGAGGCGCTGGCCCAGCCGCTGCGCCTCGTGCAGGTCCACATCAAAACGGGTGAGATCGATTCGGTCGATCCATTCATCTATGGACGCTGCATCCAAACCATCTTCCCTGTCGAAGGCCGTCCGCAGCCGCTGAGCCCCGGCGTCACGATCGAGTACACAGTGCCCGACATGTTCGGCCGCCCCTGGGCTCAGATCTGGGAGCGCTACTTCGAGCAGGGAATGGAACGCCCCGCCGGGGAGTCGATCTTCGAGTTCTAGCGCGTCGCCGGCTGGCGGCGGAACAGCGGCGAGACCAGCCGCCGCCACGCGAGCGCGATACCGGTCCACACCATGAGCACGCTCGTGAACGACACGAGCCCGGCGATCGTTTGCCCGACGATGCCGAGTGCTTCGCCCGTGTGCAGGAAGCGCACCCACGAGCGTGCTTGCTGGCCGGGTGTCTGGCTCGAGAATGGGGCATAGGTCGCGACGGCACCGTTGGTCGCGTCGAGCGTGAGCGTGTGCCGGAGCTGCGGCTGGCCGCCGTTACCGGCGTCGATTGCGAATCGCACCGTGGTTGCCGCGGCGTCTGTCGGCAACGTGAGCGTCAACGTCCGCCAATCGCCGTGGGCAGCGGCGCGTTCGAACAACTCGTCGAGGCCGAGAACGGTTGGGCCCGTGCCATTACCCCATTCGGTAAGCGGGGCTGCTGCGGCTTGAGGCGGTCCGCCGCGGCCGCCGCCGCGCGCGGGAGGTTCCTCGCCGAATGCGCGGTACACGAGGTTGCTAGCCCACGGATACGAAAACACCGTGGCCGTGGCCACGACCACGGCGAGCGGTATCGCCGACCAGATTCCGAACACGTGATGCCAGTTGAAGTCGCGTGCTTTGCTCGTCGTCGCTTTCGCGTTGAAGAAAAGGTGCGCTTTGAACGCCGCCCATTTCCAAACGCGCGGCAGCCACAGATACATACCGCTCAGAACGAGGAACAAGAAGGCGAGGTTGCTCGCGCCCGTGATCGCACGTGCGGTCGTGCGGCCTTCACCCTCGACGTTGAACCAACGGTGCCAGCCCGTCACGTCGTCGAAGAATTGGTGTAAACCCGCCGCGCCGGGCTCGGCGACGGCGCCCGTGTAGGGATTCGCGAACAGGCTGCCGTTGCGGCCTGCCGCGAGCGTGACCGGGGCGTTGGGCTCGTTGCGAACCATGATCGTGGCCGGCGAGAACTCGGGGCGCTGCTGCTTGGCCGCGGCGAGAATCGCCTCGAGAGACATCCGTGGAGCCCCGTCGGCCTCGATCGGGAACCCTTGGCGCTCGGCGTAGGCGAGGATCTGCCGTTCGTAGGTCAGCAATACGCCCGTCACCGACATCATCAAAACGACGGCGCCCGTCACGACACCGCATACGAGGTGTATCCAAAAGATCGTGCTTCGAAACATGGGCGGACGTTAGCCAAAACAAGGACATGTTGCAAATCGTTCGCATTTGCGGCCGAGAAGGTTTGACAGAAGTTACTGAGAATGAGTTGCATTTGGATAAAAGCTTGTTTGATAATGCGAGCCACTCGCATTTACATTTGTTCTAGGGGATCGATCGTGGCGTCCAAACGTTCTCGGAATGGCGTCCGCAGCGTTGCACGAGGCGCGTTGCGCGCCGGGGCATTGTTGGGTGCGACGACTCTGGCAGCGGGCATCGTCCAGGCGCAGCAGGCGACCCGGCAGCAGGGCAATGGCAGCGAGCCCGAAGGCGATGATGTCGTCGAGGTCGTTGGAGAGCGCCTGGAGCAAGGGCTGGGCACGCGGTACACAGCCCCGCTGCTCGAAACCCCTCAGACGATCACGCTCGTGCCGCGCGAGATCATGGAGCAGCAGAATTTGCTCACGATGCGCGAGGTCCTGTCGACGCTGCCGGGCATCACGTTCACGGCCGGCGAGGGCGGTGGCGGGTACGGCGACGGCGTGAACTTGCGCGGTTACACCGCGACGAACGACATCTCGAGCGACGGCGTCCGCGACAGCGCGCAATACAGCCGCACGGATCCGTTCAATCTAGAGCAGCTCGAGCTCGTCTCGGGTGCGAATTCCGTCTACACGGGTGCAGGCTCGGTTGGCGGGTCGATCAATCTCGTAACGAAGACGCCGATGGGCATGGAGAGCACGGTGCTCGACGTGGCCGGCGGCGCGGATGCCTACGCGCGCCTGACGCTCGACAGCGAAATGCAGGTCGCAGACGGCCCGAGCGTGCGCCTGAACCTCATGACTCACCGCAACGACGTGCCGGGTCGGGACGTCGAACGGTTCGAGCGTTGGGGCATCGCGCCTTCCGTCATGTTCGGCGGTGACTCTGACACGCGCGTCACGCTGGCCTATGTGCACCAGGAAGACAACAACGTGCCGCAATATGGCATCCCGTATGCGCTGAATGCTTTCAACGACGGGCCGCTGCCCGGCGTGCCGACGAGCGGCTACTACGGGTACTCGAACCTCGACGCTCAAGACATTGGCCTCGACGCGCTCACGACGATCGTGACGCACGATTTCTCCGATCGCTTCTCGGTGCGGAACCTCACGCGTTACCAAGAGGTGGAGCAGTTCACGTTCGCCGATCAGCCGCAGGGCACGTGGTGTATCGAGACGGGCATCAATCCGTGGACGGGCGCGGCGTGCACCGCACCTGGCATCTTCGTGCCGAATCGCGGCGGTACCGTGCGCGATACGACGAACGAGATCCTGGTCAATCAGACCGATTTCACGCTCGAGTTCGAGACGGGGGAGGTGCAACACACCCTCGTCACGGGCTTCGCGCTGTCGCACGAGGAGTACTACCGCGAGAACGGCAACGGCCTGCGCAATCCGCTCGGCGCCACGCCGAACCCCGTGTTGCCGCCGATGAGCATTTCGGATCCGGACCACGTGTACACGGGGCCCGTGAACATCATTATCTCGCAGCAAGCCGATGGCGAGGTCGAGAACAAGGCCGCGTACGTATTCGATCGAGTGCAGCTCACGGAGCGCTTCGAGGTCAACGCAGGCTTGCGATTCGAGAACAACGACGCATTCAGCCGCCTCGCGAACATCGCGGTGCCGTATCCGGCGCCGCCGGCCGAACCGGTTGTCACGCCCACTCCGGATGCGAGCAACGAGGAAGACCTGGGCTCGTACCGCGTTGGCTTCGTGTTCAAGCCCGGCCAGAGCTCGAGCATCTATCTCGCGCAAGGCAACTCCGAGACGCCGTCGCAATCGTCGGTCAACGGCACGTGCGACATCGTCACGAGCTGCAACGTCGATCCAGAGGAAGCCGACACGCTCGAGCTGGGCGGCAAAGTGGACCTCAACAACCGGTTGTCGTTGACCGCCGCAGTATTTCGCAACGAACGCAGCAACTTCCGTGTGGCGTCCGGCGATCCGACGATCCCGGAGCAACAGCTCGACGGCAACTCGCGCGTCGACGGTGTCGCGTTGGGTGCGGTGGGCACGATCGGCAGCAAGTGGTCGGTCTTCGCGAACTACACCTATCTCGACAGCGAGGTCCTGCAGAGCGTGTCGGACCGGTCGTTGTCCGGTGGCACCATCGACATTCTGGCAGGCGACCCGTTGCCGAATACACCCGAGCACTCGGCCAGCATTTGGACCACGTGGCAGGTCACGAACGCATTCTCGGTTGGGTATGGCCTCACGTACCAAGGCGAGTACACGTTCGCGCGAACGAGCGCGACGACGGATCTGTACTACACGCCCGATTACACGTTGCACCGCGCGATGGCGTCGTATGAGATCAACGACAGCGTCGCCCTGCAGCTCAACATCGACAACGTGACGGACGAGGTCTACTACGAACGCATCCGCAACAACGCGACGAACGGCTGGGCGACGCCGGGCGCGGCACGCACCGGCGTGCTGAGCGTGACGTGGAGGTTGTAGTCGTCTGCTGATCCAGATCCCAGAGATTCTCAACGCCGCGGACCTGACTGAGGTGCGGCGCGTGATCGAGCGCGCGGAATGGGTTGACGGCAACGTCACGAGCGGCGCGCAGGCTGCGCTCGCGAAGCGAAATCGCCAGTTGCCCGAGGACGGTGCGGCCGCCAAGAAAGCCGGCGACATCGTGCTCGACGCGTTGGGCCGGAACCCCGTGTTCATGGCCGCGGCGCTGCCGAAAAAGGTCTGGCCGCCGATGTTCAACAGCTACGCAGCCGGCGAGCAATTCGGCGTGCACGTCGACAACGCGGTCCGGGTCAAGCGCGGCGGCGAACAGCTCCGCAGCGACCTGTCAGCGACGCTGTTCTTGACCGACCCCAACGATTACGAAGGCGGCGAGCTGACGATCGAGGACACTTACGGAGCGCATTCCGTGAAGCTCGGCGCCGGCGATTTGATCTTGTATCCGTCCTCGAGCCTGCACCACGTGACGCCGGTGACCTCGGGGGAACGCGTGGCGTCGTTCTTCTGGATCCAGAGCATGATCCGCGACGACACGCAGCGGCGTGTGCTGTTCGATCTCGATGTCGCTGTTCAGCGCCTCGCGAGCGAGGTGGGTCAAGGGCACGCCTCGCTCGTCGCGCTCACCGGCACGTATCACAACCTGCTGCGGATGTGGGCCGAGGTCTAGGCTCAGACGGACCGACGCCGCTCCAGCACCCGTGGCCGCGACGTGGCTACCAACGTATCGATGAATCGGTTGCGCCAAGCGGCAATATCGTTACGCCGCAGCACGTGGAGCATCGCGCGATGTCGTTCGCGCCGTTCCTCGAGCGGCATCGTGAGGCCGCGATGAATGCCTTCGGCAACCGCATCGACGTCGTGCGGATTCACGAGCACCGCATCCTCGAGCTCGTCGGCAGCTCCTGCCATCGTGGATAGGACGAGCACGCCGGGGTCGCTCGGATCCTGCGCTGCGACGTATTCCTTGGCGACGAGGTTCATGCCGTCGCGGGTCGGAGTCACGAAGCCGATCCGGGCGAGACGGAACATCGCCATCAGAGTGCCGCGGTCGACCACACGGTTCAGATAACGCAGCGGCACCCAGTCCATCTCGGCGTACTTACCGTTGATGTTGCCGGCAGCACGTTCGAGCTCATGGCGGATCTCCGTATAGGCGCGCACACCGGAGCGAGTGCGCGGAGCGATCTGCATGAACACCACGTTGGAGCGATGTTGCTCGTAGCGCTCGAGCAGCATCTCGTAGGCACGAAAACGCTTGGGTAGGCCTTTGCTGTAGTCGAGACGATCGGCGGCGATCAAGAGCTGCCGGCCGACGAGGCTCGCACGGATGCTCTCGAGCTGCGGCGACGCCGCATGCGTGCTGGCGAGCTTCGCGCACGACGCGACGTCGATGCCGATCGGAAACACGCCGCTCCGAACGATACGGTCCCCGAAGCGCAACGCGCCGTCCGGCAGCAGGGTTCCGCCGATCTCGGGCTGCGATGCCGCGATTACGAAGGCGTTGCGATCACGCTCGGTTTGAAATCCCACGACGTCGAAGGCGCACATCTGCGTCAGGAGCTCGCGGTGCACCGGCAGTGCACGAAGCACCTCGAACGGGGGTAAGGGTATGTGCAGAAAAAACCCCATCGGTTGCGTCTGGCCGAGCCGCCGCAAGGCCGCCGCGAGCGGGATCAGGTGGAAGTCGTGGACCCAGACGACGTCGTCGTGCGCGAGTAACGGTGCCAGCTTGCTCGCAAACACGTCGTTAACGGCGAGATATGCGTCGAACTCCGAGCGGTGATACTCGAAGAACCCAAGCCGAAAATGGAACAACGGCCACAACGTGTTGTTGCAGAAACCGTTGTAGTACTGCTCGAACAGCTTCTTGTTCAAATCGATCGTCGCGTACGTGACGCCGCGGCGTACACGGGGTCTCGGGTCGCGTGACTCGCCGTCGGTGAGCTCGCCGTTCCAGCCGAACCAAATGCCGCCGCCTTTCTCGAGGGCTCCGAGCACGCCGATCGCGAGCCCGCCGGCCGTCGCGCTTTTCGTGGCGTCGGCGACCCGGTTGGACACTGCGACTATTCGCCTCACAGGGCTTCCTCCCACGGCTTGCTCAACAGCACGGCCGAGTTGATGATCCCGACCATGCTGTAGGTCTGAGGGAAATTACCCCACATCTCGTTCGTGACCGGATCGAGGTCCTCCGACATCAGCCCCAACGAATTACGGCACGAGAGCATGTTCGTGAAGATTTCGCGCGCCTCGTCGTGTCTGCCCGTCGCAGCCAGCGCATCGATGTACCAGAACGTGCAGATGTTGAACGCATTCTCGGGGGCGCCGAAATCGTCCGCGGCGTGATAGCGGCGTAGGTGATGGCCGCGCTTGAGCGCGGTTTCAATCGACCGCACGGTGCTTGCGAACCGCGGATCGTCGGGCTTGAGGAAGTCGAGGTGCGGTAGCAACAACAGGCTCGCATCCACGTCCTGATTGCCGAAGCTCTCCGTGAAGCGGCCGAGCTTCGCGTTCCAGGCATGACGCTCGATCTCCTTCTGCATGCGGTCGGCCATGACGCGCCAATGGGTCGCCCGGTCCTCGACCTTGAGATGAGTCGCGATTCGCGCCAGTCGATCGCACGCGGCCCAGCACATCACCGCCGAAAACGTGTGCACCCGCTGCCGCCCCCGATACTCCCACAGGCCCGCGTCCGGAGTATCAAAACGGGAGACTGCGTGCTCGCCGAGGCGCTCGAGCCGCTCGAAGGTCGTCACGTCGCCGCGCGTAACGAGCCGCTGGTCGAAGAAATACTGCATCGACGCGAGCACGACGGAGCCGTAGACGTCGTTCTGGCGCTGCTCGTAAGCGAGATTGCCCACGCGCACGGGGCCCATGCCGCGATAACCCGCGAGGGACTCGACGGTCCGCTCGGGCAGGCGCGCCTCACCGCTGATCGCGTACACGGGTTGCAGGTCGTGTCCCGCGGACTCGGTGCCGACGTTGATGACGTAGTGCAGGTACTGCTCCATCGTCGCCGTGGCGCCGAGGCGGTTCAGCGCATGCACCACGAAGTACGCGTCGCGGAGCCAGCAGTACCGGTAGTCCCAGTTGCGCCCGCTGTTCGGCGCCTCGGGAATAGAGGTGGTGATGCCGGCGATCACGGCGCCGGTGTCTTCGAACGTGCAGAGCTTCAGCGTGACGGCAGCCCGAATGACGGCGTCTTGCCACTCGAATGGGATCGATAGTCCCCGCACCCAGCCTTCCCAGTAGCTTTGCGTCTCGGCGAGAAAGTTGCGTGCGATGCTCGCGGGCGCGTCCACCAACGTTTCGTCCGGGCCGAGCACGAGCGCGACGGGATGGTCGAGCACAAACGCGCGTTCCTCGAGCAGTGCCGTGATCGACGCATCCGTGGTCAGACGCAAAGTGATGTCGGGTAGCACGTAGCGGATGTGGTTGCTGCCGTACGTGTGAGTCGGCGTCGTGGCTCCATAATCGCCGAGCGGCCGAACTCGCAAGCGCACGTGCGGTCGTCCGGCGAGCGGCATGACGATTCGGATCAGCATCATCGGCCGAAAGAATCTTCTGTGCTGCTGGAATCGCGGCGCGAAGTCGATGATCTTGACGGCTCCGCCGTTTGTATCGCGGAGCACCGTCTCGACGACGGCGGTGTTCGTCACGTAGCACTGCTCGCTGCTCGCGAAGCCGGCGAGCTCGACGTCGCAGAAGCCGGCCGCGGGCTCGTCCTCGCCGCTCAGCAACGAGCAAAAGGTCGGATCGCCGTCGAACCTGGGCACGCAAGCCCATACGATTCGCGCGCGGCGATCGAGCAGGGCTGCGATCTGACAATTACCGATTACCGCGAGCTCGAGGTCGCTCATGCCGAGACTCCGGTCGGATCCACCTGGGCCTCCAGCCAGCGCAGCACGTGTGCTTCGTCGGCCAGCCGCCACCGCGCGCGCGTGTCGCGAACGGCGCCGACGGCCACCGAGTGGCCGCCCAACGCGTTGACGACTTCGAACCCGTCTTCGTCGGTGACGTCGTCGCCGATGAACACGGGCCGACGTCCTGCGAACGGCAGTTCTTCCATGAGCTCCGCGATCGCGCAGCCTTTGCCGACCGACGCAGCCTTGATCTCGAAGACCTTCTTGCCGCGTTGGACGTGGAATGCGGGCCCGACCACGGCCGCGGCCGCGGCAGCCACGCCTTCTGCGGCCGGTTCCAGCCACGGTACATTGCGGTAGTGGAGTGCGAGCGATCCCTGCTTGCGCTCGAGCAGCGTGCCCTTGTGCGCGGCGACGAAACGTACCAGGAACGCTTCGGCGGGCGCGAGCGAATCGGCGGGTGGTTTCACGTGCACTGCGCCGTCCGCGGAACGGCGCTCGGCACCGTGGGCGCCGGCGCCGGGCAGCTGTAACGGGGCGAACAGACGATCGAGGTCGGCCAGCTCCCGCCCCGACACGAGCGCGACCGCGCCGCCGAGCCGGTCGCGCGCGGCCGTCAAGATCGAGATCAAACGCGCCGGAACGCGGACCGCTCCGGGCGTTGCGGCGATCTCTACGATCGTGCCGTCGACATCCAGGAACAGAGCCCAGTCGTCGCGCCACGGCGGCGGTGGTCGCGCCTTGCCCATTCCGCAACCTTACGCATGCAGGCAGCGAAATCCTAAGTGTTGCCGATTCACGTCACCTGCCGCGCAGGCTCGAACAACGGCGGATCTCAGGCTGTGGACTCGGCCGCGGGGCGGGTTACAGATTCAGCGGGAACGCGCTCGCGGCTGTCGCGCCGATAGCGCGCAGGAGGCAGCTCGAAGCGGCGCTTGAAGGCGCGGTTGAACGCGGCCTCGGACTCGTAGCCGACGCGCGTCGCGACCTCGGCGACGCCGAGCGTCGTCGTGCGCAAGGCTTCCGCCGCGAGCTCGAGCCGCCAGTCGGCGAGGTAGGTCATCGGGCCCTGGCCCAGATAGCGAGCGAAGCGTTCCGTGAGCGCGGAGCGCGACAACGCCGCGTCGCGAGCGAGCTCGTCGAGCGTCCACGCGTGCTCGGGGCGGCGATGCAGCGCGGCGAGTGCGCGTCCGATGGCAGGGTCGGCTGCGCCCGCGAGCCAGCCCGTGTGCCCGCTCGGCAGTTGCACGACGTAACGCCGCAACGCCTCGACGAACACGACCTCGGCGAGCCGTCCGAGCACGACATTGCTGCCCGGTGCGCTCGTCGCAGCTTGATCGACGGTGTGGCGAATCGTGCTCTCGAGCCACGATCCGGCGGCGTCGTCGCGCAGCCGCACGCGCACGACGCGCGGCAATCCTGCGAGGATCGGTTGCATGAGTCGCTCGTCGCATGCGAGGTAGCCGCACACGAGCTGCGTTTCCTCGCCGCCGCCGCCGAGCGTCTCGAGCTCGATCTCCCGCGTGACGAGCTTGTGCATTGCGGCTTCGCCGTCGATGACCGGACTGCCGACGCCGTTGCCCATGTAGTGCTCGTCGCCGTGCGGCATCATCACGATGTCGCCGGCCGAGAGCGCCGTCGTGTCGTTGCCGACGCGAACGTAGCAACGGCCGCCGGTCACGAGATGGAACTCGATCACGTGATTGCCCGACGACGCCACGTATTGCCTGAACCGTTGGGTCGGCGGCGAACGGATGCACCACGGCGCCGAACAGCGCGCGTCGTAGAACAACGCGCCGGAAAGCTTCACCGTACGTAGGAACTCGGAGAGTGCGTCCACGCTGACTGGGCAATCGCTCTATTTCGAGCCACTATGCTAGCTGGTCAGCTCACAACCAAGAAGAGCGGCCGCTCGGGCAAGTTTGCCGGTGGCCGGGCAAAGCGCCGACTTAGGTCCTCACGCAGAATGCGCGGCACAAAATCTGGGAGTCCTCCATGGCACGCATATACCTCACGATCCCTCCGGCTCGGTCGATTCGCCGG
>Ga0315910_10001164_pt1 | contig 24575 bp, 19 predicted proteins | sample EdamamesoilMG_FD_204470 | JGI IMG/M metagenome (GOLD analysis project Ga0315910, IMG submission 204470) | Garden soil microbial communities collected in Santa Monica, California, United States - Edamame soil | ecosystem: Environmental > Terrestrial > Soil > Garden | place: USA: California... | reverse complement strand
TGGGCGGGACGATCCGCCGCGAGACCTTGCCGACGAGCTCCGAGCGCGGCTGATCCTACCGCCGGTCTCCCCGGAGCGCGGCTCGGATCGATGCGCTCGCGCCGCGTCTTCGACAACGCTGCAGGCGCGCGGGGGTGCGCACCCCGGAAGCGAAGCGGCCGACCCGAGTCCCCCTGCGAACCCGGGCCGGCCTCACTTCGCCGGCGTTAGCCGGGAAGCACGCTTGGAAGCGTTGTCGTCCTCTTTGGTACGTCCATGGACGCCACGGAATAGCGGGTGCCGACGAAAAAACGGCGGATCGTTCCGAGGCATCGGCCCGGAGCGGACTTGCGGCGACGGCTCCGCTATCATCGCCGCGCTTGTTCGAGACCCTGACCCAGCGCCTCGGGTCGGCCTTCGCCTCCCTGCGCGGCAAGCGCGAGCTCACCGACCAGAACGTGGAGGAGGGGCTGGAGGCGGTGCGCGCCGCCCTGCTCGAGGCCGACGTCCACTTCCAGGTGGCGCGCGACCTCGTCGAGCGGGTGCGCGGCTCGGTCCTGGGCCAGGCGCAGCTCAAGGGCGTCGAGCCCTCGCAGCAGTTCGTGCACGCCGTGCACCGCGCCCTGGTCGAGTTCATGGGGCCGGAGGACGCGCGCCTCGCCTTCGCGAAGGCGCCGCCGACCGTGATCCTGATGGCCGGCCTGCAGGGCTCGGGCAAGACCACGACCACGGCCAAGCTGGCGAAACTCCTGCGCGAGAAGCACTCCCTGCGGCCGCTGCTCGTGGCGGCCGACATCAAGCGGCCGGCCGCCGTCGAGCAATTGCGCGTCCTCGGACAGCGCCTCTCGATCCCGGTCTTCCACCGTCCGGGGCTCTCTCCGGCCGAGGTGTGCGCCCAGGGGGTGAAGGAGGCGACGGCCCTCGGGCGCGACGTGGTGCTGCTGGACACGGCCGGGCGCCTGCACGTCGACGAGGAGCTGATGCGCGAGGTGGCCGAGATCGCCGCGCGCACCTCGCCGCACGCCACGCTGCTCGTGTGCGACGCCATGACCGGGCAGGACGCCGTGCGCTCGGCCCAGGCCTTCCACCAGCACCTCAAGCTCACCGGGCTCGTGCTGACCAAGCTCGACGGCGACGCGCGCGGCGGCGCCGCGGTGAGCATCAAGGCCGTGACGGGCGCGCCCATCCTGTTCATCGGAACGGGCGAGAAGCTCGAGGACCTGGCGAGCTTCCATCCCGAGCGCATGGCCGGGCGCATCCTCGGCCTGGGCGACGTGGTCGGGCTGGTCGAGCAGGCCCAGGAGAAGATCAGCGAGGACGAGGCCCGGCAGGGCTACGAGAAGATGGTCCTGGGGAGCTTCACGCTCGAGGACATGCTCGCGCAGATCCGCATGTTCCGGCGCCTGGGCCCGATGAAGAAGGTCCTGGGCATGCTGCCCGGGATGGGCGGCCTGATGGACCAGGTCGACGTCGACGACAAGAAGATGAACCGCCTCGAGGCGCTCTTCACCTCGATGACGCCCAAGGAGCGCCTGCAACCCGACATCCTCGACATGGGCCGCCGGCGCCGCATCGCGCGCGGCTCGGGGCAGGAGATCGGCGCGGTCAACGAGCTCTTGAAGTCGTTCAAGGGCATGAAGCAGATGATGAAGCAGATGAACAAGCTCGGGCTGGGCGCGCGCCTGGGCTTGTCGGCCAAGAAGGAGACGCTGAAGGGGTTGTCGCCCGACGGCGAGCTCCTCGGGTCGCCCTCCGGCGGCATGCTGGACTCCCTGTTCGGCGGGGGCGGCGGCGCCGCACCGGGCACGCCTGCTGCGCCGGGCCTCGGAGGAATGGGGGGCCTGGGCGGGCTCGGAGGCGGTCTGGGGGGCCTGGGGGGAATGTTCGGCGGCGGCAACAAGCGCCCGATGGGCAGCTCGTCCACGCGCCAGAGCGGCTCCAAGCGGCGCGACAAGGACAAGCGCAAGAAGAAGAAGCGCCGCTGATCCGGCTCCCCTGGCTCGCCCCAGGGTGGACCGCCGGGGGCCTTCCCATGTAGACTGTTCGCCCTCGATCTCCGCCCGGGCGCCGTCCGGGCGAGGCCTCCCTGCCGGTTTGCCGGCCTCCGTCCCAGGCCCTACTCCAAGAACAGTCGATGGCCGTCGTTCTCCGCATGAAGCGCACGGGGCGCAAGAACCGCCCCTCGTACCGCATCTCCGCCACCGACAGTCGCAACCCGCGCGACGGTCGCACGCTGGAGACGCTGGGGCACTACGACCCGGCCTCGCCGGTGGTCGGGCTGCGCCTGAAGCTCGACCCCGAGCGCGTGCGCTTCTGGCTCGACCACGGCGCCAAGCCCAGCGAGACCCTGGCCTCGATCCTGAAGGCGCAGGGCATCGCGCTGCCGGCCAAGAAGGCCGCGCGCGAGCGCACCGGGCGCGGCAAGAAGACGAAGACCAAGGAACGGCGCACGCTGCGCAAGAAGACCACGGCCGAAGGCAAGGCCGCGCGCCGGAAGACCCGTCTCGCCGCGCGCCGCGCCGCCGCCAAGGCCGCCGCGGCTCCGGCCGAGGCCAAGGCCTGATCGGCCCGAGCGAGCTGCGGTGAGCGAGAAGTCCCAGCGTCTGGCCGACGTCCTGGCCAAGGTCCCGGCCCCGGGCATCCCGTTGCCCTCGGCCGAGGGGCGCACGCTGCTCGAGGTCGGCTTCCTGTGCGTGCTCTACCGGCGCCTGTCCGAGACGGCGGCCGACAAGACGCTGGCCGCGCTGTCCGCGGCCTACCCGGACTGGAACGAGCTGCGCGTCAGCCAGGTGCAGGAGTTCCAGCACCTGATCCAGACCAAGAGCCCGGAGCTCGGGGTGCTCGTGGCGCGCGACGTGCGCGAGTACCTGCAGGAGATCTACCAGAAGATCCACGGCTTCAACCTGGACGTCCTGCGCGGCGACCTGCCCGAGGCCGCGCGCTTCGCCTCGCAGCTCCCGTTCATCGGCGCGAGCGTCGGGCACTACCTCCTGTACCTCGCCTGTCCCGAGGAGCTGCCGATCAGCCCGGCCATCGTGCGCACGCTCGACCGCCTCGGGCTCGCCAAGCGCACCTCCTCGATCAAGAAGGCCCAGGCCGGGATCGAGAGCTGGGTGCCGGCCCCGATGCGCGCCGACTTCGCGATCCGCATGGGGCGCGTGGTCGAGTCCTGGTGCGACGCCAAGAAGCCGCTCTGCTGGCAGTGCCCGCTGGTCGTGGCCTGCCCCTTCGGCAAGAAGGTGCAGCGCGACTGGACGGCCTCGCAGAAGCGCCAGGAGGTCCAGCGCGTGCGCGACGAGGAGCGCCGCCGCAAGGACGTCGAGAAGGAGCGCAAGCGCGCCGCGGCCGAGGAGAAGCGGCGCATGATCGCCAAGGCCAAGGACGAGGCGCGCCGCGCGCGCGAGGCCGAGCGCGCCAAGGCCTCCAAGGGCAAGGCCGCCAAGGGCAAGAAGCGCCCCGAGGTGCAGACGCGCAAGAAGTCGGCGCCCAAGAAGACGGTGCACAAGAAGGCCACCGCCGCGCTGCGCAAGCCCGGCAAGGGCCGCTAGCCGCCGCTCGCCATGGGCGCGGCGCCCTCGCTCGTCCTGGCCTCGGCTTCGCCGCGCCGGCGGGCGCTGCTCGCGGCCGCGGGCGTGAGCTTCGAGGTCGATCCCGCGGGCGTGGACGAGACCCTCGCTCCCGGCGTCGACCCGAGCTCGGCCGCGCGCGGCCTGGCCGAGAAGAAGGCGCGCGCGGTCGCGGCGCGGCGCGGGGAGGCGGGCTGGGTGCTGGGGGCGGACACGGTGGTGGCGCTCGGCGGTCCGCCCTGGAGCTTCCTCGAGAAGCCCGCCTCGCCGGCCGAGGCGGCGGCGATGTTGGAGCGCCTCTCGGGCACGCGCCACGCGGTCGAGACCGGCGTCTCCGTGGTCCGCCCGGCCGACGGCGCGTGCTGGACCGACTCGGAGCGCACCTGGGTGACGATGCGCGTCTGGAGCCCGGCCGAGATCGCGGCCTACGTGGCCTCGGGCGAGTGGCGCGACAAGGCCGGCGGCTACGCCATCCAGGAGTCGGCCGACCGGTACGTCCTGGCCCTGGCGGGCGGCGGCTTCGACAACGTCGTGGGCTTGCCGGTGGCGCGCACGCTGGCCCTGCTGGCCCGCGCGGGCGCGGCCGCGGCCCTGCCGCGGGGGGCGCGCCTTGTGGGCGAGGGCGGGCGCGGCTAACCTGCTCGGCCCTTTCGAGTTCCCAAGCAGTGCCCGGTGACTCCGTCCACCGCGGCCCGAGGACGTCGAGCCATGCGAGAAGGCATCCACCCCAAGTACATGGACTGCAAGGTCACGTGCGGCTGCGGCAACAGCTTCGACACGCGTGACACGGTGGCCGAGCTGCGCGTCGAGGTGTGCAGCGTGTGCCACCCCTTCTACAGCGGCAAGCAGCGCTTCGTGGACGCCGCCCGCCGGGTGGACAAGTTCCTGAAGAAGTACTCGAAGGAACCCGCCAAGAAGTAGGCCGCGGGCGCCCGGCGACCGCCCCCGCTCATGGTCTTCGCGCCCGCCGTCGTCGCCAAGCTGCGCGAGAAGGCCGCCCGGCACGAGGAGCTGACGCGTCAGCTCTCGGATCCGGCCGTCGCGGCCGACCACAAGCGCTCGATCGAGCTCCTGCGCGAGCAGGGCCAGCTCGACGAGGTGTACCAGCTCGCGCGCCGGCTGGAGGCGCTCGAGAAGCGCGAGGCCGAGACGCGCCAGATGGCCGAGGACGAGGCGGCCGAGGAGGAGCTGCGCGAGCTCGCGCGCGAGGAGCTCTCGGGGCTCGACGTCGAGGCCCAGGCGCTCGACCGTGAGATCAAGGACGCGCTCGTCTCCGACGCCGACCTGCGCCGCGACCGCGTGATCATGGAGGTGCGTGCCGGCACGGGCGGCGACGAGGCCTCGCTCTTCGCGGCCGACCTGCTGCGCATGTACCAGCACTTCGCGACCGAGCGCGGCTGGCGCCTGGAGCTCATGTCGACCAAGTCCTCCGAGGTCGGCGGATTCAAGGAGGTGGTCTTCGCCATCCGGGGCCCGAGCGCCTACCGCTGGCTGCGCCACGAGGCCGGCGGCCACCGCGTGCAGCGCGTGCCCGAGACCGAGAGCCAGGGCCGGATCCACACCTCGGCCGCCACCGTGGCCGTGCTGCCCGAGGTCGAGGAGGTCGAGATCGACATCAAGGCCGACGACCTGCGCATCGACACGATGCGCGCGGGCGGCGCCGGCGGCCAGCACGTGAACAAGACCGAGTCGGCCGTGCGCATCGTGCACCTGCCCACCGGCCTGATGGTCGTGTGCATGGACGACAAGTCGCAGCACAAGAACCGCGCCCAGGCCATGCGCATCCTGCGCGCGCGCCTGTTCGAGCTCGAGCGCGACCGTCTGCAGAAGGAGCGCGCGGCCGAGCGCAAGAGCCAGGTCGGCAGCGGCGACCGCTCGGAGCGCATCCGCACGTACAACTTCCAGCAGAACCGCTGCAGCGACCACCGCCTGGGCGAGAACTTCTCGCTCGAGCACGTGCTCGCGGGCAAGCTCATGCCCATCCTGCAGGCGCTCGACGAGGCCGATCGCGAGGAGCGCATCAAGAACCTGTGAGCTCCGCCCCCGCTCCCGACGGCGCGCGCACCGGCAGCGAGCCACGCACGGCACGCGAGATGGTCGACCTGGGGCGCACGTTCCTGGAGAAGAAGGGCGTCGAGAGCGCGCGCCGCGAGGCCGAGCTGCTGGTGGCGCACGCCCTGGGCCTGGATCGGCTACGCCTCTATCTCGCGCTCGAGCGGCCGCTCGAGCGTTCCGAGGTGGCGCGCGGGCGCGAGCTCATCACGCGCCGCGGCCGGCGCGAGCCCACCGCCTACCTGATCGGGCAGCGCGAGTTCTACGGGCGCGCCTTCGCGGTCGGGCCGGCCGTGCTCATCCCGCGCCCGGAGACCGAGCTCCTGGTCGACCGCGCGCGCGCGCTGCTGGCCGGGCGCGACGGCGCGCGCATTGCCGAGGTGGGCGTGGGCTCGGGTTGCATCGCGGTCACGCTGGCGCTCGAGCTCTCCGGGAGCCGCGTGCTGGCGAGCGAGCTCTCCGAGTCGGCGCTCGAGATCGCGCGCGCCAACGCCGAGCGCCTGGGCGCCGCGGTCGAGCTGCACCTGGGCGACGGCCTGGCGCCGCTCTCCGGGGCGGCGCCGTTCGATCTGGTCGTCTCCAACCCGCCCTACGTCGATCCGGCCGCGCGCGCCGCGCTCGCGCCCGAGGTGCGCGAGCACGAGCCGGCCGAGGCGCTGTTCGCGCCGGCCGGCGACCCCGACCACTGGGTGCGGCGCCTGGCCGACGAGGCGCCGGCCCTGCTCGCGCCGGGCGGCTACCTCCTGGTTGAGCTCGGCCACGACCAGGGCGCGCGCGCCGGGCGCCTCCTCGACCAGCGCGGCCTGCGCTGGCGCACGGTGCGCGACCTGGAGAAGGTCGAGCGCGTGCTCGAGGTCGGGCCGTTCTGACCAGCCGGCCGGCTAGACCAGCTCGCCGGCCGCGGCCACGAAGGCGTCCAGGCGCTCGCGCTGCAGGTCGCCCAGCTCGTTCAGGAACACGGCGATCTCGAAGTGGTCGACGCCGCGCGAGATCGGCAAGCAGCGCACGACCACGCCGCGCCCGTCGATGCGCGCGGGCTCGCCGCGGCCCACGGCCGGCAGCTCGATGCGCACCGAGAGCAGGGTCATCTCGGGGATGGGCCGGTCGAGGAAGAAGCACAGCCCGGCGCGCGAGACGTCGCGCAACCGTGCGCGGTGGGCGCCGTCTTCCAGCTGGAGCGTGATGGAACAGTCGCAGGCGGCGCGCGGGTGGGCCCGGCGCTCCCGGCCTGCAGCCTTGTCGGGGCGAGTCATGGCGTCGGAGCGTAGCTCCCGCTCCGGGCCGTGCAATGCCGCCCATGAATTCGCCGCGGGGAGCGGCTACACTGCCCCTCGTCCAGAGCGGGAGCAACGCACATGGCCAGCTTCAACAAAGTCATCCTGATGGGCAACCTGACGCGCGACTGCGAGACCCGCTTCGCGCCCAGCGGGACCGCGATCGTCAAGTTCGCCCTGGCGGTGAACCGGCGCTTCCAGGATGCCGAGGGCAACTGGAAGGACCAGCCCACCTTCATCGACGTCACCCTGTTCGGCAAGCGCGGCGAGGCCTTCGCGCGCTTCCACACCAAGGGCAAGCCGGCCTTCATCGAGGGCCACCTGCGCATGGACAACTGGGAGGACAAGCAGACCGGCCAGAAGCGCAGCAAGCTGTACGTCGTGGCCGACGGCTGGGAGTTCGTCGGGCCCGGCGGCGGCGGCGGGGGTGGCGGCGCGCGCGAGTCCTCGGGCGGCGGCGCGACCTACGAGCCCAGCGCGGACGCGGGCGGTGGCGGCGAGCCGATGGAATCGGCCGCCAGCATCGACGAGACGCCCTTCTGATCGCCCGGCCGTGCGCCTGACCGTGCGGCTCTACGCCAGCCTGCGCGAGCGCGCCGGGCGCGAGTCGCTGGTGATCGCCGACGCGCCCGCGCCGCTCGACGTGGGCGGCCTGAAGCGCGTCCTCGCCCAGCGCCACCCGGAGCTCGGCGACCTCGGAGCCGTGCGCGGCGTGGTGGGCACGAGCTACGTCCCGGACGAGACGCCGCTCACCGAGGGCGCGGTGCTCTCGCTCTTGCCGCCGGTCTCGGGCGGGGCGGGGGACGCGGAGGGCGAGCTCGAGCGCGGCGTGTTCGAGCTCACGGCCGAGCCCCTCGACGTGGCCGCGGCCCAGCGGCGCGTCGTGCACCCGTCCTGCGGCGCGGTCGTGCTCTTCACGGGCACGGCGCGCGCGCGCAACCGCGAGCGCGACGTCGTGCGCCTGGACTACGAGGCCTTCGACGACATGGCGCGCCTCGAGATGGAGCGCCTGTTCGCCGAGTGCGGCACGCGCCTCGCCACCGGCGCCGAGCCGCGCCGGCTGCGCATGCTGGTGCAGCACCGCACCGGCACCGTGCTGGTCGGCCAGCCGGCGGTGGTCGTGGCCGTGGCCAGTCCGCACCGCGACGCGGCCTTCCAGGCGGCGCGCTTCCTGATCGACGAGCTCAAGGCGCGCGTGCCGCTGTGGAAGAAGGAAGTGTACGCCGACGGCCACCACTGGATCGGCGAGCGCTCTTGATGCACCAGCTCGGCGACGCGCTGGCGATCGAGGTGCTGCCCGTCACCGCCTTCCAGCAGAACTGCTGCCTGGTGCGTTGCGCGAAGACCGGGCGCGGCGCGCTGGTCGATCCCGGCGGCGAGCCGGCGCGTCTCGTGGCGGCGGCGCGCGCGCACGGCGTCGAGCTCGAGAAGATCCTGCTCACGCACGGCCACATCGACCACGCCGGCGCCACGGCGGCGCTGGCGCGCGAGCTCGAGCTTCCGATCGAGGGGCCGCATCCCGAGGAGCGCTTCTGGATCGACATGCTGCCCCAGCAGGCCGAGATGTTCGGGCTCGAGCCGAGCGAGGCCTTCGTACCCGACCGCTGGCTCGCGGGCGGCGAGCGCGTCACGGTGGGCGAGGCCGAGCTCGAGGTGCGCTTCTGCCCCGGCCACACGCCCGGCCACGTGGTCTTCTTCCACCGGCCCTCGGCCTTCGCCTGGGTGGGGGACGTGCTCTTCCAGGGCTCGATCGGGCGCACGGATTTCCCGCGCGGCGACTACGACACGCTCATCCGCTCCATCCGCGAGGAGCTCCTGCCCCTGGGCGACGCGGTGCGCTTCCTGCCCGGCCACGGGCCGATGTCGACCCTGGGCCACGAGCGGCGCACGAATCCGTTCCTGGTCGATCCCGAGCTCTACCGGCCGTGACGCTCGTTCCGCCGCGGGCCCGTTGCTAGGCTGCGCGGCCACGCATGGCTCGCACGGAACCGGTCGGAGCGGTGTCCCTCAACGCGCAGGGGGTCGAGCGCGACGAGCTCGAGGTCGACGTCCTGCTGGTGGGCGCCGGCCCGGCCGCGCTCGCCTGCGCCATCCACCTGAAGCGGCTGCTGCAGGCGGCCGGCAAGGCCGACGCCTCCCTGCTCGTGCTCGAGAAGGCCGAGGAGGTCGGCTACCACATCCTCTCGGGCGCGGTCATGGACCCGCGCGGGATGCGCGAGCTCTACCCCGACTGGCGCGAGCAGGGCTGCCCGGTCGAGGCCGAGGTCGGCTTCGACTGCGTCGACTACCTGCGCGCCAACGGCAAGAAGCTGCGTCTGACGGGGGCGCTCGTGCCGCCGCCGCTGCACAACAAGGGCAACTGGATCGTCAGTCTGTACCGCGTCGTGCGCTGGCTGAAGGAGCGCGCCGAGGCGGCCGGGATCGACGTGTACCCGGGCTTCGCCGGCGCGCAGGTCCTGTACGAGGGCGAGCGCGTGGTCGGCGTGCAGACGCGCGACGCCGGCCTGGACAAGAAGGGCGAGAAGAAGCCCCAGTTCCAGCCGGGCATGAACATCAAGGCGCGCGTGACCGTGTTCGGCGAGGGCACGCGCGGCAACCTCGCCAAGGGCCTGATCGCCAAGCTCGCCCTCGACCAGGGCAAGAACCACCAGCTCTACGAGACGGGCGTCAAGGAGATCTGGCGCATCCCCGAGCCGCGCGGCAAGGAGCTCCTCGGCAGCGTGATCCACACGCTGGGCGAGCCGCTCGGAACCTCGGGCTACGGCGGCGGCTGGATCTACGGCCTCTCCGAGAGCCGGCTCTCGATCGGCTACGTGACCGGCCTCGACCACCCCGACGCGCGCCTCGATCCGCACGCGCTGTTCACGCGCTGGAAGCAGCATCCCGAGGTGGCGCGCCTGCTCGAGGGCGGCGAGATCCTGCGCTACGGGGCCAAGACGATCCCGGGCGGCGGCTACTTCGCGATGCCGCGCCTGTACGGCGACGGCTTCGTGCTCGTGGGCGACACGGGCGGCTTCGTGAACATGTCGCGCCTCAAGGGCATCCACCTGGCCGTCAAGTCGGGCCTGCTCGCGGCCGAGACGCTGGCCGAGGCGCTCGTGCGCGGCGACACGGGCTCGCAGGCGCTGTCGGGCTACGCCACGCGCTTCGAGGGCTCGTGGGCCAAGGACGAGCTGTGGAAGGTGCGCAACTTCCGCCAGGCGTTCCAGTCGGGCTTCTTCGCCGGCATGGTGGACGCGGGCGTGCAGCTCGTCACCGGCGGGCGCGGCCTGATCGAGCGCCGCCGGCCGGCGGCCGACCACGAGACCACGCGCGCCGTGACGGCCGCGCGCCAGGAGAAGCCGGCCTTCGACGGCAAGCTCGCGCTCGACAAGCTCACCGACGTCTACCACTCGGGCGCGATCCACGAGGAGGACCAGCCCGCGCACCTGGTCGTGCGCGACCCGGACATCTGCGTCACGCGCTGCACCCAGGAGTTCGGCAATCCCTGCCAGCACTTCTGCCCGGCCGCGGTGTACGAGTGGCCGCACGCCGACGCGGCCGCGGCGCGCGCGGCCGGCGGCGTCGTCATCAACTTCTCGAACTGCGTGCACTGCAAGACCTGCGACGTCGCCGACCCGTACCAGATCATCGAGTGGACCGTGCCCGAGGGGGGCGGCGGTCCCAAGTACATCGACATGTGAGCGCGGCTCCGGCCGTGTCGCGTCCGCCATGAAGCTCGTCGTCAAGGACAGCCGTTCCGCTCCGCCGCGCTGCGACCTCCTGGCCCTGCTCGGGCTGCAGGGCGAGGGCCAGCGCTCGTCGGGGGCGCCCACCTCGGTCAAGGTCCCGCCGCTCGCGCTGACGGCCTTCCAGGGCGAGTTTCGCGAGACGCGCCTGACGGATTGCCTCTCCGGGCCGGCCGCGCGCTTCCTGCAGGTGGGCCTCGGCAAGCGCGCCGACGTCGACCACGAGCGCCTGCGCCGCGCCGCGGCCATCGCCGTGAAGAAGGCCGAGAAGGTGCGCGCCAAGGAGCTCGTGCTGTGGATCGAGCGCGACGTGGCCGAGCTCGCGGGCGGCCCCGAGGCCGCGGGCCAGGCGCTGGCCGAGGGCGCCTGCATGGGCTCGTACGCCTTCCGGCGCTTCAAGACCAAGCCCAAGGGGCCGTACCTCGAGCGCGTGACGCTGTGCGGGCCCGGGGCCGAGTTCGCGCGCGGCGCGCAGCGCGGCGAGCTCGTGGGCGGCGCGAACGTGTTCGCGCGCGAGCTGCAGGACACGCCGGCCAACCTGATGCGCCCGCGCGAGCTCGTGGCCGCCGCGCGCGAGCTCGTGCGCGGCCGGCCGCGCCTGGCGCTCAAGGTGCACGACGAGCGCGCCATGCAGCGCATGGGCATGGGCGCCCTGTGCTCGGTGGCCAACGGCTCGGAGGAGCCGGCCTACCTGATCCACCTCTCCTACACGCCGCGCGCGCGCGCCCGCGAGCGCCTGTGCGTGATCGGCAAGGGCCTGACCTTCGACTCGGGCGGCATCAGCATCAAGCCCTCGGCCAAGATGGAGGAGATGAAGTTCGACATGTCGGGCGGCGCGGCCGTGCTGGGCCTGTTCCGCGCGCTGCGCGAGCTCGAGCTGCCGCTCGAGGTGCACGGCCTCGTGGCCGCGACCGAGAACCTGCCCGACGGACGCGCGACGAAGCCCGGCGACCTAGTGCGCGCCATGGACGGCACGACCATCGAGGTGATCAACACCGACGCCGAGGGGCGGCTCGTGCTCTCCGACGCGCTGGTCTACGCGCAGAGGAAGATCCGGCCTGCCGCCATGGTCGACCTGGCCACGCTGACGGGGGCGGTGGTGGTGGCCCTCGGGCACGAGCTCAGCGGCGTGCTCGGCAACGACACGGCCCTGCAGGACGAGCTCGTCGCCGCCGGCCAGGCCACGGGCGAGCGCGTCTGGCCGCTGCCGCTGCTCGACAACCACCGCGAGCACATGAAGGGCGCCGTGGGCGACCTGAAGAACGTCAACTCCGGCCAGGGCGCGGGCGCCTCTGCCGGCGCCGCCTTCCTGGCGCACTTCGTCGAGCGCACGCCCTGGGCGCACCTCGACATCGCCGGCACGGCCTGGGGCGTGGACGAGCGCGACTACCAGGGCGGCGCCGGCGGCACGGGCGTGGGCGTGCGCCTGCTCGTGCGCTGGCTGGAGGAGCGCGCGCGCCGCGGACCGCCCGCGAGACCGCGGAAAGCCCGGAAAAAGGCGCGCGCTTAGCGACGGAATGCGTCTACCCGGCGGCCGGGCTCCGGCGCTCCGCCGAGCAGGGCACGGCTATACTCGCCTCGATGTCGATCGTCCTCGCCTTCGCGCTCGCGCTGGTGCCCCAGGCGACGCCCCCGCGCGCGGCGCGCTCCGCGCCCACGGCCGAGGAGCTCGAGGGCCACCGGAAGATGCTGGCCCTGCTGGAGGAGGTGCGCAAGAAGACGCGCAAGAGCAACGCCTACCTCGGCGACCAGGCGCTGGTGAAGCTCGAGGAGACGCGCGCGGCGCTCGACCCGGCCACGGCCCCGGTCAAGACCCAGGCCAAGCTCGACTACGACATCGGCATGCAGCTCCTGCGCCTGGGCCGGAACGACGAGGCCCTGGCCAGCCTGGAGTCGAGCCTGAAGCGCCTGCAGCCCTTCGCGCCCGCGGAGTGGCCGCCCTTCGCCGAGCGCCTGTACTACGACCTCGGCGTGACCTCGATGCGCAAGGGCGAGACCGACAACTGCGTCGCGCACCACACGGCCAAGAGCTGCCTCCTGCCGATCCAGGCCGAGGGCGTGCACGTCGACCAGGCCGGCTCGCGCGCGGCCATGGGCTACCTGCGCGAGTCGCTGAAGCGCTCCGATCCGGCCGGCCCGGTGCACCTGTGCTCGCGCTGGCTGCTCAACGTGGCGGCCATGACCGTGGGCGAGTACCCGCAGGGCCTGAGCGCGGAGGAGCGCATCGACCCCTCCGTGTTCGCCTCCGAGGCCGAGTTCCCGCGCTTCCCGGACGTCGCGCCCGAGCTCGGGCTGAACCACTTCGACCTCGCCGGCGGCGCGATCCTCGAGGATTTCGACGAGGACGGCTACCTCGACGTGTTCACCTCGACCTGGGACACGGCCGGCGTCGTGCGCTACTTCGGCAACGCCGGCGACGGCAGCTTCCACGAGCGCACGCACGAGGCCGGGCTGGACGGGCTCTACGGCGGGCTCAACCTGCTGCAGGGCGACTACGACTCGGACGGCTGGATCGACGTGTTCGTGCTGCGCGGCGCGTGGCTGTTCGGCCCGCGCGGGCAGATCCCGAAGTCCATGCTGCAGAACCGCAACGGCAAGACCTTCCTCGACGTCACCATCCGCGCCGGCCTGAACGAGCAGTTCTACCCCTCGCAGGCGGCCGGCTTCGCCGACTACGACCTGGACGGCGACCTCGATCTGTACGTCGGCTCCGAGGCCAACGCCGAGAACCTGTTCCCGGGCCAGCTCTTCCGCAACAAGGGCGACGGCACCTTCGACGACGTGGCGCGCGCGGCGCGCGTCGAGAACGTGCGTTTCTGCAAGGGCGCCAGCTGGGGCGACTACGACGGCGACCGCTACCCGGACCTGTACTGCTCCAACCTGGACGGCAAGAACCGCCTGTACCGCAACAAGCGCGACGGCACCTTCGAGGACGTGGCCGAGGCCCTGAGCGTCGAGCGCCCGCGCAACAGCTTCCCGACCTGGTTCTGGGACTACGACAACGACGGCGCGCTCGACCTCTACGTGGCGAGCTACGAGCTCACCGATCCGCAGGAGAACCTGCGCCTGGCGCCCGTGGCCGCGAGCTACCTGGGCATCCCCTGGGAGGGCGAGCTCTCCTGCCTGTACCGGAACGACGGCAAGGGCGGCTTCCGCGAGGTGGCGCAGGAGCTCAACCTGAAGCGCCTGTCCCTGCCCATGGGCTCGAACTTCGGCGACCTCGACAACGACGGCTTCCTCGACTTCTACCTGGGCACGGGCTACCCCGCCTACGACGGGCTCATCCCCAACATCATGTACTGGAACCGCGGGGGCGCGAAGTTCCTGGACGTGTCGGCCGCGGGCGGCTTCGGGCACCTGCAGAAGGGCCACGGCGTCGCCTGGGGCGACCTCGACAACGACGGCGACCTGGACGTGCTCGAGCAGATGGGCGGCGCCTATCCCGGCGACGGCTTCGGCGACACGCTGTTCCAGAACCCCGGCTTCGGCAACCACTGGCTGCAGGTGGAGCTCGTGGGCATGCAGAGCAACCGCTCGGGCATCGGCGCGCGCATCCGCGTCGACGTCGTCGAGGGCGGCCGCCCGCGCTCGATCTACCGCTGGGTGAACTCGGGCGGCAGCTTCGGCTGCAACCCGCTCATGCAGCACATCGGCCTGGGCTCGGCCACCAAGGTCGCGCGCCTGGAGATCCTCTGGCCGCGCGCCGAGGGCGCGGCGCAGGTGTTCGAGGACGTGCCGGCCGACACGCGCATCGAGGTCGTCGAGAGCGCGCACGGCTACCGGGTCGTGCCCGTGCGCGCGCTCGTCCTGGGCGGCAAGGGCGGCTGAGCCGCTCGCGCGGCTACGGCCGGTCGAGCTCGCCCTCGGCCCAGGCGCGCTTCAGGCGCGCGAAGCTCGTGGCCGTGAGCTGGCCCTCGATCACGAGCTTGCCGACGCGCACGGGCCGGTCGCTGGTCGCGCGCAGGAACACGGCCCCTTCGCGGCGCTCGCCCACGCCCATGCGGCACTGCTCCTTGCCCTCGCACGAGAGGGTGGCGCGCTGGCCGTCGTGCACGAGGTGCATGTCGTAGGGCGTGTCCATGTAGAGCGGCAGGGGCACGTCGGGCGTGTAGTCGACGCGCCCGATGTCGAACATCTGCAGCGACTTCATGTTCAGCGCCCACACGAAGTGCTCGTCGCCGTCGTCGCACACGCCCAGCGCCAGGAAGAAGTCGGGCTTCTCGACCTGGGTCTCGCCGAACTCGAGGTCGTAGGTCACCGCGAGGGGTGACCCGATGTCGAACTTCGAGCGCAGCGAGGCGCGCCCCAGCGCCACCAGGCGTCCGTGGTCGAGCGTGAAGCGGCCCTCCTTCCCGTCCTGGGTGGGGAAGGCCTTGCTGGCCAGCACCGGATAGGGCTCGCTCGTGAAGTCCTCGAGCTCGCGCGCGTCGTCGAAAGAATAGGTCAGGCGCGCGCGCCCGTTCGGGAGCGCCTCGAACTTGCCGCCCAGGAGGTCGCCGGGCGACTTCTTCTCCAGGCGTCGCTCGAGGAGCTGGAGGGCGTGCTGGCGCAGGCCGTCCTTCTTGCGCGCGACCAGGGCCGTGCCGGCCGAGTCGGTGAGCAGCGAGCGCAGCACGGCCACCTGGGCGTCGATCTCGGCCGGCGTGCGCGCCTCGGGCGCGGCCGCGAGCCCGCGCAGCGCGCGCACGGCCCGCCCGAGGGCGATCCAGGTCGGGTATTCGCCCTTGCCGTCCTCGAGCAGCGCGGCCGCCTCGGGGCCGTCGGGCTTGAGCAGCTTCTTCCAGCGCTCGTCGCCGCGCAGGGCGTACACGTAGAAGCGCGTCCATTCGGCGTCGCTGCCACCCATCTGGCGCGCGAGCTCGAGCGCGTCGAGCTCCTCGAGCGAGATGCGTTTGATGCCGCCCTTCTTGTCGTCGAGCACGAGCATGCCCTCGGGCTCGAAGGCCTTGAGACGCCACTTGGTGGTGCTGACGCGCGGCACGGTGAGCTCGAGCCCGCCGCCCTCGCCGGCGAGCCGGGTCAGGAAGGCGTCGCGCGCGGCGATCCAGGCGTGAACGCGCGCGAGCTCGCGCTCGATGCGCCCGGCGAGCTCCGAGCCCTGGCCCTCGGCCTGCAGCGCCTCGAGCTCCGCCAGGGCGGCGCGCGTCTCCCCGGCGCCGACGGCCGCGAGCGCCCCGGCCAGACGCTCCTCGCGCGTGGCGTCGGAGTAGCCGAAGCGCTTCGGATCGGCGGACGTGGCCGGGACGCCCGGCGCGCCCGGCGTGGGGGCGGGTTCCGGCTCGGGCGCCGCCATGGGCTCGGGCGCGGGCAGCTCGACGCCGCCCCACTCGGTGCGCGCGAAGGCGCCCAGCACCGGCTCGGGATCGAGCTCGATGTCCGGGAAGGCTGCGCGCTGGCGGCGCACGACCCAGGCCAGGAAGGCGCGCTCGAGGGCGGCCGCATCCTCCGGGGCGAAGGCCTTGTCCAGCGCCTGGGCGTCGCGCGCGCCGCCGAAGGCGCTCTTCAGGTACTTCGCGAGCCCGGCGCGGTGGCGGCCCTTGTCGCCGTCGTGCAGGAAGGCGTAGACGAGCGCGCCCTCGCGGTAGAAGGAGACCCAGGGATCGTCGCCCGGCGCCGGGCGCAGGCGCGGATCGCGCGTGCGCTCGTTGAAGAGCTCCTCGAGGTGCAGCGGCTCGTCGACCGTCACGAGCTCGCCCAGCGTGCGCACGTGCGCCCAGCGGCGCTCGGTGGTGGCGCAGTCCTCCACGAAGGCCTGCAGGCGCTCGGGCGCGGGCGCGCCGTCGTCGGCCGGCGCGGCCCCGGCCAGGAAGTCGGCCTGACCCTCGAAGAGCCAGCTGCGCACGGGCGCCGCGCCCTCGTCGCCGTACCAGGCCTGCTGCAGGACGTGCGCGAAGACGTGGTTCGTGCTGTGCTCGCGCTCGGCCCCGTCGCGCGCCTCCGAGGGGTCCTCGTACAGGATGGCGGCGCCCAGCTCGCGCTCGTAGGTCTCGCGCGCGTCGAAGTGCCAGGCGCCCGTGGTGGCGCGGTGGCACTCGTCGAAGTGCGCGCGCGAGGCCAGCACGATCACCGGCAGGCGCGGCTCGTCGGCGCGGCGCACGAGGCCGAGGGGCTTGGCGAGCTCGCGCTCGAAGCGCTCGCGCAGGGGCTCGAGTCGCGCGGCCGTGCTGCGCGCGCGCTCGGACGCGTCGACGCCCTCGGTGCGCTCGATCAGGAACAGGTAGGGCGCCACGGACACGACCGGCAGGAGGTCGATGCGCGAGAGGTAGGGGTGGCGCCGCAGGCGCGTGCGCAGCGCCTCGGTGTAGATCGTCTCGGGCGCGGGTGCCTCCTCCTGCGCGCGCGTCGCCGCCGCGAGGGCCAGCGCGGCCACGAGAGCCCAACCGTTCCTGCGCCCTGCTCGCATCCTGCCGGACACCCGCTGTCCGCGCCGAATTCTCGGGGCGATCGCGGCGCGGGGCAAGGGGCTGCTAGAGACCTGCTAGTTGGCGCTCGAGCCAGGCCTGCTCGGCGGCGCGGGCGCCGCCTGGCAGGAGCCGCCCCTCGAGCTCGAGGCGGTGGACGCTCACCTCCATGTCCGAGGCGCTGCGCAGGAAGAACGCGCCCGCCGTGCGCGAGCTGACCTCGATCGAGCACTGCTCGATGCCTTCGCAGGCGAGCGTGACGTGCTGGCCGTCGTGGTGCACCTCGATGGCGTAGGTCGTGCCCTGGTAGAGCCCCTTGGTCCCGCCCTCGGCGTGATCGGCGTGGTCGTCCTCGAAGAGCTGCAGGAAGGTCAGGTTGACGGCCCACAGGAAGTGCTCGGCGCCGTCGTCGCACAGGCCGAGGGCGAAGGCGGGCGGGATGTCGCGGCGGTCGGTCTCGCCGTAGGAGATCGCGTAGCGGACCGTCAGCGGCGTGGCCAGCTCGACCCGGCTGCGGAGGGCCGCCTGGCCGCGGCCGGTGGCCGCGCGCCCGGCGACCGCGAAGGGCTGCTGGTTCGTGGCCGTGCCCAGGCCCTTGGCGGCCAGCACGGGGTAGAGCGCGCTCGTGAAGTCGAGCAGCTCCTCGGGCGCGTCGAAGTCGTAGCTCAGGCGCACGCGTCCGTCGCCGAGGTGCACGAGCTTGCCCTGCAAAGCCGACTCGGGGCCGGCGAGCTCCAGCCGGCGCGCGAGCCAGTCGCGCGCCAGCTGGCGCAGCTCGGGCCGCTCGCGCTCGAGGAGCGGCGTGCCGGCGAGCTCGGCCACGAGGGCGCGCAGGTCGGAGAGCTGCGCGTCGGCCTCCGCCGGCGTGACCGGCATCGGCGCGCGCGCGAGCCGGTCGAGGACCAGCATCCGGCGCCCGAGGGCGAGCCGCTCCGGATAGTCCGCGCGCGCGTCCGCGAGCAGGGCGCTGGCCTCGCCGCCGTCCTCCTTGAGGAGCTTCGCGGCGCGCGCGTCGCCCGCGAGGACATAGGGATAGAGCCGCGCCCACTCGGGCTCGAAGGCGCGGGCCGGGATCTGGCGCGCGAGCGCCAGCGGCTCCAGGCCCTCGAGCGCGAGGCGCCGGGAGCCCGCGCGCTTGTCCTCGAGGACGAGCTCGTCGCCCTCGCGCGCGGTCAGGCGCGCCTTGACCTCCTTGACCTCCTTGCCGCCCCCGCCGCCCCCGCCCCCCCCGCCATCAGCCGGGAGCTCGAGCGATCCGCGCTCGGCCAGCCGCTGCGCCAGGAAGGCGTCGCGCACGCCCGTCCAGGCCGCGGCGCGCCGGCGCTCCGTCTCGGCGCGGGCGCGCAGCTCGGGCGCGAGCTCCGGCAGGGCGAGCAGCGCGTCCAGGCGCTGTCGGCCCGCCTGCATTCGGCCCAGGGCGAGCTCGGCCAGGGCCCAGGCCAGGCGTTCCGCGGGCGTGGCGTCGTCCAGGGTCAGGGCCGGTGGCAGCTCGAGCTCGGGCAGGTCCTCCTCGGAGAGCGCGTCCCCGCGCTGGAACGCGCGCAGCAGCGCGGTCGTGTCGAGCGCCGCGCCCGGCTCCGCGCTGCGGCGCAAGCCGACGATCCAGGTCAGGAAGGCGCGGTCGAGCTCGGCCGTCGTGCGCGGCGCGAAGGCGCTGGCGAACGCGGGCGCGTCGACCCGGCCCGCGAGGGCGGAGCGCACGAAGGCCTGCAGCGCCGGGCGCTGGAGGCCCTGCTCGCCCTCGTGCAGGAAGTGGAACAGGAGGCAGGCCTGGCGCTCGAAGGCGCTCCAGCCCAGGACCGCCTCGCGCGCGTCGGGCTCGATGCGCTCGTCGGCGTCGAAGCCGGGGGGCGCGTGCGTGCGGAAGAACCCCTCCAGCCGATCGGGCTGCTGCACCGCCAGGAGCTCGTCGAGCGTGCGCAATCCGAGCCAGCTCGTGCGCGCGGTGCGCGCCTCGGCCACGAGTGCGGCGCTGCGGGCCGCGAGCGGCGCGGCCGCGGGCGGACGCGCGAGGAAGTCGGCCTGGGCCTCGAGGATCCAGTGGGTCGTCGGTGCGTTGCGACCGCCCGAGTACCAGCTCTCCTGCAGCACGTGGGAGAGCGCGTGGCGCGCGTGCTGGGCGCGCAGCTCCGCGGAGCGCGCCGGATCCTCGTACACGACGGCCGCGTCGAGGTAGGGGTCGAAGCACGCCTCGACCTCGAAGCAGCCGAACTTGGTCGCGCGCTGGTAGCGCAGGAACTCGGCGCGCGAGGCCAGGATGGCCACCACGAGCCGCGGTCGGTCGGCGCGCGGCTCCAACCCGAGGGGCCGGATCCATTCCTGCTCGAAGCGCTCGAGCAGCGGGTCGAGCACGCCCACCATGCCCTCGGCCAGGGCCGCGGCGCGCGCGGCGTCGGGATGGGCGCCGCGCTGGACGAGGAAGAGATAGGGGGCGTGGCCCTCGATCGGATCGCTGGTCGTGTGCGAGAAGAACGGGTGCCCGGCCAGCTCGGCCGTCAGGGCCTGGCGCGCCTCGCGCTCGGTCGGAGGCGCGTCCTGCGCGCCCGCGCAGGGCACGAGCACGGCCACGAGTCCGGCCAGGAACGCTCCCCTCATGGCGCGACATTGTGGGCGAGCGGCGCGCGGACGGCAAAGCGCTCCGCGCTTGCACGGGGCGGGGCGCGGCGCTCGAATCCGGACATGGCGCGCCGGCGAACGCTCGACCGACTGCTCTCGCGCCTGGGGCTGTGCTCGCGCGGCGCGGCCGTGGAGCTCGTGCGCGCCGGGCGCGTGGCCGTCAACGGCAAGACGGCGCGCGACCCCGGCGCGTGGATCGATCCGGCCGACCGCGTGACGCTCGACGGACGCGCGCTGGGCGCGGCCGAGCCGCGCTACCTGTGCCTGCACAAGCCCAAGGGCTACCTGACGAGCTTCGGCGATCCGCGCGGGCGGCGCACGGTGTACGAGCTCCTGGAGGGCCTCGACGCCTGGGTGTTCCCGGTGGGGCGGCTGGACAAGGACACGAGCGGGCTGCTCCTGCTGACGAACGACAGCGACTTCGCCGAGCGCGTGACCAATCCCGAGTTCGGCATCCCCAAGCTCTACCGCGCCGCGGTCGCGCCGCGCGTGGACGAGCCCGACCTGGCGGCGCTGCGCGCGGGGCTGGAGCTCGACGACGGCCCGACGCTGCCGGCGCGCGCCGAGCTGATCGGCCACCGCGGTCCGACCAGCGTGGTCGAGCTCGAGCTGCGCGAGGGCCGGAACCGCCAGGTGCGGCGCATGTTCCGCGCGCGTGGCAAGCGCGTGCGCGAGCTCCGGCGCCTCTCCATCGGGCCGGTCGAGCTCGGGCGCTTGCCCAGCGGGGCCACGCGCGTCCTCAGCGCGGCCGAGCTGCGCGCGCTCGAGCGCGCCGGGCGGCCCTGATTGCCAAACCGCGCCGCGCAGGGGAGACTCTGCCGCCCGTCCGACCGCGATGCTGTTCAACTCGTTCGAGTTCCTGCTCTTCTTCGCCGCGGTCTTCCTGATCTACTGGCGTCTCTCGCACCGCGGGCAGAACCTGCTGCTGCTGGCCGCCAGCCTGTTCTTCTACGGCGTGTGGAACTCGCGCCTGCTGCTGGTGCTGGTCGCGGCGGCCAGCATCGACTACGTGTGCGCGCTGGCCATGGAGCGCGCGGCCTCGGAGCGGCGCCGCCGGACGATCCTCGTGGCGAGCCTCGTCTCGAGCCTCTCGATCCTGGCCTACTTCAAGTACGCCGAGTTCTTCGTCACGAACCTGGTGGACCTGCTGCAGGGGCTGGGCGTCTCGGTCTGGCGTCCGACGCTCGACATCGTGCTGCCGGTGGGCATCTCGTTCCACACGTTCCAGGCCATGTCCTACGCGGTCGACGTCTACCGCCGCGAGCAGCGTCCGGTCCGGAACTACCTCGACTACCTCTTGTACATCTCGTTCTTCCCGCAGCTCGTGGCCGGGCCCATCGAGCGCGCGGCGCGGCTCCTGCCGCAGGTCGAGCGCGCGCGGCCGCCGCTCAACCTGGGGCGCGCGCTGGAGGGCGTGAAGCTGCTCGTGATCGGCTACCTGCAGAAGGTGGCCATCGCCGACGTGCTGGCGCCCACGGTCGACCGCGCCTTCGCGCACCCGGAGGAGCTGGGCACGCTCGGGCTCCTGGCCGGCCTGTACGCCTTCGCCTTCCAGATCTACTGCGACTTCGCGGGCTACAGCAACATCGCGCGCGGACTGGCGCGCCTGCTGGGCTTCGAGCTCATGCGCAACTTCGCGCAGCCCTACCTCGCCACGAACATCACCGAGTTCTGGCGGCGCTGGCACATCTCGCTCTCGACCTGGCTGCGCGACTACCTGTACATCCCGCTGGGCGGCAACCGGCGCGGCGAGCGGCGCACCTACGTCAACCTGATGCTGACCATGCTGCTGGGCGGCCTGTGGCACGGCGCCAGCTGGACCTTCGTCATGTGGGGCGGCCTGCACGGCGCGTACCTGGCCGTGCACAAGGCCCTGCTCGGACGCGCGCGCCCGGCCCCACATGGACCGCGCGCGCTGCTGGGCGGCCTCGTCACGTTCCACCTGGTGTGCCTGGCCTGGGTGTTCTTCCGGGCCGAGACGTTCGGCGCGGCGCGCGCCTACCTGGCGGGCTTCCTGCGCTGGGACGGCGCGCCGGGCTGGGGCGAGTACGAGGTGCTGGCCTACTGCGCGCTGGCGCTGGCGCTCGACGCCGTGCTCGAGCGCCGCGGGCGGCGGCGCTTCGCGGCGCTGTTCGCGCGCCACTGGGCGCTCGAGACGGCCGTCCTGGCGGCGCTGGTGGCCTTCACCCTGTTCGTGGGCGAGAACCATGTCCTTCCGTTCGTGTACTTCCAGTTTTAGGAAGTCGCTCGCGCTGGGCACGGCGCTGTGCGGGCTCGCCTGGGGCGCGCTCGAGCTCGCCCCGCTGCCGCGCACGGCCTTCTTCGGCGGGCGCAAGCTGGCCGAGAAGTTCGAGCGCCTGGCGCCGTTCGAGCGCGCGGGCGCGGTGGACGTGTTCGTGGTCGGGCCCTCGTTCGTCGACCAGGGCTTCGACGGCGCCGCCTTCGGCGCGACGACCGGCAAGCGCGCCTTCAACCTGGGCGTGGCGGGCACGGACCTGTACCTGCAGTCGCTGCTCGTGCGCGACGTGCTCCTGCCCGGGCGCCGGCCCGAGGCGCTGATCTGGTCGCTGCGCGAGGAGACGCTCACGCGCTCGAACATCAACCGCCAGTACCTGCAGGCGCCGGCCCTGCGCTACGCGGACAAGCCCTTCGGGCGCTGGGCCTTCGGCCTGGGCCAGTACCTGCCGCAGTTCCAGCGCCGGCGCGCGCTCGACTGGTACCAGGAGCTGTGCCTGCCCCCCGACGAGCCGCTGGACGAGTGGGGCCGCACCCAGCTCGCCGCGCTGACGCGCCAGGAGCGGCGCGAGTCGCAGGCCGACGAGGGCGACGAGGAGGGCGGCCGGCGCGCCTTCCTGGCCGAGGACTACGCCGTCGAGCTCGAGCCGGCGCGCGCGCACGTGCGCGAGACGCTGCGCCGTGCGCGCGAGCAGGGCAGCGCGGTCTGGCTCCTGTTCACGCCCTACCACCGCACCGTGTTCCTGCGCCGCTCGGCCTACGCCGAGGAGCTCCTGACGGGCGTGAACGCGGAGTACATCGGCTGGGTCGAGGCCCTGGCGGCCGAGCTCGATCTCACGCTCGTGGACCTGCGCTACTGCGCCGAGATCTCGGACAAGGACGAGTACTTCTTCGACGCGCGCCACCTGAACGGCCCGGGCGCGGCGGCGCTGGGCGAGCTGCTCGGCAAGCTGTACTCGGGTGAGCGCCCGCTCCCCGCGGCCTGGAAGGGCGTGTCGGGGCGCGCGGCGCGCGAGGCGATCCTCGGGCGCGTGGAGCGCGACCAGGTGCCGGTGCTCGCGCTGGAGGAGCGCCACGCCCTCGGGCAGGCGCTGTGCGTGCGCCACGAGGGGCGCCTGTCGGACACCTACGCGGCCTTCCGCGTGGAGCGCGCGGGGGCGTACGAGGTGCGCCTGGTCGACGACGGGCCCAGGGCGAGGAGCGGGACGTACTTCGTGCGCCTGGGCGAGGGCAACTACCAGGTGCTGCACGCGCCGGCCGAGGCGCCGCGCGTGGCGCGCGTGTTGACGGCGGAGCTCGCGGTCGGCGAGCACGTGTTCGAGATGCACACGCGCTCCGGCGAGGCGATCGACTGGGCGGCCTTCGAGGTGCGCCCGGCCGGGGAGTGACCGGGGGAGCGCGTCAGCGCTGCTCGGCCAGCCAGGCCCGGTAGGCCTCGGCGCCGGCCTGGCGCTCGGCCGGCGGGGCGGACATCCAGTCGAGCTCCACGTCCTTGCCGGTGAGGGTGCGCAGGCTCTCGTAGGCGCACAGGCGCACGAACGGATCGGGGTCGACGAGGAAGGGGAGCAGGGCGCCGGCGGTGCTGCGCATCCCGCAGCGGGCGAGGGCGCGGCAGGCCCAGCCGCGCAGGTCGCTGTGCTCGTCGCGCAGGAGCTGCAGCAGCAGCTCGGCCGCAGCCGGCTGGCGCGCGCGGCCCAGGGCCAGCAGCAGTTCCTCCTCGAAGGGCACGCTGGGCGCGAACTCGGCGCGGTTGGGGTCCTCGGCGCTCGGGGCCTCGCCGCTGAGCTGCCGGTAGAGCGCGTCGAGCACCGCCACGTGCTGCGCGCGCTCGCGGTCGCGTTCCCTCTGCCCGCGCTGCTGCTCGGCGGCCGAGCGCAGGGAGGCGAGCAGGGCCGGGCGCTCCTGGTCGAGCAGCCCGGCGTTCACGCGCAGGTCGAAGGCCAGCACCAGGATGGCCTCGGCGCGGCGGTCGAGCTCCTGCTCGGGCGCGCGGCGCTCGGCCGCGTCCAGGTAGGCCTCGAGCTGGGCGCGCAGCTCGGCCCGCAGGGCGCGCCGGTTCTGGGGCGAGGCGCGCAGGTGCGAATAGAAGGGCAGGAGCTCGCGCGCCTGCAGCGCGCCCTTGTCGCCCAGGTGCTGCAGGGCGCGCGCGCACAGGTAGCGCTCGCCCGGGTCGAGGCTGCCCGGCGCCTGGCGCGCGGCGCGGGCGAGCAGGCCCTTGCACACCTGCACGTCGCGCGGATGCCCGTCGAACAGCATGACCTCGAGTGCCTGCACGCGCAGCTCGGCTTCCTCGCTCACGGACTCGGCGCGCTCGGGCGCGATCAGCGCGCGCGTCGAGCGCGGCAGGAGCGCCAGCGCGCGCCCGCGCAGGCCGGCGTCGCTCGCCCCGCCGCGCGCCATGTCCTCCAGGAGCTCGTTGCCGCGGGCGCCGGTGTCGACCAGGGCCTCGAGATAGAGGAAGCGCAGCGCGGCGGGCACGTTGCCGAGCGGATCGATGCTGCCCGCGCCGACGAGGGAGAGGCGCGCATCGGCCGTGACGGGCACGGCCAGCGCCAGCACCTCCTGGGCCAGTTCCTCGTCGCCCGGATCGGCGTGGAAGCGCGCCAGCAGGGCGAGGTCGGCCACGATGGTCGCGCGCAGGCCGCCCGCATCGGGCTGGTCGGCCTGCTCGCTCTCGCTGTGGGGCTCCCGGTTCGAGAAGATGCGCGCGGCGCGCGTGGTCCG
>Ga0315910_10001163_pt1 | contig 24584 bp, 51 predicted proteins | sample EdamamesoilMG_FD_204470 | JGI IMG/M metagenome (GOLD analysis project Ga0315910, IMG submission 204470) | Garden soil microbial communities collected in Santa Monica, California, United States - Edamame soil | ecosystem: Environmental > Terrestrial > Soil > Garden | place: USA: California... | reverse complement strand
CAAGTACCGCTGGCTGTTCGAGGCGATCGCGGGGGCCTTCCAGTGAGCTTCCGGCTCGGGGCGCGGAGCGAGTCCAACCTCGTTGGCGTCGACGAGCGCATCGTCGCCACCGTTCGCAAGGCCATCCTCATCACCGAGATCGACTTCGCGGTGCACGACGGCGTGCGCACGATGGAGGAGCAGCGCAAGCTCGTCGCGAGCGGAGCGAGCAAGCGCCTCGACAGCGCGCACCTGACGGGCGATGCGGTCGACCTCGTCCCCTACGTGAACGGCAAGCTGCGCTGGGAGCACACGCTCTGCAACGAGATTGCCCGCGCCATGATGGAGGCGAGCGGGCAGCTCGGCGTGCGGCTCATCTGGGGGCGGGTCTGGGATACGGAGCTGGTGGAGCTCGACCCCGAAGACCTCGACGGCGAGCGAGCGCTCTACGTCGAGCGCTACCAGCGCATCCACGGCAAGAAGAAGTTCCCGCTCGACGACGGCCCGCACTTCGAGAGGGTCAAGTCGTGAAGGCAGTATGGGGCGCCATCGACTGGATCTTCGCCGGGCTCATCTGGCTCTCCGAGCGGAGCGACCGGCGCCGCAAAAAGAAGCGGCTCATCCTCGAGATGCAGGACGAGCCGCAGACCGCGCGCTCGCGGGCGCCGACCGTGGTCATCCGGCGCCCGCCCCCCTGACTCACCAGTCGCCGGGCGGCAGGCGCCGCTCGAGCGCCCACCGCGTCCAGTAGAGCAGCACGGCGTCGGCGAGCACGCTGTCGACCGAGCGCTTCTCGATGGCCGCTATCCGTCCGATTCGCGCGCTGTGCTCGGGGGACAGCACAGCACCTCGAGGATGAACGAGGCCCAGCGTCGCGCGCTCGTCGGGTTGGCGCGACTCGACGGGAAGTGCAGCACGCGCCAGCCCTGGCGCACGGCCTCGTTGCACTTCTCCATGTCCGTGATGGCGCCCCCCGCCGTCCGGTGGCGGAGGCCGTCGCACTCCACCGCCAGCTTCTGGCTCGGGAACGCAAAGTCGAACCTCCACCTGCGCCCCTTGTCGAAGGGGTATTCGCGGGTCAAGTCCCAGCCCGGTAGGGGCTGGGCGTCGAGTGCGGCCGCGAGGCATTCCTCAGCCTTGCTTCGGGGCATCGTGCTCCTGCGTCCACTCGACGATGATGCCGCCACCGTCGGGGTCGAACTCTGTGTCGAACGGAGCGGCGTAGCAGTCGACCGCCGTGTCGGCGGGGACGTGAATCCCCGCCGACCGCACGAGTGCTACGAGTTCCGTCTCCGAGATGTGCACGCTGACCTTCGTGCTCGTGACGGACGATGCTTTCACGCGCCCCCCATGGCGTCCTGCCAGGCGGCGGTCGCGTCCCAGTCCTCGCCGTGCAGCTCCTCGCCCTTGTGCCAGAGGTCGAGCGCCGCGCCGAACCGCATCGCGGCGTTGCGCAGGGCATCACCGATGATCTCCTTCTCGCGCGCGCCCGGCTCTTGGAACGTCTTGCTCGGCGCGTGCCCGTAGCCGAACCGCGTCACGCCGCAGACCGTCAGCCGAATCCAGAGCCCGCCGGTCTGGTCGAACAGCGGCAAGCCATTGGGGGCGTAGCTCATCGGCTCCCAGGACCAGAGGGGGTCCGCCTCGAGGAGCCGGTCGGTGAGCGCGGCGTGCCCGACGTAGTCGAGGTGAACCATCTTCGGGTGGTGGAAGCCGCCGCACACGTTGCAGCTGCGCTTCTCGTTGTAGGGGCAGTTGTTCTGCTCCTTCGAGCCCTTCGGGAGCTTGCTGATCTGGTGCTTCTCGAACGGGGCACGCAGCAGGGCGAGCCCCCGCAGGTTGGCCTTGACGGGCCCCGGCAGGGGCACGACGGTGGGCCTCGTCGGCAGGGGCGGCAGGGGCCCGCTCGCGCCTGGGCTCTTGCCGATCGGGTCGAACTCCGCCGCCGGCGCTGGAGCGGGGGCGGCCTTCGGAGCGGGCGCGCTCTTCAGGGTGTCGAGCTTGGCTTGCTCGGCGGCCACCTCCCGCCGGCGCTTCTCGCGCCACTCCTCCTCCCGCTTCTGCTCGGCCTCGTGCTGCTCCTCGGCGGCGCGGTCGGCGTTGCGCATCTGCGCGCGCGCCTCGGCCTCCTGCCGCAGGAACTCGTCGGCGCGCGGGTCCTTGCCGATGAGGGGCTCGGGGCGAGCGCTCATCTCGTGCTTCACCGGAGGCGCCGGCATCTCCGGCGCCGGCTCCGGCATGGGCGTCTCGTTGCCCACGAAGCCGTCGAACTCGAGCTCGCCCTGCGGCGCGGGCGACGGCGCGGGCTCCGCCGGCTTCGGCTCCTTCTTCTCGAGCAGGGCCTGCGCGTCGAGCGGCAGCCGCGTGTCGAGGGTCGTGAGCTTGAGCGAGAGCACGAGCTGCTCCCAGCCGTCGGCGAGGGACTTGCCGACCTGACCGGGGATGCGCTGGAGGTTCTCGGCGATGCCCGTCAGCGTCTTGTAGTCGTTGATGAGCGTTGCCGCCTTGACCTGCCCGATGCCCTTGACGCCGGGGATGTTGTCGCTCTTGTCGCCGACGAGCGCGAGCCAGAGCGGCATCTGGTCGGGCGTGACCCCGTACTTCTCCTTCACCTGCGGCGGGCCCCGGAAGTGCTCGGGCCGCTCGCCGTGCACGGGGATGAGCTGCAGCACGTTGTCGGTCACGCACTGAGCGAGATCCTTGTCGGCGCCGACGAGCCAGACCTCGGGGATCGACTCGCCGTAGATGCGCGCGAGCGTGGCCATCACGTCGTCGGCCTCCTGCCCCTTGAGCCTCGCCATCTGGAAGCCGCGCTCGACGAGCCGTTCGTAGAGCCACTTCTTTTGGTAGGTCTCGCTCGTGGTCGGCTCGTCGCGGTGCGCCTTGTAGTCGGGGAAGATCTGCTTGCGAGCGTAGGGCGGGGCGTCGAGGCAGAGGATGACGTGGTCGACGCGCGTCGCGATGTGCTCGATCTCGGCGAGGGTGTTCGTGGCGCCCTTGTTGGGGTTCGCTTCGAAGGTGCGCTTGAAGAGACACGAGACGTCGACGAGGGCAATTCGCTGGTACATGGGTCAGATTCCTTTCACGAGGCGGAGGTTGTGGCGGGTCGAGACGCGCGTCTTGGCGGCGTCGAGCTGGCGAGCGAACGACTCGCGCAGCACGCTGTCGCCGACCCGGGTCAGTAGGTCGTCGAGATGGTCGATGAGGTAGTCGAGGACGCGGCGGGGCGCTTCGACCGAGAGCTCGAAGTCCAGCTGCTCGAGCTTCCTCGAGAACTGCTGGCGAGCTCGGTGCTCGGCGTAGTGCTTCGTCATGTCCACCGCCTCTCGTTGTCCCATCGGACTAGTACACTGTCAATGTGTTCTATGACGCTGTTCATGAGAAAGTCATTCCGGAACGGGGCATTGTTCGTAGAGGTTGCCGGTCGTGGGCCGCGCCCCCGGCGCCCACTCGGGGGGCCAGTAGGCAGGCGCCCCCGGCCAGGGGTCGAGTATCTCGCAGAGCACGGGAGCCGGGCGCCGCTTGCCGTCCTCGAGCAGGCGCACCCGAGGGGGCTTGGCTCGCAGCTCCGGCGGCCACTCGCAGCCGTGCAGGAGGATGAACACGACGTCTCCCTTCTTCGCGTACTGGAAGGTCAGCTCCCAGGGCGCCGGGTGGACGCGCACCGTGGGGTTCATCCGGCCTGCCTCGCGAGCAGGTAGCCGAAGTCGATGCTCTCGAGGTAGGCGTGCGCCGCCTCGGTGAGGGTGATGGTGCGGCTGCTCTTCTTCGGCCCGCGAAGGATTGCGCCCTTGGCGGCGAGCTGGACGAGGAAGCAATGCACGGAGTTCGAACTCGTCGCGCTGATGTGGGTGGCGATCTCGCGGAACGTCGGCGAGTAGCCGTGCTGGCGGGTGTAGCGGGCGATGAAGATGAGCACCCGCTTCTGCCCCTTCGTGAGCTTCACGCGACCTCCGGGATGGCGCCGCCGGTCGGCACCGGGCCCCACTGCGCGAGTTGCGCCGGGGTGAGCTTGCCGGTCACGGGCTGGCCGTGACGCTTCTGCTTGGCGGCGACGGTGAGCCGCTCGCCGAGCAGCTGGCGGCGCGAGAGCGGCGGGGCGAGCTGCTGGGGGTAGTCAACGAGCACACCTTTCACGAGAGCATCGAGGTCGAGTCCGTGCTGGCGCGCAAACGCCTCGTGGCGGGGCTCGGGCTCGAGGGGGTCCACGGGGACGGGTTTGCCAGCAAAGCGCGAGGACGGGGCGGAAGCGGCGGAGCGTTGGGCATCCTTCGCCCGGTCCGTCTCCTCCCAGGTTCGCCACTTGCCGATCTGGTCTTCGAGGTAGTCGTTCAGCTTGTGCGCGAGCACGCCCCGGCTGCCGCCGATCGGGCCCTGCTTGAGCTTGTCGAACCACTTCTGTGGGTCCTGCACGCCGGCCATCTTCGCCTTGGCGATGAACGACTCGTTCAGCTCGAGCCCCTCGGGCCAGGTGTGGATAACCAGCGGCTCGCCCGTTGATGATGAAGAGAGAAGAGGTTTGGGTTTCGGTTTAGGTGCGTCGAGAGGTTCGCTAGGCGCGTCTAGGTCTGGACCCATCTCGACGCCTGGGAGGGTGAGCTGGCGCTTGGCGTCGTAGTCCTTCTTCGCCCATGCGCGCTTGCGTGCCTTCTCCGCCTCGACCTTGGAACGCTCGCGGTAGGCGACGAAGTTGACGATGTGCCAGCCGCGCGCGACCTTGACGAGGCGGCGGCCTTCGAGCTCGGGCGTCGAGCTGTAGGGGTCGGGGCTCTCGAGCATCTCGATCGCGGCCTTGGCTTGCTCGAGGGTGACGCCCGCCTGCTGGGCGACGCCGGGCACGGTGCCGACGACGAAGCCCTCGGGGTCGGCCATGAGCAGGAACCAGATCCAGACGCAGCGCGTGGCCGGGTCGGTCGCCCACATGCTCGAGGTGAGGAAGTCGCGGAAGACGGGGGTGTACGGGTGTCTCATCGCTCGGCGCCCTCCTTGGCGCCGGTGTCGCCCGGCTCGAACAGCTCGCGGGCGTATTGGGAAAGGATGCCGCTCTGGCGCAGCTTCTCGAGCGCGCGCTTCTCGAGCTGCTGGACGCGGGGGACGCTCAGGCGCAGGGCACGGGCGACTTCGCGCACGCTCATGCCGTCGCCTCGGAGCCAGGTGTGGGCCGCGCTCATGGGTGCCTCCGGTGCCTGGCGAGGACCTCGTCGATCTCTCTCTCGAGCCCGAGAAGGCGCGTGCCCGTGTCGAACGAGTCGACGACGCTATAGTTCCTGACCCGGGCGAGCAGGTCGAGGGCGTCGTCGAGGTCGCTCGACAGCGCGAACTCGCCCTCGGGGTTCACTTTCATCTGCTCGAGTGAGGCGGTGAGGTCGAAGCGCTGGCCGCTCTTGGGTTCGTTCATCGCCCCGCCTCCTCGTGCTCGGCGAGGAACTCGTCGCGCCGCTTCTGCCAGCCGCACTCGGGGTCGTCGGGGTCGTAGTCCTCCCAGTCTCGGAGCAGGGCGACGGCGTCGTCGAACGCGTCGCGGAGCTTGGCGAGCTCGAGCTTCTGCAGCTGGATGACGTCGAGCGGGTCGACGACGGGCAGCTGCACGAGGGGCGTGAGGTCGGGGTTGCCGATCGCCTCGGGGTTGAGGACTCGCGGGATGCTCATGACTTCCCCTTTCGCGCCGCGTCGAGGGGGCGCACGTTGTCGGGCAGCTGCGCACGGCGGCGCTCGACCACCGCAAACAGCTCCTTCGCGAGCAGGAGGTCGCCCTCCTTCATGGCGCGCGTCACGAGGTCGGTGAGCGCCTCGCCGAGGCTCGGGAGTTCTGTCCGGGGGTTTCGTCCGGCGCTGTCGTCACCAGTCGTTTCCTCGTCGTTTTCGTGGTGAGGGGGTGAGGCCTCGGATTGCGAAAACCCCTTTAAAACAGCTTCGGGATTGCCCTCCGAAGCCAAGGGTCGGTGGTTCGAATCCACCCGGGCGCGCTCGATATCATTACGGTTTTTCAAAACTCCTCCATGAGTTTCGGCCAGAAGCCGGCCAATATTCGGAACCGCCCCCGCCGGCACCACCATGGCCTCCGTCGGGCTCTCGAGGTAGCGACCGTGAGCCCGCAAGTCGGAAGCGTGCCCCGTGATCGCCGCGCTCGTCTGCACGTTCGCCCCCGCCTTCCGCAGGCCCTGGCTCCAGGCTCGGCGCCACGAGTGAAAGTCGACCGGCAAGGTGTAGCGCCCCTCCTCGAACAGAGCCTTCTCCTTCGCCGTCGGCGCCCTTCCGGGCACCCACCGCCCCTGCGGCCCGCGCTGCCCCTTGCCGAAGTCGGCATCCCAGCGCTCGATGCCGAGCGCGCGCCGGAGATCACGTCGAAGTGCTTCCGCGTGGCTGTCTTGCACCTCTCGAACCTCCCCCGCGTGATCACCCCGGATGAGGGGGAAGACGGGCCCGGTGCGCGGGCGGCCCGACCACTCCCACCACAGGCGCAGCATCGGCCGCACCCCCTCCGGGGTCTCGAGCAATTGGGGCGCCTGCTTCTTCGTGCGCGGCACCCACACCTCCGAAAAATCGGGCTCGCCCACCTCGGGGATGAGGAGGTTATCCTGCCAGGTCGCGACGTGGAGGTCGTTCGTGCGCTGGCCGCCGATGCAGCGGCTGACCGCGCTCATCGCCTGGCGCATGCGCACGGCGGCGCGGTGGCGAGCCTCCGGGTGCTCCCAGGCGAGGTAGGCGAGCAAGACCTCGTCGCTCGCGACCGCGCGTGACTTCTTCAGCGCCGCCGCCATCGGGGGCATGGCGACCTTCGTCATCGTGTCGAGCCCGGCGTGCCGGAAGACGTAGCCGAGCGCCGTTTTGATCTTCTTGAGCTGCTCGAGGCTGTAGCCCTCGTCGCGCTTATGGGCGAGCAGCTCGAACACTTCCTTCGGCGTGATGGCGGAGAGCACCCGGTCGCCAAACGGCACGGTGACGAGCTTGCCCACGAACGGCAGCACGTGGTTATCGACGCGCCCCTTCTCGATGTCGACGCGGTGAACGCCGCGCTCTGCGCGCTCCGCGAACACGACGAGCGCCACCTCCCCGAAGGTGTCGGCCGAGGGCGACGGCTCCGCCGCGAGCTCGGCGGCTTGGAGTTTTTCGATCTTCACGGCCGCCACCGCCGGATCTGCCGTCTCGAGCTGCACGCGCTTGCGCACGCTCTCGCCGTCGATGGTCAAGGTCACGCGCGCGCCGCGCTTGCCCGAGGCGAGGCGCTCACTCGCCGCGCCACGCGGGCGCCCAGGCCTTCGCTTCTCGGTCATACCTGCCCCTTGCCCTTCCAACGTTTCACGGAGTGAAAGAGATCGGCGACGACGCCCTGCGGGTCACCGAGCTCGCGTTCGTGCTCGACCCAAACCGCATACCAACGCTCCGCGGCGTCCAGCACCGCGATGCTGTCACTCGTCACGACGTAGAGACCGCGCTCGGCGAGCGTCTGCAGTATCTGCCGCAGCTCCGCTGACGACTGGTCGCTCACGCCGCACCGTCCTTTCGCGCCGCGGCGCAGAGCGCGCACTGGCAATCGAGCAGGTGGAAGCGGTTGTCGCTGCGCACGAACACCGTCTTTTGCTTGCCCGGCTCGATGGTGATCCTCGTCCCATCGTGCAGGATGATGATGATGGTGACCGACACCGAGCCGGGCTCGACCTCGAAGGGCGCCATCACGCTGCACCGTCCTTCCGGATCCACTCGAGGCAGCGCTCGAGCTCGAACCGGGGGCTGTCGCCGAGCCTGAGGTGCGGCATGCCCCGGCGCCGCAGCTTGTCGACCAGGCTGCCGCTGCAACCGAGCGCAATGCTCAGCCCCTCTCGATCGAGCAGCGCCGGCGTCGGTAGCCCATCACCGAGCGCCTCGCGCACCGCCAGCGCGGCCGCGCCGCGCACCAGCTCCGCCAGCTCGCCGCGGCTGACCGTGAACGCCGGCTCGTTGTCGTTTCCAGGCGCACCCTCGCCCACACGTGCGCCGTCCCCCATGCGCAGGTACTTCGGGCGCGCCCGCCCCTCTGATTCACCCATGATGCCTCCCGCCGTCGCCGGCTCGGTTCCCTCGGCGCCGTCATGGCGCCGGTTGGGTCGACGTGGCGTCCGCCAACGTCCAGTTGCGTCTAGTACTAGACGATGAGTGACAGAAGTGTATAGGGTGCGTGTCGCGCCCTGCATCATTTTGGTGCGCACCGGGGGGACGGCGACGTCTGGGGAAAGATGGAAGGGGAGGATGGACGGGGATGGACAGTGCATGTGGGTGACGCCTGACAGCATTGATATGCACAGTGTTTCATGCCACCCTGACGCTGTCCATATCATTAAGGACATTGTCCACAGCTCTGGCCAGGACCCCCGTATGCTCGAAAACAAGAACCTCACCACCGCGCAGGAAAACGCGCTCGCCATCTACCGCAACCTCGAGCAGCGCCTGGGCGAACCCCCCACCGTCCGCTCCTTCGCCGAAGCTCTCGGCAAGAGCCACTCCGCCGCCTATCAGTTCATTCAGCAGTTCCGCAGGAAAGGATTCATCAGCATGAAGCCCATCACCATCATCCGCCCACGCCTCACCGCGAAAGGCAGGAAAGCAAAGTGAGCGACGACGCCGTCATCCGCGACCTCACCGAGCCCCAGCCGCTCGACGTCGAGGCAGAACTGCAGCGCATGATGCTCGTCGCCGGAATCGTGCAGAGCATGTGCACCGGCGGCGAGTCTCGGCACGCCATGACGAAGAAAGAAGTCTGGGAGGTGCTCTGGCGGCGCATCCCGTTCCTCAAGGCGCTCGCCGAGCTCGGGCGCGAGCACCGCCTCGAACTGCGCGCGCGCTGGAAGCAGGCGCTGCAAGAGCCGATGCCGTTCGGGGGCGCGCCGCTCGGGCTGCCCGAAGGAGAAGAGCCGTGAAAGGCTGGGACAACTGGCCGCGCTGCGGCGGCTCGGGCTTCGCCGGCGGCCTTCTGCTCTGCAACGACCCGGCGCCGCCCCCGCCGCGCCGGTATCTCGCCGAAGAATGGGAGCGGTTCGAGCAGATGTGCATCCCGCCGACTGCTGGCGCCATGCAGCGCCACACCATGCGCGACGCCTTCTACGCGGGCGCCAAGGCGCTGTTTTGCACGATGGAGAACGAGGTCAGCAACGAGAGCGAGGTCACCCCCCAGGATGAGCAGGTGATGGTGCTGCTCGACCGCGAGCTGCGCGAGTATGGCGAGGAACTCAACGAGCGCGCCCGGCTCGTCAGGCTCGTCAGGCAGAGGCGGGAGGGACGGGATGACGGTCCCGGCTGAGCTATCATGGCGGCGTGGACCTCTTCTCCTGGGACTTCGCCGAATGGCTCGCGCCGTTCCTGGCGCTGGGCGCGCTGCTCGCCGCGCTAGTCGTCGCCATCAACATGCTCGGCCGCCGCCTCGAGCGGCACGACGAGTGGCTGTCGATGCTCGACGTGCGTGTCGGCAACCTGCACAAGGACAGAAAAGAGACCTGGGCGCGAGAGCTGCAGCGCCCGTTCGCGCCCGAGCCCGCCCCGCTCGTGCCCCCGCCGCTTCCTCCCCGCGCCCCCACCATCGATGCGACCGACTGGGTCGATGACAACCTGACGACCGAAGAGATGAAACAGACCGGGCGCTATCCGCTCGGCGAGCCACCGAAAGGAACGAACGATGACGACACCGAGACCTGAACTCTTGCCCGAGGGCTCGACCCTCATCGAGTGGAAGCTCACGCCCGAGATCTACCAGAAGCGCTCGCCCGACTGGCGGCAGTGGGGCCCGGGCCCGCAAGACGAGCCCGATCGCATCGAGTGGCGCGCGCCCGGCTCCTCGCTGCCCCGCATGGCGCTACGCGGCCCGCTCGGCGCGTGGTGCGGCTATGTGGGCGTGCCCGAGGGGCACCCGCTGCATGGGCGCAAGGCGTGGGGCACGGGCGCCACCGACGCGCAGCGCTCCGCTGCAGTCGACGCGCTCGACGTGCACGGCGGGATCACCTACGCCGAGGCTTGCGCCGGGAACATCTGCCACCTGCCGCAGCCCGGCGAGAGCGATCACGTCTGGTGGTTCGGCTTCGACTGCGCCCATGCCTGGGACGTGATACCCTCGATGGCCGCGCGCTTCCCCTCCTTCGGCGCCGGGGACACCTACCGCGACCTGGCTTATATCATCGCGGAGGTCGAGGGCCTCGCGACGCAGCTCGACGCGAGCCGAGCCATCGCCGATACTCGCACGCCGGAGGATAGCCCGACATGAAGACACTCGGCCTGCGCGTCATCTACGCGCTTCACATGCTCGCCCCCATCGCCCTCGTGAGCCGCCACATCGCCCGGCTCGATGCATCCACCGCGCTCGCCCTGCGCGAGCTGTTCCGCTAACCCACCACCCAATCCCAAAGGAAACGAACATGTATGACCAGCCTCGCCAACGGACAGTTTCTCGACCTCAACGCCTCGGGCTCGCTCGGGGGCAACGTCACGAAGCTTCGTCCGGGCGTCGTGCGACGCAACAGACCGGTAGAGCCCGAGCCCGATCGCTCGATGGTCGAGGGCTACGTGCCCACGGCGCCCCCGCCACCACCCGAGAGCGAGCCTGAGCCGGTGGCCAAGAAGAAGCGCACGAACCTCGACGCCGAAACCTGGGAGGTCGCCGTCGCGCGCGTCCAGAGCCTCGTCGGCGCGGGCAACACCGCGAAGGGGTCGATCGAGAAGGTCGCCAAGGAGCACGGCGTGAGCACCTCCGCCCTGCACAAGCGATACATGAAGGCGCCCAAGCCGAAGGCCGCCAAGAAGACCCGGAAGGCGCGGGAAGCATCCGCGGCGCCAGCACCGGCGCCCGCAGCAAACGGGTCCTCCCGTGAGGCTCTCGCGCACGACGTGCTCACGGCGTTCGCGGCGTGGCTCGACTCGGGCGTGCGGGAAGTCGTCCGTCAGGAGATCCGGAGGATGCTAGCGTGATGCGGGAAGTGCTGGGTGAAGAGCTCTTCACGACCATGCGCGTTGGCATCGCGGAGTATCTCGAGGCAGCGCGGCGAGAGGAGGGCGCGCACTGGTGGCTCTACAAGCGCGCGCTCGATGATGGCCGAGTGCTCTATCTGCAAGCGATGCTGGGCAGCAACCTACGCATCAGCCTGAGCAGGGACGAGCATGACATGGGCTTTCACTCGAACTACTGCTTTCACGACACCTACGACGCTTGGCGCGGCGCGATCGGCTGGGACGGCCAAGGTGACCCCGAGGGCTGGGTTCGGCATATCGAGACCGGGCGTCGCCGTCCCGACGGGGACGCGGAAAGGGAGTACGTCAACCCGTGAGAGGCGCGAGCAAGCTCCAGAGCTGCCCCGTCTGCATCGTCTGCTTTCGCAAGCTCGAAGGGCCCGAGCGGACGCCAGTCGTCGTCAAAACGCTCACGCCGGGCGAGCGCTGGCAGCCGTGTGAACTGTGCGCGGGCCCATGCGACGCCGTTCCTGGTATCTACATGCGCCTATGGCGGCCGCCACCCGAACCACCCGCGGCCGCGTGAAAGGAACGACATGGCGGACGGCTTGAATCGCGTGATGCTTGAAGGATTCCCTGGTTACTCCGTGGACGACACGGGGCACGTGTACTCAACCAAGTACGGGCGCGAGAGAGAGCTGAAACCATGGCGGAACGGCGCATGCGGACATCTGATGGTGGCCCTCATGCGCGCCGGGAAGCGCAAGCACATGCTCGTGCATCGGCTCGTTGCCATGGCCCTCATTGGGCTTCCTCCCGAGGGGAAGCCCAATGTCCTGCATCGCGATGGCAACCCGCGGAACAACACGCTGGGCAACCTCTACTACGGCGATCAGGCGGACAACGCGGCAGACATGGTGAGGCACGGGCGATGCTTCCCGCTCGAGCATCCTGAGAAGATGCCGCGAGGCGACGCGCACTCGCGCAGGCGTAACCCGTCGCTCGTGCTGCGCGGAGAGGATGTTGGCGGGGCGAAGCTGGCCGCGAACGACGTCCGTGAGATACGAGGGGCGCTTGCCGGTGGACAGGGCCCCTCTGCTGTCGCGCGGCGCTTCAGCGTGACGCCTCAAACCATCTGCCAGATACGAGACGGTAGAACGTGGCGTCACGTCGCCTGAAAGGAGCCGACAATGGATGGACTTAATAAAGTCATGTTGCTCGGAAACCTCGGCGCCGACCCAGAGCTGCGCGTGACCAGCGGGGGGCAAGCCGTCCTGAAGCTGCGGCTGGCAACCACCGAAAGCTACCTCGACAAGGAGCGCACGCGGCAAGAGCGCACCGAGTGGCATTCGGTCGTCGTCTGGGGCAAGCGCGCCGAGGGTCTCAACAAGATCGTGCGCAAGGGCGATCGGCTATTCATCGAGGGGGGCTTGCGCGCCAGCTCCTACGAGAAGGGCGGCGAGAAGCGCTATCGCACGGAGGTCGTGGCGAGCAACGTCATCCTATCGGGCAGCAGCAAGGGCGGCGCGCGGCCCGCCCCCTCGAGCGAGCCTGACCAGGACCCGTCGAACATGGCAGGGTTCGACGGGGACGACGACATTCTGTTTTGAGAGCCTCGCTCTGGGCGGCCCGCTGACGAGATAACGTCAAGGGTCGGCGCCAACCGCCCGGAGCAAGGCTCACCCCAGGCGCTCGCCCGCTTTCGTGAGCGCCCAGTTCCCCGAGCGGACGACCTTGGGGATGTCCGCAACGAAACCCTTGCGCTCGAGCAAGGAGAGCTGGCGCGCCGCCTGCTGGCGCGAGATACCCAGGCGCTCGCTCACGGTGATGGCGCTCACCCGGGCGCCGGCGGCCGCGAGCTCGCGCACGGCCTCGAGCACGGCCTCTTGCCCCGGCGACGGCCTGGCGGGCAGACGGTGTGTCACGCTTCCCCCCTTCGGGCCAACACGGCGCGCATAGATGGCCCGGACGGCGTCCTGGTGCTCGCGGAGCGCGGCCCGGTCGTCTGCCGGCAAGGCCTCGAAAGTGGCGGCGGGTAGGCGCTCGAGAGCCAACGTGGCCGTGAACTGGCAGAGTCCGGCGCAGTAGACGCAGACCGATAGGTCCCCGGGGTTAGGTTTCTCTGCCTTGGAATTGCTCGCGCCGTCGAGCACCTTGCCGCAGTAGGGGCAAGGTGCCGGCGGGACGCGGTCCACGCTCTCGTTTCGCATCGAGAGCAGGGTGCGCATGAGTGAGCCGAGCGAGTTGGGTCGTAGGGTGCGGCTCATCTCGACACCAGCCAAGCAAGGATAGCCAGGGGCACCAGGAGCGCCCCCAGCGCGCCAACGAGCCCGATGCCACCAGCCACCATCTCCCCGATAACCTGCCCTACGGGGCCCGGTTCCGGCGGACGGCGGGGCCGTTTCGGGGGCTGGTAGTGCCGGCCGTACCAGGCGAGCCAGGCGAGGCCCGCCAGCACCAGGACGGAAAGCGGGGCGGACATCAGAGACCCCACGGGGCGGCGTCGTAGCCCGGCAAGTGGCGCACAGCGTGCGCCTCGACGGCGTCAATGAGCTTGCGAGCCGCGCTCGCTTCCCAGCCCGGGTGCTCGCAAGCCTGGTAGGCGTAGCAGTGGCAAGCCTTGATGATGGTGAGGGCGGGCAACGTGCGAGCCTCGGTTTCCGCGTTCTTGGGGACATCGAAGCGCGCGTATGCTTCCTTCTCGCCGGTGTGGTCGCCCGGGTATCGGTGAGCGATGCTGTCAAGGTTCTCGTTGGCCAGCATCGAGGCAACGCGCGAGATGGTGCGCAGCGTCCCGCCCGGGCGACGCTCGAAACCGTCCCGCTCGAGCTCCGAGCGGAGGTCATACGGCACGGTCTCGAGCACGTTGCGCACGGCGTAAGCGGCGAGCACGGCGAGGTGTCGATCGGAGCACATGAAAGCGGACATTCGTTCGTTCCTTGGTTGGGGCCATTGGCCGTCATCCCCGCGCCGTTCCCGTGAGCGGCGCGGAGTGAGGGTCAGGGCGCGAGATGGGTCCGTTTCGATGGCAGACCGATGCTCTGCAACACAGCGAGTGACGACGCGCGCAGGGCCTTGAGATAGGGCGCCGTTTCGGCGTTCACCGGCACGTTGCCATAGGCCATGAACACGCGGCGCGGCTGCACCACCAGCACGGTGACTTGCCCGATGTCCGGGTCGTTCTCGGCGTCCTCTATCGTGCAATAGGAGCCGTGCACGCCGGACGTGCTGAAGAGACAGAAGTTCATCTCGTCTGCAACAGGCTCAGGGAAGTAGGCCCGCAGCTGCTCGAGCGAGCGAATCTGCTCGCGGTCGATCGAGTAGTGAGCGCTCATTCGCTCGCCTCGCTTGCCTTTAGCTGCGACTCGGCGGTGTGGTAAGCGTGCTGGGCGCCCGCATTGAGCGAGCGGAACGCGGACTCGATGCGAGGCCAGCCAAGCAAGTGAACGGCGACGGCGACGGCGATTCCAGCGATGAAACGGGTCATGACTCACCCCCATTGAGAGCGGCGAGAATGCTGGCGATATCGCCAGCGTGTGCGGGGTTGAACTCGAGGAACGAGGGCCAGCCGAACGCTTGCGCGTCGTATGCCGTCAGTACGCGCTCGCATGCGTCGTGGGTTGGGCCGTCGCCGGCCGTCGCCGCCTCATCGCGCAAGCAAGCGACTTGCCGCCGGGCTAGGGTGTCTATGGTATGGCTCATTGGGTATCCTTGGTTGCGGCGTGATTGCCGGGTGCGCTCGCAACGTGGGTTGCGAGCGGAGCCGGTATCAGGCGGCGGCCGGGCGAACCATTGCCTCGAGGCGATTACGGACCTCGAGCAGCGCGTCGCAATGGCGGGGCCCGGGCGTCGTTCCCATACCCTCGAGGCGCCCTGCATACGCGAACGCTTGCGCCGCCGCTCGCACGACGATTAGCGGGTCGGTATGCTCGAGCGCCGTCAGCAGCGATTCGCAGAGGTAGCAGCGCAGCTGCGTTTCGCGGTCCTGAAACGGGCGGGCGTAGAACACGCCAGTCGAGCGGACCTCGCACGAGAAGTCCACGTAATCGTTCGCGAGGGCCTCGCGATAGAGGAAACTGTTGCGGCCGGCTTGCGAACGAGCCTCGAATTCTGGACGTTGCATGATGGTAACTCTCGGTTGGTTGGGCTGGATTGCCCCAACGGACCGCGATTGCTCGCGAGCCGTAAGGGAAAGTCAGCCGTTACACTCGGCGTGCACGTAGGAATCGCCGCTGGCGTATAGGTGCTGGTGTGTCCCGCGACAGACGCGGCAGGCCTTGACTCGAGGCGCGCGCATGTTGGCAAAGTAGACGCCGTTGCTGGCCAACACACGCGCTAGGCGAGCGTAGGAGCCGGCAGACAATCCCTGCACATGCAGGTCGTAATTGATGCTGAGCACGCCCGGTTGAGCGTCAGTCGAGTGAGTCTCATAAGCGTCAGTTGCGCTGACGCCCAGCCCGCAATGGTTGTTCTCGGGCGTCCAGCACGACTCATGGTGCGCGCAATTCTGGGCGCTGATGAACGCGATAGCGTCACGCAAGCGCCAGTTGAGCTTGCCAGCTTGCGCCATACGCAGGTGGCGAGCGGTGTCCCGCTTGCGGCCGTTCATTAGCGAACGGCGTGCCTCTGTCTTGGGGTCGATCCAGCCGTTGTCAGCCGTAGCGCCGTCGACGACGCTCTCTTCCGTTACCACGTCATAGGTGACGCTCACTTTGACGAATGTCCCGCGCATGTCTGTAACCTTGGTTGTGTCGGCTGAATTGCCGCTGGCCGCGCCTACCGTAGTGAGCGCGGCGGGCGGAGGCTCAGAACTCGGTGATACCCAGGGTCGAGAGAATGTCCGAACGGAGTGACCACGCCGCGTCGTCGCCGCTCTCAAACAGCCGGCGCAAGAGCACGTGCAACTCGTCGGGGTGCACGTTGACGGCGCCGCTCGAGCTATCGGCGCTAGAGCGTTCGGTGAGAGCTTCCAAGTGAGCGTCGATTCCCTGGTTCCAAGCATCCGAGAGAACGCGCCACTCACCCTGCGACTTGAGAACCATCGGATAGCCGTCGGGGCACTGCTCGCGACAGAGCTTGGTAATGAGCGCAGCGGGCGCGCCGCCCATGCTGAACTCGGGCTTGGCATTCGGGACGGTGCGCAGCCGATCCAGGTGGCCCGAGTCGATCGTGAAGTCGCCGCTGATGATGTGGTTGACTCGGATCTTCCCGTTCTTAAAGACGCGCTTCACGCGCACATCGCACGGGCTCGAGTCGAGCGGCGCGTGATAGAGGATACGGCGCCCTTCGCTCGCATGCGTGAGAACGTCGGCCCAAGTGGAGAACGGGAGATATTGGCGGGTCTGCATTGTCTGTAACCTTGTTGGGTCGGGCGTGAGTGCCCGCCGGGCGCCGCTAGCGTGAGCTGACGGCGCCTAGCGGAAGCTCAGAGTCACCAAGTGTCTGGAGTCGGGTGGCTCTCGAGGTAGGAGGCGAGCGCAAGCCACCCGCGGGTGTCGTAGGTGTCCCCCAGCGCAACCCAAGTGCCGTCCGAAGCGCGGCCGAGCACTTGGGTTGCGTCTCGCCGCGCTTGCCCGGTGGACATCAGAGCGTCTAGCGCTGACTTGCATGCGGCGATCGTGGTGGTGGTTCGGTTCATGGCTGGTAACTCCGGCTGGTTGGTTGGCTGGTGTGGGAGAGCGGAGCCGGGAATCGGCCGCGCTTCACCCTATCTGCCTACTCAATCTAGCCCGGAACTAGGTGCACTGCACCTATCCCGGGGGCTGCTCGTGCAGATTGCTCGCCCTTTTGGGACGCTGCTCGCCCGCCACTGAACGCCGACCACTGAACGGACCGTGACGCTCCTCGAGTCTTCAGTGTCTTCTGTTCAGTGCCCGAGCTCGGCGCTGAACGCGCGCCACTGAACGGAAGGTGCAGCTCCTCGAGTGTTCAGTGCCGCATGTCCACTGAACAGCCGGGTACCCCCTGGGGGGCCGGGGGCCGGGGACCGGGGGCGAACCAGGCCGTCCCATCGATCTGAGAAATTAATTCAGGACCCAGTCGGCCGTAACCCGAGCCACGAACACGCGCATCAGCTCCGCGCTCTCGGCCTTCACGAAGCCCCGCCACCTGTCGCGCGGGCGCTTCCGGAACGTCGCCCTCGACTGGTCCACACGGAAGCGCTTTCGCATCCCCCGATTCGCGAGCCGTCGCTCCCTCAATGGCGCCTGCTTCATCACCGCCGCCACCGCAGCTTCCAGCACCCCCAGCACCACGGTGGCCGTAACACCGGCAGAAGCCTCAAAGGGGGACACCGCCGCGGTTTCGGCGATTCCGTCTCGTCCTGGCTCCCTCCGAGCGACTCTCGTCCGCCGGGACTCATCTTCTGTCCCGGCCCCAGGGATGTCAAGCGTTCAGTGTCTCCTGTTCAGGAGGAGCTGCTCCTGAATCAGCCCGCGCGGCATCGTCGTGAGCGCGATGGCCCCGAGCTTGACGCCCGGCGCCAGCATCAGCACGCTCTCGGCGTGCCATTTGCCGCTCGGCTCCCGCTCGAGGTCGAGCAGCGCCCAAAGCTCGGCGCCCTCCGCGCGGATTTCGTACGCGATGGTTCTGCCGACGAGCGACTCGTCCGACAGGTCGTAGACTCCCACCGCGGGCGCCGCCTTCGCGATCGCCGCCAGGTGCTCGTTCGTGACGCCTCCCGACCAAGCGTTGTTGCTCGCGGCGATGTTGACCCAGACCTTCATTCCTCACTCCCCACGAACTCCACCCTGATCGGTGGCCTGCAGCTCACGCATTCCTTGCCCGGCTCGTGCAGCAGGTAGTGCTTCACGCACAGCGTGACGAGCTTCGTGCAGCAGGGGCATTGCACGGGCTTGTCGGGCTCCAGCTCCAGCGCGTGCACGAAGTCCTCCCCCGCGCACCAGTCGCCGCCCTTCAGCGCAGCCGCCGTCGCAATCAGGCGGTCGCGCGGAGTCGCCAGCGCGTAGCTCATCACTCGCCCCTCATCGCGGCTCGAATCTCCTCGGTGTCCGTGAACGCGGGCAGCAGCCGCTCGAGCTGCATCTTCGCGCTGACGAGCGCCATCTGGTCGATGCCGGCGCTCTCGATCTGCCGCACCAGCACCCTCAGCACCCGGTAGAGCACGTTGAAGTCCTTGTAGAGCCAGTGCGGCTCCTTCGAGACGTCGAGCTTCGAGAGCCCCTCCTGGCGGATGAGTCGCTTTTCCTGATGCAACAGGTTCAGGATGAGCACCTCGCCAGCCTCCCTCGGAGTCCCCTGCTTTTCGAGGATGTCGAGCAGCACCTCGCGCACCGTCCGCCGCACCGTCACTGTGGCTCCGCGTCGAACTCGTGGAGCTCGGGGTTCCCCAGCGTCTCGGCATCGTCCACCATCACGGCGACCAGCCCGTGCGCCTTGCCCGTGGGCAGCGCGCTGACGACGGCCACCCAGTCCTTGAACGCCTCGCAGAGCGGGAACTCGTGGATCTGCGACTCGCGCCCGTCCCCCACGGTGGTCGCGATCCGCAAGCCGCAGCTCTCGCAGAGCCGAACGTTCACCTGCTCGCATTTGAACCGGTTACGAAACCTCACTCGCCCCTCCAGCACGCCGGGCACTGGTTCTCGTCCGTGCGCACGTAGAGCACGTCGTGCTTGCCGCAGTGGGTCCACCCGATCTGCGCCAGCGCTCGCTCTAGCTGAGCAATTCTCCGCAACGCCGCGGTCGCGATCCCCTCGAGTCCCTCGGCGAGTTCGAGCACCTTCTCGACCTCGGGCTCGGCCTTGAGCAGTGCCTCGATGGCGTCGCCATCGCCGAGTCCGAGCGTCAGCGTGCCCACCAGCTTGTGGTCGACCCAGATGCTCATCTGCTCGTGAGCGCCCACGGTCACACGCACGACCTGCGTGACTTTCACGACGATGCCTCGTCGGGCGTGTCGATGCCGATGCCTCCCGGCTGGTGCCCGTCGTCGAGCTTGTCCGCCAAGTGCCGGAGGTAGGCCGAGAGCGTGTGCGGGAGCCCGATCGTCGCGTACTCCTCGCGCCCGGCAACGCTCATCCCGTTGCCTTCGCGTCCCTCGGCGACAATGAGGATGACGGCTTTCGCCTTCAGGTCGCGGCAGAGCTGCGTGCAGATTGCGTCGTATCGGGACGGCGTCCCGGTGAGCTGATACTTCCCCATTTCGCCCCCTTTACACGCTCAGCCCTTCGGCGGCTAGCCTGCGCCTTTGAGCAGTGCCTTCTTGCGCTGATCTGCCGCCCTCTTTTGGTCCATTTCCCGCAGCGGGTCGCGCCCTTTGAGGTACTTCGCCCCCTGAATTGCCCTGAAATGGGCCACCGCGAGGGCGAATCCCCGCGCCGTCGTCCACTGCACCGCGTCCCGGCAGGGCCCGGGGTAGAGCGCGCGCAACTGCTGCTCCCGGCGGAGGAATTTCGCGAGCGCGCCGCGCGAACAGCGCAGAAACGAGGCAATTTCCTTCAAGAAAAAGCGCTCGCCTTTCACGGGCTTGGCTGCGGGCCCCAATACTGAACGTTCGTCACTGGCCGGATGGCGTGTCATATTGCTCCCGCATGACGTTCTACCCGACTGCCATGCTCCGCGAGATCCACGGCGAGGACGGCAAGGCGTCCCGCCTCGCGCGGATGCTCGAGCTCGAGGACGAGGTCTACCAACAGGCCTCCGGAATCCTGCGCGCGGCGCTCGACTTCTGCCACGTCAGCCCGGGTCAGACCGAGCCCCCGCAGGAATGGGTCGAGCAGTACGGGCTCGACGCGGCCAAACAGCGCCTCGAGGTCGCCAAGCAGGGCTGGGCGCCGAAGTCGCTGTCGGCGAGCGGCATCGATCTGGCCAAGAGCATGGTCATCGGCATCTCGCGTGCGCGCCGCCACACCGCCGCGAACGCGGGCCTTCCCCGCGAGGTGAACGCCAAGATCGCCCTGCCCGCGCCCACCAGCGCCGGCATGCCCGGCGCCCCCGAATACCCCTCGAAGGAGGTCGAATGACGCCCTCCCTCTGCATCGCCGACCGCGTCCCCGCGAAGGATTGCCCCTGCGTCCAGTGCCGGAAGGTCATCGAGATGGCTCGCCGCATGGGCGAGGCCTACGCGCGCTCGCTGCGCGAGCTCTCCCTCAAAGTCCTCACGGAGGAGGTGAAATGATGACCGCTCAGGTGATTGACCTCGACTCCCGCCGGCGCATCTGGCGGGCGAGCGCGGGCCATTGCCGCGCCTGTCACGCGGAAGCGACGCGCATGCTGCTCTCGACCGACCCCGTCGTCGGCATCGAGTGCCACGAGTGCGGCGCGTACGCCTTCGACATCACGACCCGCCCGCTCGTGGTGAAGCCCTCGTGACACTCATCATCGCTCACCGCGATGGGTGGATGGCTGCCGATCGGCGCACCGTCTTCGAGGACTGCCTCATCGGCCCCTACCGCTTGAACAAGATCAAGCGGGGTCGGGCGCTTCTCGTCGCGTGCGCCGGCAACGGGGTCTTCGCCGACCTCGTGCAGGAGGCCCTTGCGCCGTCGCCGGCTGATGAACTCCGGGCCGTCGCGCAGGTGTTCCGCGACAAGGGCGCCGAAATCGGCGGGCACGCGCTCGCCGTCACCACCACCGGCATCTGCGAGATCACGAGCAAGGGCGGGGTCGTGTGGCTCGACGCGGACTATTGGGCAATCGGGTCCGGATACCCCTTCGCGCTCGGGTACATGCAAGGGCGTTCCGCGGCAGGGACGTGCCCGATCGACCCCGCCCTGGCTGTCGACGCCATCGGCTTCGTCGCCACCCTCGTCAACAACGTCGGCGACGGCTGCCAAGTGGAGACGCTCTCGTGAGCCTCGTCGTCGGACAGCGCATGGTGCGCACCGACGACGGGATGCGGGGCGTCGTCGAGCTCACGGCGATGCCCGGCTTCGAGCAGTACGAAGAACTGCGCATCGTCTACTTCGACCGCGGCGAGAAGCGCATCGCCGGCAAGCGCGAGGTGTGGGAGGTCGTGACGAACCCCCCTCGTGTCCTCCGCACCGAGGAGATCTTGCGCGTCGCGCACGCCGCCGATCGCATGCTCGAGGCGCTCGACAAGAGCCAGCCGATCAAGTGGTGGGACGATACTCCGCGCGAGAAGATCCACGACCTCTTGCTCTTCAACCTCATCCTTCGCCACCTGCAGACGAGGGCATAGGTGCTCGATCGCTCCCTCTACCAGCCGAGCCCGTGGAGCGCGAAGTACCACGAGACGACCTGCGATGTCGTGCTGGGCGGAGGAGCCGCGGGACCCGGCAAGAGCCTGACCCTGCTCTGGGACAGCATCGTCACGCAGGCCGTCATCGAGCACGCGCGCATGACGGGGCAGCTGCTCGAGCAGTTCCCCGATTGGCTCGCCGATCTCTGCCGCAAGCATCCGATCCGCCAGGGCGAGAGCGAGGGCCACTGCCTGCACATGCGGCGCACGATGCCGCAGCTGCAGGAGACCATCGACCGCTCGATGCGCATGTTCCCGAAGTTCGACCCGCACGCGCGCTACTCGAAGGAGCTGCACCGCTGGGAGTTCGCCTCGGGCTACAAGTACACGTTCGGCCACTGCCGCGAGAGCAACAGTCACGAAGACTACCTCTCCAAGCAGTACACCGCGCTCGACCTCGACGAGGCCTACCAGTTCGAGGAGAAGCAGTTCGAAGAGCTCGACGGCCGCGTGCGCACCGCCGACCCCGTGCTCAAGCACTTCAAGCGCACGCGCCTGATGAGCAACCCCGCGCCGGGCTGGCTCAAGGACACCTTCGTCACGCCCGAGAAGAAGGGCAACGTCGTCCTGAAGAAGAAGGTGCTCGACCCGCTCACGGGAGAGTTCGAGTGGAAGACGATGCTCTTCCTCCCCGCGACGCTCGACGACAACCCCGACAAGGGCTTCGTTCGAGACTACAAGTTCAAGCTGCTGAGCAAGCCGGCGCACATGCGCGCGCGCTACCTCTACGGCGACTGGGACAGCGTCGAGGGCGGCTACTTCGAGGACGACTACAACCCGGGCGTGCACGTCATCAAGCCGTTCAAGATCCCGCGCGACTGGCCCAAGTTCCGCATCATGGACTGGGGCTTCAAGACGCACGGCACGTGCATCTGGGTCGCGCTCGACCCCGACGAGAATATGTACGTGTTCTATGAGTTCAACTTCCGGCTGATGAAGGACAAGGAGTGCGCGCTCCGCGTCGCCGAGATCGAGCAGCAGTTCGGGTTCTGGGACAAGCGCGAGCACCGCAGCCGGCTGATGAGTTCGGTCGCCGACACGCAGCTCTGGGAAGAGCGCGGTGACAGCGGCAAGAGCAAGGCTCAGGTCTTCGCCGACCACGGCATCTACTGGGAGCCCGCCGACAAGGCATCCATCCAGCGCAACGCCGAGCGCGTGAGCGAGCGGCTGCGCGACTACGACGACAAGCGGCCGCCGGCGCTCATGATCTTCGAGGGCTGCAAGAAGACCTGCGAGATGTTTTCGAGCATCAAGGTGGACGAGACCGACTCGCTCATCCCCGACAAGAAGAGCCCGCTCAAGCACTGGTTCGACGTCGTGGCCTACGGAGCTGCGCGCGCGAGCCGCGGGCGAGGGAGCATCGTGATGGAACTGCACGAGTTCGATAGGCCCGACGTCGAAAACGACAACGAGCGCGCTCCCATGGCGAGCGGCTTCGGTTATGGGAGCTGATATGACAGATTCTGTCACAGAGAAAGAGTTCACGGCGGCGCAGCTCGTCGCCTTGCTCGAGGAGCTGCGCCAAGACCTCGACCGGGTGCGCGAGGCGCATCAGCTCCTGGCGCTAGAGCTGAAGTCCTTCGGCAACACGCTCGGGCTCGCGCGCGTCCACGCGACCAACGCGGCCGTGACGGAGGACGCCGATGCCTGATCCGAAGGAGCGCCTCGTCGACCCCGAGACGGGGGAGACGCCGCCGCTGTCGCCGGAGCGCGGCCTCTCGGTGACGCAGGCCTACGACCGAGCGCGCATCATCACGATGCAGCAATTCCTCGACGCGGGCACACTCGGGCGCTTCCCCGAGTGGCAGGAATACGAGCGCGACCTCGCCGCCCACCTGGAGCCCGACGATGCCGCGTGATGCCGAGACCCGCGAAGGCCTCGACGCGGCGGGCCCCGCCGAAGAGGTGAACCTGCAGGAGCTCGGGCAGGAGACGCAGGCGGAGGGGGGCTTCTCTTACGACCCCGAGGCGATGAACCTCGTCACCGAGTTCAAGGAGCACCCCGAGGGGCGCGCGGCGCTCAAGCGGCTGGGGCTCAAGTGCCTCGACGACTTCCAGCGCGCCTGGGAGGCGACCGAGAAGTTCCGCAAGAACAACGCCGACGTCTGGAAGCTCTTCTCGGGCATCCTCGATCCGAAGGACGGCGCGTTCAAGGACATGGCCAACGCGCACGTGCCGATCCTGATGGAGAACACGGTGCGCATGACAACGCGCCAGGCCTACGAGCTCTTTGGCAACTGGACGAACGTCTTCGGCGTGACGCCCATCGGGCCCGACGACGAGAAGACCGCGAAGCTGCTCTCGCTCCACGGCAACTGGCAGATCCGAAAGCGCATCAAGGACTTCAAGCGCCAGATCGGTCACCGCGGCCTGCTCATGTTCGACCTGTTCGGCGACGTCGTCTGTCACAGCTACTGGGACCCGCAGCACCGGTGCAACAGGCACGAGATTCTGTCGGGCAACGAGTTCGTCTGTGCGAACGCGCACGTCTCGACGATGCCTGACTTCTCCGACGTCTCCTGGGTGGCGAAAGTCATCTACATGGACGGCCACGAGCTCAGGAAGATGGGCGGCACGTGGGAAGATCTCGACACCACGCTCAAGCACCTGCCTCCCGACTGGGACGACGCGACCATCACCCAAGAGCTGCGCGAGATGGTCGACAAGAGCATCGGCGTCGACTCGTCTGCCTACCAGAAGGGGCAGTACCGCATCATCCAGTTCGAGGGCTGGGTGAACCTGCCGCCGTCGACCGCCAAGGGGCCCGATGGCGAGCCGAACGAGGACAAGGACCGCTACTGCAAGGTCATCATCGACTGGCAGACGCAGACGGTGCTGGCGCTGTCGATCCACGAGCGCGTCGACCCCTACGAGAAGCGCCGCTACGAGTTCCAGATGCAGGAGCTGCAGCGCTACCAGCAGGGGCTGCAGGAGATCCAAGCGTTCCAGCAGGAGCTGCAGGCGGCGCAGCAGGCGGGGCTCGAGCTCGCCCATTCGCTGCCGCCCGACAGCGACGGCCCCGCGCAGGCGATCATCATGGCGCGCTCGCTCGCCGAGATGCCCCCGCCGCCCGAGCCCGTCATGCCGGACTGGATGCAGGGCAACCCCCAGGCGCTGCCGCGCGAGCCCGAGAGCGTGCCCATCCGGATGTTCGCGCACGGGGTGAACATCGAGCCCCTGCAGGGGGTGCTGGGACTCGGCACCGGCATGATTCACGCCGCGCAGAACAAGGCGGCGAACATCTCGCTCAGCGCCTTCATCGACCAGGCGACGCTCGGCAACATGAAGAACTTCCTCGCCAAGGGCGGTCTGAAGTTCCAGGCGGGCGACAAGATCCAGCTCTCGCCGGGCAAGATCCACACGGTGCAGGGCGCCATCGACCTGAGCAAGGACATCATCCCGCTCGACTTCGGGCAGGCGAACCCCCAGTTCCTGCAGCTCATCGAGATGCTCGTGCGCTACGGCAACACCGTCAGCAACA
>Ga0315910_10001162_pt1 | contig 24585 bp, 22 predicted proteins | sample EdamamesoilMG_FD_204470 | JGI IMG/M metagenome (GOLD analysis project Ga0315910, IMG submission 204470) | Garden soil microbial communities collected in Santa Monica, California, United States - Edamame soil | ecosystem: Environmental > Terrestrial > Soil > Garden | place: USA: California... | reverse complement strand
TAGCGTACTATTCATAGCGATTGATTTTTAAAATTTCCGAATCACAACAACACCGGTCAGGATAAGCACAATACCTACAATCCGCATCAGGCTGATGGGGTGTGGTTGCGCAACGAGTATATTATAATGCTCCAGTATCACCGCGATTATCATCTGGCCGGCTACTACCAGGGAAAACGTAAGCGCAGGCCCGATGCGTGGAAAAGCATAAATAACCACGGTTACATAAAAGGCTCCGAGCGCTCCCGCCAGCCAGAGGTAAGCTGGTGCGGTTTTGAAACCACTCCACACAACACTCTGCCGTGTTAGTGTTATGTAACCAATCAACACTAGTGCTCCAACAACAAAGGAAATCATCGAAGCATACACCGGACTGGCCAGTGCTTTTCCAAACTTACTATTCAATCCGCCTTGTATCGGCAGAAATGCCCCTGCTATAAAAGCGAGCAATGGCCAAAGTAATTTGTTCATATCACCAAAAATTTAAGTATGTACAGGTACGAACTGCATTGGCTAAAATTAGTTTAACCCGGCACCTTGAAACATGGCTATATCAATCAACTTATTGCAAATCTTATTGATGAATTAAAAAGTAAGCGAAGCGGAAAGCATACCAAACAGAATGTTCTTTCCTTCTCCGGCTGCTTCCAGATAGTTACCCGTAATAAACCACTTGAATTCACCACTCAACGCAATAAACCGGCAAGGTGAATAACTAACATCAGTCGAGAGTTGGTTGCCGATATACGAATAGGGATTATCGCGCCCTGTGTAAATCAGCCGCATGTTATTCATGTAGATACCGTCATGCACACTGTGGCGCCAGAAAATATCATAGTCGAAATTCCATTCGATTTTCTTTGATAACAATAATGTGAGAGAAGGATGAAAGTCGAAGAGGTTGGCAGGGCCAATCAATGCAGCCAGGCCAAAATAGGCTCCACTCGGAAATAGCGGATTGAATGTATTAATCTCATCATCGTGATATTGGCGATCGCCCGAAATGATTTCTGTTTTCAGCCCAACCGTTGGTGTGAACTTACCGGAAAATCTATACCGCGATTTGAAAGACGCTGTCCATGCCCGAATTGATTTGTCACCCAAACTTCCCAGCTGGTAGAGGCATTCAAAATCAAGATTGAATGGACCGTGCTGCTTCCATATCCTTGTTCCAACGGAATGTCGCACTTCTTTTCCTGCGCCATCATCAAAAGCAGCGAGGGCTTTGAACAGACCAATATAATAGAGGTCGAAATGAAATGGAGTACTCTGCTCGGCCCAATAGGCTCCCCACAAACGCACTGCATCCTCACTGCGATCGTTAAAAGATTCAGGAAGTGCTAACACCAACTGACTGTAAAAAAGATCAACGTTGGAAGTATGCGAAGAGTAAAACATTTTAACGCCATCGAATGCCTGCCGGTTGTTGGGTCCATTCCTGATAGACACTAACCGTTGTGAACCGTATAGCAGTTCCTGTCTTCCAGCACGTAGCGTAAGTTTCGCAGCGGGCTTTACTATCAGGTTGCAATCCATAAAAAGCTGGTGCACCTCCAACGGGTTTTCATCTAACGGACTTTTGTCGCGCTTATGAAACGCCAAACTACTTTGAAAATCAATGAATGTGCGAAAGTATTTACCAACATGAAGATCCGCATGGAGCAGGTGACGCGCCAGACCATACCCATCACTGCTCTCAGCAGTTTCACCCCAGTCTTCATTCTCTACCTTAATGAACTGATAGCGTACGCTACCGCCCACGGATACATAAACATCCTTACGCCATAAGTTCAGGTGCTTGGCCTCCACGTAGAGAGTTTGAAGGGAATCGCTTACAACAGTACTATAATCTTCATCATAACGGAGTGTTTTGAAAGGAGGTAAATCTTGCGCAACAAGTCGGGTAACCCATAACAACAACAAACACAGCGCAGTGGTTTTCATCCTCTTTAAATTATTAGAGCAGGACTATGCCTGCTCTAACCTTTCCTGAAACCTGTTGAGGTTAATGCTTAATCATCTCGTGCGCATACTGAATGCCTATTCCATACGCACCACCGTATTCTTTAAACAAGCCGGTTACGGCAGCATACGTAGCACTACGCGCCCAGTCGCGTTGTAGTTCAAGAACATACTGTGTAGAGGTCATGGGCTTTGCTCCTGCCTGGATCATTCGAAGTATGGACATATCGTGTGCCTCTTTACTTACATCACCACAGGCATCCGTAATTACATATACTTCATAACCATCTGTAATAGCCGATAACACGGGGCCTGCAATACACACACTTGTCCATAGACCTGCAAAGACTATTTTCTTCTTTCCTTTAACAACAATAGCTTTCTGAGTGGGCGCATCTTCCCAACAATTCATGGTTGTGCGGTCGAGGTAACCAGAAGTTTCCTTCGGATAAAATTTTAACAACTCTGGAAACACCGGACCACTGAATGACTTCTCTGCTACCGTGGTGACTACCGTAGGTACCTTAAAAATCTTTGATCCCCCGGCAACTATGGCCGTATTGTTTCGAAGCTCTCCGATAGAAACATTTTCCACGGCAAACGCCATCTGACCTTCGTGATCCACCAACACCAACACGTGGTTATCCGGTGTAAGTAATTCAGGCGATGGCTTCTGAGCCATCACTTCTAACGAACAAACAAGGGCAAGCAACCCCATTAGCATTCCAAAATTAGTTTTCATGTTTAGTTTTTGTGTTTCGTGTGTTACAAATGTTTTGTAGAACAAAGATGTTATTGGTAAGGTGTATACTCGATAGCTAATTCGGATGATGAATTGTACAAATCAGCAAAATTGAAAATGAATTACCCCAGATGCGCGCGAAGCATCCATGCCATCTTTTCATGTCGCTCCATTAACCCGGTAATGAAGTCGCTGGTGCCTGCATCTTTATACTCATCCATAAACAAGCTGATCCGTTCACGCAATTCAATAATGATCGCTTCGTGATCGGCCAACAATTCTTTGACAAATCCAATACCCGAATTTTTCTCACGCGATTGCTCCGTAAGCTTGGTAAGTTTCAGATACTCCTTGAGCGTGGCCGGTGCATAATGCCCGAGGGATCGAATACGCTCGGCCACATCGTCCATTACTTCATCCAGAAACTCATATTGCTCTTCAAAAAACTTGTGTACTGCATGAAAATCTGGGCCTTCTACATTCCAGTGAGCGTTTCGTGTCTTGGTGTACAGTACAAACTCGTCTGCCAGTAATTTAGACAAGTCTTCTACCGTTTTAGCGATGTACTTTTGTTTGATGCCGATTTGAGCTTCCATGGAAATTAAGTTTTTACAAACCTAGAAAGCGGTGAGCGCATCGTTGATTTACAGAACGTGAAGAATCTTGTATTATCCAACGATTTCAGTAACCAGCCTGCAAGAAGAAGAACGTCTGTCGGCTGTCAGGTAGGGGTATCGATATCGAACAGGTTTATCCAGAGCTTAAAAAGATTCAATGAGCTGAGATCGAATTATTCCAAATTCCTTTAAAAACGCTCACACTCATTAAGTGAAGAAAAAAAATGGAATCAAACATTCGTTACCTGCTCAAACAAACTGCTTACATTGCGGAATGTGTTTTACAATTACAAGTAATAGAATTGGGAGAGTTCTAACGATAGGCTTCCTGTTGGTTTCTATTTCGTCAACAGGTCAATCATGGGAACTCAAAAATGAAGTAGAAGGAATAAAGGTGTACACACGCACGGTCGAAAATTCAGACATAAAAGCCATTAAGGTAGAATGCACGATTGAAGCCTCACTTTCGCAGTTGACAGCCGTGTTACTTGATATTCCTGCCAGCGATGAGTGGATTTATGCCACGAAATTCTGTCGGGTACAAAAAAGCATCTCTCCTCAAGAACTAATCTATCATTCTGAAATTGATGTACCCTGGCCTGCTAGCAACCGCGATTTTATTGTGCGCGTGAAACTTGAACAAGACAGTGTTACCAAAAAGCTGACAGTGGACGGAGAAAACCTTCCCAATTACCTAAAGCAGCAAGAGGATGTAGTACGCATAATGCACACCAAGAGCAACTGGACGGTAACCCCGAGAAATAAGTACCTTGATATTGTCTTTACACTACACGTGCATCCGGGGGGGTCAATTCCAGCATGGCTTATTAACCTGTTTGCCACCCGGGGACCGCTGGAGACCTTTCGTAATTTAAGAAGCCAGGTAAACAAACCGGAATATAAAGGGGCGAGCTTTTTGTTTCTGATGGATTAGTTCACAGGAAGAGTTTACCAAACCTGAACTCTAAATCCGAATATCGAACAAGTTCATAAGCAAATTTGAAAAAATTACTAACCTGAAAGAAATCGATCGTCTTACAAATTGAAATCGGAGATCAAACTCCTCACGGTTCCTCATACGTCAGCGCCAGCTATGATTGTCTTTATTGGTTTCTTTTTTTATCATCTTAAATGATTTTTAATCGGGGCGTAGGGGAAATAAAAATCCACCTTTTAACGATGGCATTCGGTTTTTAGCTGCTGTACTTACCGAAAGCATAGATTTGCCAGCCCAGGTGCAGCTCAATAATGGCAGAGCCTATATCGGGCTTAGCTCATTCTCAGGTTTAGCAACAGAAAATCAAATTATCAATACCTGGCAATTTAAAGCCTATTGAAAATATTCATTTTGTTTCTCCGCAGCCTCCCGGCTTAGTGTAGTGCAGCGTGAATGTAAGAGCGATGAAAAAAAACAGAAGGAGTCTGTTCGCTCTCGCTCTCACGCTGTTTTTGTAGTCCCGAGAGGAATCGAACCTCCATCAAAAGTTTAGGAAACTCCTATTCTATCCATTGAACTACGGGACCAGTTCTACCTTTTCTACCCTCCCGATGGCTATCGGAAAAACTACGGAACCATTGTTTTTCCAAACACTATCCTCCTGATACCATCGAGAAGAACTATGGGCAATTCTACAAGGCTGCAAAGATAAAAATTTATGGGGCTTATCAAGTTGTCTCGGTGGGCCAAGGAGAAAATTCGTAGCCATCCTTCAGGTAGTTTGGAAAGATCTCGATGTGTCTTCCTTTTACCTTTTCAAAAATCATTTGCTTGAGGGCCGTAATATTTTCATTTGCCGTAGCCGAAACAAAAATTACCTGATCGAAACCATGCTCGCGGTAGTAGCCTTTCATTTCTTCCAGGTTGGCTTCCGGATGATTCTTTCTATAAAGATCAATTTTATTTAACACCAGAATGGACGGAACATTGGCAGCCCCAATTTCCTCCAGCGTTTTGGTTACTACTTCAATCTGATTGTTGTGAAACGGATGCGCCAGGTCCACCACGTGCAACAGCAAGTCGGCTTCGCGCACTTCATCCAAGGTTGATTTGAACGACTCAATGAGATGGTGCGGAAGCTTGCGTATAAACCCAACCGTATCCGACAATAAAAAGGGAATGTTGCCAAACACCACTTTTCTCACGGTTGAATCTACGGTGGCAAATAATTTATTTTCTGCCAGCACACCCGATCCGGAAAGTAAATTCATCAATGTTGATTTGCCCACATTGGTGTACCCCACCAACGCCACGCGCACAACACTGCCTCGCGATTTACGCTGCGTATGACGTTGCTTCTCAATTTTCTCCAGTTGATCTTTCAATAACGAAATACGGTACTTGATATTCCTGCGATCGGTTTCAATTTCTTTTTCACCCGCTCCTCCACGTGTACCAGTACCTCCGCGCTGCCGCTCCAAGTGGGTCCACAGGCGTGTTAGGCGTGGTAGCAAGTATTGATTCATAGCTAACTCCACTTGTGTTTTGGCTTGTGCCGTTTGTGCACGCCACACAAAGATATCGAGAATCAAGAGGCTTCGATCGTAAATCTTCACTTTCAAATCCTCCTGCTCTTTGGGGTTCAGTTCACGCTCCAGATTTCGGAGCTGCGAGGGTGTAAGGTCTTCATCGAAGATTACATTGCTCACCTTGTTGGTAAGCACAAACTCCTTCAACTCGGCAAGTTTTCCTTTACCTATAAATGTGCGTGGATCAGGATGCGCTAAATTCTGGACAAAACGCTGAATGGTTTTGATACCTGATGTCTCGGCCAAAAAGGCCAATTCATCCAAGTGCTCGTCAGTCTCTTCCTGCCCTCGTAAGCTGCCCAGCGCCACTAAAACTGCTGTATTTTCTTTCTGTTCGCGCATACATTATTAACGGAGGCGAAACTAACGTGAAAATTCCAGTTCGTGTTGCGCAGGCCGGTTACTTTTTTTTACATTTGAAGAATTTAATCTGAATTTTCGCACAGAATATCTGATTTTTCAGCCCTTTGCAGGAAGAAGGATCGTGAATGTTCTCATCTAAAAGCCCACATGAGAATTGCTATAGTCCTGAATACCTCCTGGAACATCTACAATTTCAGGATGAATTTCGTCAAAACACTGCTAAGCCAGGGTTATGAAGTTCACACCATTGCCCCCGAAGACGAATACACCAAGCACCTGGTTGAAGCCGGATGCATTCATCACAAGGTCAGAATGGACAGCCGTGGTGCAAACCTGCTGAAGGATTCTGCGCTTATTATTGAATTATTCATGATCTACCGAAAGGTACGACCCGATCTGATTCTGCATTACACCATCAAACCAAATGTTTACGGAACACTGGCGGCTACACTGCTCAGAATACCGGTAGTCAATAATGTATGCGGACTCGGAACGGTGTTTCTCAAGGATAACCTGGTGTCGGCAGTAGCCATCTTTTTGTATCGCATCAGTTTCCGGTTTGCCAAAAAAGTTTACTTCCAGAATCCAGACGATCTCAAACTGTTTACCGACAAAAAACTAGTACCCAAAAATGCCGTGGATTTAGTGCCCGGATCAGGCATTGATCTCACTAAATTTCAACCAACAGAATTTAAACGCAATACAAAGTTCACCTTCTTACTCATCTCACGGCTTATCACCGACAAAGGTATTTTGGAATACATTGAAGCCGTTAAAAAACTAAGATCGACCGGAGTGGATGCACGCTTTCAGATTTTAGGAGCGATGGATCCGGAACATAAACGGGGTATTAAAGTAGAAATTATTCAGGAATGGATTAACTCCGGAACGGTTGAATACCTGGGAACCACCGATGATGTGAGACATTTTATCAACCATGCCGACTGTGTAGTACTACCGTCTTATCGCGAAGGAACACCCCGCACGTTATTGGAAGCGGCCAGTTCTTCTAAACCCATTATCGCCACGGATGTACCAGGATGCAATCATGTTGTAGAAAACAATTTTAACGGATTACTTTGCAGACTAAAAGATGCAAACGACCTGGCTGAAAAAATGAAAATGATGGCCAGTTTCGAAAATGAAACGTTAAGACAGTTTGGAGAAAATGGCCGCACTAAAATGGAATTGGAATACAACGAAGCTGTTGTTATCAACAAGTATCTCAAAACTATTCAGGAGTTTAAAACAGCGCCTTAACTAACCCGTTGCTACTATGGAAGTAAGAGAAACGGGTCTGGAAGGATTACTCGAAATTATTCCGGAAGTACATTTCGACAACCGAGGCTGGTTCTATGAATTCTACCGCGAAAAAGCTTTCGCTCACCACGGCATTCAATATCGGTTTGTACAGGAAAATCAATCCTTTTCAAAAAAAGGTGTGGTTCGCGGACTTCACTTACAGGCAAAGCCTTTCGAGCAAGCCAAGCTGGTTTCGGTAATTTTGGGAAAAGTGTTGGATGTTGTGGTTGATCTTCGAACCGGATCTAAAACATTTGGCAAGGTACACTACTGTGTGCTGGATGCCTCACGACACAACATGTTGCTGGTACCCGAAGGGTTTGCCCACGGATTTGCCGCCTTGGAAGACACCATCTTCTTTTACCAATGCAGCACCGAGTATCACCGCGAATCGGAGATCGGACTATTATGGAACGACCCGCAACTTCAGATAGATTGGCAGGTAGAAAATCCCGTCATTTCAACCAAAGATCAACAGCTCCCAACGTTAGAGGAGTTATTAAGAAAATCAGTAATTTCACGCTATTGACCTGATTCTAAATCACTGTACGTTGAAAAGACTATCCTTCTTGTTTTCTGCTCCCTTCTTATTGACGGGACTCCTGCTCACATCTTGCGCTTCGTACAAGCAAAACATCATGTTTAAAATCTCAGAAGGACAGGCGCTTGCCACCGAAGTTGAAAAAGCAGAGAAAGACTATACCATAGCCCCCAACGATCTGCTAGAACTGGAAGTATACACCAATCAAGGCGAGCGATTAATCGATCCAGAAGTTTACCTCAAGACTGATCGGCCCGATCCTGAATCTTCGGACACTGATTTGCCTCAATACCGGGTCGATAACCAGGGAATTGCCAAGCTGCCGGTAGTGGGTGAAATCAACATTAATGGATTAACCATACGCCAGGCCGAATCACTACTTCAGAAGCAATATGAAAAATATTATAAAGAACCATTTGTAGTACTCCGCTTTGCCAACAAGCGTGTGGTGGTACTGGGAGGTCCAGGAGGACAGGTAATTCCATTAACGAACGAAAACACTACCCTTACTGAAGTTATTGCCTTGGCAAAAGGCGTTGACAACTTTTCCAAAGCACACAATATCCGTGTGCTGCGCAACGACCAGGTATTTCTGATCGATTTTAGTACCATTGATGGTTTCAAAAAAGGCAACATGATTATTGAACCGAACGATGTCGTTTATATTGAACCCATACGAAGACCCTTTAGTGAAGGTCTGCGCGACTACGCTCCTGCCTTCACCATCCTCACCAGCCTTGCCACACTTATCATTGTCATCGTAACGCTATAACTGTGGCCGAATTACCAACACCGAATACAAACCAAACCTCCCTCGAGGGCATAGACCTGAACAAACTGCGGGTTATTATCTGGAAAAACATTTCCTGGATCATTGCAATTTTACTGATTACAAATGCCGTTGCTTTTTTGATCATCCGCTACACCAAAGACCTGTACGAATCAAGCTCAGAAATAAAACTTGACATCAAGAATGAAGCATCTGAACTTGGTTTTAAAACATTCGCACCTGATGAACCCCAGAATGCCGATATCATTTCAGGTGAAATCGAAATCATTCGTTCGAAACTTTTTTTGAATAAGGTACTGGATTCGCTGAATCTGGATGTTAGTTACTTCAGCAAAGGTGAAGTACTTAATCATGAACTTTTTACCAATACACCCTTTTTCATTTCGTTCAACATCACCAATCCAAAATTTTTCAACTCGCCCTTCTATCTCGAAGAAGAAAAAGGTAACGCCTATGTGCTGCGTTGGAATGAAAGCCCCACCACATTACATGGCCGGTTTAACGAATCTGTATCAATCGATGGTATTACTTTAACGCTGCGAAAAAACCCTCACTTTATTAAAGATCAGGAAATTGATTTTTTCTTTATCATCAATAGTCGTGACGCGTTACTAGCCAACCTCACCGCCAACCTCACCGCAGAGCCACTTAACTTTTATGCCAAGACCATTCGCATTGCATTTAAAGACAATAACCCAAACAAGGCCAATGCCATCATTCATGCCATTGATAACATTTATTTAACGTATTCCTACGAACAGAAAAGTCTGGCAAACAAACAGAAGATTGATTGGCTTAATAACGAGCTACACCAGATCGAAATGAAGATGGAAGGCTACGAAGACTACTTTAAAAAATTCACACTCGAAAACAAAACCAACAACCTGGATGAGGATTTAAAAAAGACAGTAGCATCGCTTAACCGTGTTGATTCGCAGCGCTATGAACTGAACAGGCGAATCACGGAGATCAACAAACTCATGGATGGCTTGCAGAGTAAAGAAATCATCCTTACCCCGGCTATGCGTCAAGTGATGCCCATCTACCTGACGAATGACATCGACCAGATGCAGGTGCTTTTTGTAGAGATGGAGAAAATGAAACTATCGTACAACGAGATCACCTTTACGTACAAACAACGCCAGCAGGAAATTGACACGTACATACGAAAAGTATCGCAACAGCTAGCAGCACTGAAAACAGACTGGTTGAAAAAGCTGCAGGACGTAAACAATCACAAGCGGCAACTCGAACAAGAGTTTATCAACATGCCGGATAAGAGCACTCAGTATTCCAAAAATCAGCGCTTCTATAAATTATACGAAGAGTTCTACCTCTCGTTAATGCAATCCAAATCCGGATTTGAAATTGCACAAGCCGGTACCATTCCAGATTTCAAAATACTTTCTCCGGCAACCTTGCCAACCAAACCCATATCACCAAACCGGCTCATCATTGCCGGCATCGGCCTGGTATCCGGATTCGTTATTGTCGTTTTCTTTATCGGGATACTCTACATTATAAACGACAAGATTACCAACCTGCATGAGTTGGAAAGAATCAGTGGCATCCCTGTACTGGGTGTTGTTCCCTCGTCACGCTATTCGAAATCCGAAAGCCTTCACGTGTTAACGCATCCAAAATCAATCGTGAGCGAGTCCATTCGTACACTACGCACAAACCTTGAATTTTTCCGGTTGGATTCTCCTCAGAAAGTAATTGCCATTTCTTCCACCATCTCCGGAGAAGGCAAATCATTCGTTGCACTCAACCTTGGGGCGGCTATTGCCCTTTCGCACAAAAAGGTATTGCTCGTTGATCTCGACATGCGCAAAGTTAAGCGTGATCTGCCGATCGAAATCACGGATACTTCCAAAGGCATCAGCACCGTATTGATCAACAAAAATTCGTTGAAGGAATGTATCCTCAAAACAAAACTGGAGTTTCTGGATTACCTGCCGTCAGGCCCAACACCACCCAATCCTTCCGAGCTGCTACTGAACGGTGTATTCTCCAAGGTACTGGAAGAAATGAAAAAAGAGTACGATTACATCGTACTCGACACACCGCCAGTTGGTTTAATTACCGATGGTATTCAGGCGATGAAGAAAGCCGATATCTCGATCTATATCTTTAGAGCGAATTACTCGCGAAGAGATTTTCTGCTGAACATGCACCGCATTGTAACGATCAACAAAGTAACCAACATCACTTCGTTGCTTAACGCCATGCCATCCACCGGAGATCGTGCTTACGGCTATGGCTATGGTTACTATGAACAGACTGGAAACAAAGGGCTCAGTAAGATCAGATCCTTCTTAAAACTATAAGTGTTTACCTGGTTCAAGAAAAAAACAATTCCCGGTGAACCTCCCCTCTTCACCGATGTTCACTCACACCTGTTGCCCGGGCTGGACGATGGTGTGCAGTCATTTGAGCAAGCCGAAGAAATTATTCGTTACTTTCAACACCTCGGGTACAATAAAATAATCACCACACCGCACGTGATGAGCGATGCTTATCGCAACACCCGTGCAGGCATTCTTGCTAAATTGGCTGAACTCCAGCAGCACCTCGCATCGCAGCACATTACTATCGAACTGCAGGCAGCCGCAGAGTACTACCTGGATGATGTCCTCTTTGCAATGCTTTCGCAAAACGATCTGTTACTAACATTCGGAAAAAATTATCTACTCTTCGAAACCAATTTTATTACCGAGCCACTCAACCTGAAAGAATTTATTTTTCTGGCCACTACCAAAGGTTACAAACCCGTGCTCGCCCATCCGGAACGTTATCTTTATCTGCAACAGGATTTTTCCAAAGCAGAAGATCTGATTGACCGTGGCGTTCTGTTTCAATTGAATATCAGTTCCATTACCGGCTACTACTCAAAGGGTGCACAGACAACAGCCAACAAGTTGATTGATAAAGGTTGGGTACACTTGCTCGGCAGCGACTGTCACATGATGCAACACGCCAAACTAATTGAAACAGCCCGGCACCTGAAGTACTTTCGAAAAGCATTATCGTTACCTTTGTTGAACAACAGTTTGTAATGTTTAACCTCCGGATTATCAAATAGCATGATAGCAGTAACAGGTGCCAATGGTTTGCTGGGAAGTTTTATTGTTCGAAAACTACTCGACCGGGGCGATGCCTTTGTAGCGCTGAGAAGAAAAGACAGCGACATTTCGTTGCTAAGCGATGTCAATCACCTAATACAATGGCGCGAGGCCGATGTATGTGATGTTGTTTCGTTGCGCGAAGCATTTGATCAGGTAACACACGTTATCCATACCGCTGCTGTTGTATCGTTCAATCCACGACAAATAGAGCGATTGATGACGATCAATGTAGACGGCACACGCAACGTGGTGGACGAGTGCCTGGCGCAGGGCATCAAACGATTGGTGCACGTCAGTTCAGTTGCCGCACTGGGCCGGCAAAAAGGACAGACCCGTATTGATGAAACGAACAAGTGGCTTGATACCGAACCCCACGGAGCGTATTCCGAATCAAAATACCAGGCCGAACTTGAAGTATTTCGCGGGCAGGAAGAAGGCCTGAGCACAGTTATGATAAATCCTTCGCTCATTCTTGCACCAGCCGATTGGAATAAAAGCAGTGCGCGATTGTTCAAGTACGTGTGGTCGCAAAAACCATTTTATCCCGATGGATTTCTAAACTATGTAGACGTGCGCGATGTTGCCGACATTGCATGTGCGCTTCTTCATCATCCGGTTGAAAGCCAACGTTTCATCTGTAATGCCGGCGTACTATCATTCCAGGAATTTTTTGAAAAAATTGCTGCACAATTCAATCGAAAAGCACCTACTATTAAAATCGGAAAAACAGCCTTGAATATTGCGGCACATCTGGAGCGCATTCGCTGTGCATTTACCGGCTCAGAACCAGCCGTAACGCACGAAACTGCACGGTTGTCAGGTGTAAAGTTTTTATTTGACAATCAAAAAATACAAAAAGCACTTGGTTGTGAATTTCAACCGATTGATAAAACACTGCAATGGTGCTGTCAATATTACATGACAAAAGCAACGGGCAAAAAATAGACTGAAAGGTCGTAGCTTTGCCACAGATTTTACCTAATTTAGGAAAACCTTTTAGTCCATGTCGAAAGAATATCGCAAACGAGAAGAAGAGAACGAACTCATTAAACGTTTTGAAGATCACCTGCGAAAGAAGAAAGCCGAATTTTTTGATCTGGATGCCTACGAACAGATAATTGATTACTACATGTTTCGCAGTAAGCACAACAAAGCGCTGCAAGCAGTAAACCAAGCCATCAGTCAATATCCGTTTTCAACTGAACTCATCAGCGTTAAGGCACAAATACTTTCGAACCTCGAAGAATTTGACGAAGCCTTGAAGTTGCTGGAAAAAGCGCATGCGCTTCAACCGAACGATCCGGATATTTATTTAACCAAAGGATCCATCCTTTCGTTGCAAGGCAATCACAACGAAGCAATTGAAAACTACGAGCAGGCATTAACGTTTGCCGAAGATAAAGACGAAGTATACTACAGCATTGGCCTCTCCTACCAAAGCATGGAGAACTATGCTGCGGCTATTGATGCCTACAAAAGCGCAGTGGAAATCAACATCAACCACGATGGTGCGCTGTACGAACTGGCCTTCTGCCTGGATGTAACCGGACAACTGGAGAGCAGTATAGAGTACTACCAGAAATTTATTGACGAAGATCCGTATTCAGCAGCCGCATGGTATAACCTGGGTATCGTTTACAACAAACTTGAAAAGTATCAGGACGCCCTGAACGCTTACGACTACGCCATCACCATAGATGACTCGTTTGCTTCAGCCTACTTCAATACCGGAAACACCCATATGAACATGGGTGAATACACCAAGGCCCTGGATGCCTTTCGTAAAACCGTTGACATTGAAGGACCAAGTCCGGAAGTGTATTGCTGCATTGGCGCAGCCTACGAAAGCCTGGAACAATACGAACTCGGCTTAAAATATTTTCAGAAAGCCACCAAGTTGGACACCCTGTATGATGAGGCCTGGTTTGGAGCCGGAGCCTGCCTGGAGAAACAAGAAAAATGGTACCAGGCACTTCATTTCTATAATAAAGCATTAAAACTTCACGTAGAAAATCCCGAATACTGGAAAGCCGTGGCCCATGCCGAATTTAAAGTAGGAAATTCTGTTTCCAGCATCGATGCCTACGAAGAAGCCAGTAAACTCGATCCGCACGACAAGGAAATTTGGCTCAACTGGTCCTTTATCTTCTACGAACAAGGCGACTTCAATAAAGCCATCGATACGATCATGCTGGGTTTTGAGGATAATCCCGAAGATGCTGAATTGCTCTATCGCCTCACCGCTTACCTGATTGAAGGGGGTCGTTTTAAAGAGGCCTTTAATTATCTGGAAAATGCCTTACTTTTGGACTTTGATGGTCACACGGCATTGTTCGATTTTTTTCCGAAAATTGAGACCCAAAAGGCCCTGTACAAGATCATCGAGCAGTTTAGAAAAGAAAACAATTAATGAATTACGAACTTAAAAACCTGCCTGAGCGTACTAAAAAGCCCAGGCAATACGGCTTTACTATGGCTATGGACAAAGGCCTGAGCATACGTGAAGCGGAAGATTTTGTGAGTACCTGTGCCGACCATGTCGACATTGTAAAACTGGGCTGGGCCACATCGTTTGTCACGCCCAATCTCAAAGACAAGCTTAAAGTATTTAAAGACGCAGGCGTACCCGTCTACTTCGGGGGAACACTCTTTGAAGCCTTCGTAATCCGCGATCAGTTTGACGACTACCGCAGACTGCTGGATAAGTTTGATATGTCGTTTGCTGAAGTGTCGGATGGTTCGATGGATATCGACCACGACAAAAAGTGCGATTACATCAGTAAACTTTCCGAGCAAGTAACCGTACTCTCAGAAGTAGGGTCTAAGGATGCAGAGAAAATTATTCCACCCTACCAGTGGATTGAACTGATGCAAAAAGAACTCGATGCCGGAGCCTGGAAAGTAATTGGCGAAGCCCGCGAAGGCGGAAACGTAGGCTTGTTCCGCTCTACCGGTGAAGTGCGCTCAGGGTTGGTGCAGGAAATCCTAACCAAAATTCCATTCGAGAAAATCATTTGGGAAGCTCCCCAAAAAGCACAACAGGTTTGGTTTATCAAATTGCTGGGCGCCAATGTAAACTTAGGAAACATTGCACCCGAAGAAGTAATACCCCTGGAAACCATTCGCCTGGGCTTGCGCGGTGATACCTTTTTACATTTCCTCGGTATTGAAAAGAAGAAAACCAATACGGCACCACCTTTTGAGATCGACTAAGGCAGCACAGTTTTGAGCAAATCAAAAGATTATATTCTTCTTTACATAAAAGGAATAAGTATGGCAGCAGCCAATGTTATACCTGGTGTATCCGGAAGCTCGGTTGCCCTTGCTACCGGCATCTACAAGCACTTGGTAGTAGCTATTGCTGCGTTCGATAGAGAAGCATTACGGCTGCTGTACAAATTCAGATTTGCTGAATTCTGGAACAAAATCGAAGGCAACTTTCTTGCCCCTGTGCTGTTAGGTATCTTCTCGAGCATTGTATTTCTTTCACGGTTAATGACCTACCTGCTCACGCATCATGCCATCCTGGTTGGATCATTTTTTTTCGGAGCCTTGCTCATCTGCCTTCCGCTGGTACTACGGCAGGTAAAAAAATGGAATTTAGGTGCTATTGCGGCTTTGTTCCTCGGAGCGGCCGCAGCCTATAGTGTTACCCTGTTAACGCGCATCCAGGTGCCCGATGCATTTTGGGTGGTGCTCGTTGCCGGGATACTAACAACCACTACCATGATGCTGCCTGGTATTACCAGTACCGTTGGCATCTTTCTGTTGGGCAAGTACCAGTTACTGCGCTCGGCTGTACTGCAGTTTAACCTGCCCGTTATTGTTATCTTTTTAATCGGCTGCGCAGTGGGGCTCATTGCTTCATCACGTTTTTTCAGTTGGGCGCTAGACAATTATCACAACACAACCTATGCGTTGTTTTCAGGCTTTATGCTTGGATCACTCAACAAAGTATGGCCGTGGCGTGATGTAATCGAATTTGTTACCAATGGTAAGGGCGAACAGCTTCCCGTTTTCGACAGCAGCATTTTACCCTGGAATTATTTAGCAAGTACTGGAAAAGATCCTCAGGTTTTTCAGGCCATCCTGATGATGGCACTCGGTGTTTTTATAGTGGTTTTAATAGAAAAGATTGCAGCAAGACTTAAAACAAAAATCTGAACATGGAAAAAGTATTCGGACTAATCGGAGCAACCGTTAGTCATTCGTTCTCAAAGGCATACTTCGATGAGAAGTTCTTTCGCGAAGGGTTACGTGATTATCACTACGAACTCTTCCCGCTGGAGAACATCAAACAACTGGAATCGCTTCTTAAAGATACCAAAGGACTTAGCGGATTGAATGTTACCATTCCGTACAAAGAACAGGTTCTGAAATATCTTGACGAGATCGATGGCTTCGCTAAAAAAATCGGAGCTGTGAACGTAATCCGCATTAAAGACGGAAAACTTCAGGGCTACAACACCGACTCGGATGCGTTCTTTGAAACCATTGAGAAGTGGCTGCCCCGCGATAAAACTTTCAAGGCGCTTATTCTGGGAACAGGTGGATCATCCAAAGCCGTGCAAGAAGCGCTGAAAAAACTGGACATCCAGTATCAGCTTGTATCGCGCGATGCCAAAAAAGGAAACATCACCTACGAAGATCTCGAAAAAAATCCAAGTATTCTCGAAGAGTCAAAGCTGCTCATCAATACTACACCACTGGGCATGAGTCCGAATACAGAAACCCTGCCGCCTATTGATTTCGAAAGCATTGGTGCCGAACACTACGTGTACGACTTGATCTACAACCCGGCTCGCACGTTGTTCTTGCAAAAAGCAGAAATGCGTGGCGCTACTATTCGCAATGGCTTGGAGATGCTGCACGTGCAGGCTGAAAAGTCGTGGACAATTTGGAATAATTAACATTAAGCATAATCCGTTTCGCGATTGATAACGGAGATAATACTTCGAAGTCGCTTTCCTAAACCGAGAGCGACTTTTTTATTTCATAAACAAACGAATAACCCTTATTGGATATCAAACAACAACCACGAAACTATTTTACCAGCAAAACGATTAACGAGTAACGGATAACAATTAACTTCCCCAAATGGATTTCAAACTAACCAGCGAATACACCCCTACCGGTGATCAACCCAAAGCCATCAAGCAACTGGTTAAAGGTGTTGAAGAGAATGAACTTCATCAAACACTACTGGGTGTTACCGGCTCCGGCAAAACATTTACCATCGCTAATGTTATTGCGCAGACCAATCGCCCCACCCTAATACTCAGTCACAACAAAACGTTGGCCGCTCAGTTGTATGGAGAATTCAAACAGTTCTTTCCAGAGAACGCAGTGGAGTACTTTATTTCTTACTACGATTACTACCAACCAGAAGCGTTCATCCCTTCCTCCAATCTCTACATTGAAAAAGATCTTTCCATCAACGAAGAAATTGAAAAGCTGCGACTCAGCGCTACTTCTTCGCTGCTCACCGGCAGAAGAGATGTTATTGTTGTGGCCTCGGTTTCGTGCATTTATGGTATTGGTAATCCGGATGAGTTTGGTAAGAACATCATCAAACTGAAAGCTGGCGAAACTATTGTTCGGAATAAACTACTCTTTGCGTTAGTTGACATTTTATACAACCGTACGGAAGCCGAATTTAAACGCGGTACATTTCGGGTAAAAGGCGATACGGTAGATATTTTTCTCGCCTATGCCGACTATGCTATTCGCATTTACTTTTGGGGAGATGAAATTGAAAGCATCCAGCGGATCGATCCACACAGCGGCAAGAAAATTTCTGATGAAAAAATTGTGACCATTTTTCCTGCCAATCTTTTCGTAACCGGAAAAGAATCACTGCATAAAGCCATTCGCGAAATTCAGGATGACATGGTAGCCCAGGTGAATATGTTTGAAACAGAAAGACGTCACCTGGAAGCCAAGCGATTGAAAGAGCGAACCGAATTTGATATTGAGATGATGCGCGAACTGGGCTACTGCTCGGGCATTGAAAACTACTCGCGCTACTTTGATGGCCGAAGCGCAGGCGCCCGACCCTTCTGCTTGCTCGACTACTTTCCTGATGACTATTTGCTGGTAGTCGATGAAAGTCATGTTACCGTTCCACAAGTACGTGCCATGTGGGGTGGCGATCGCTCGCGTAAAGTAAACCTGGTTGATTTTGGTTTTCGGCTTCCATCAGCCCTGGATAATCGTCCGCTTACTTTCAATGAATTTGAATCGCTGGTGAGCCAGGCCATCTATGTAAGCGCAACACCAAGTGAGTATGAACTTCGGAAATCAGAAGGTGTTGTCATCGAACAGTTGATTCGTCCAACCGGTTTGCTCGATCCGGAAATTGATGTGCGCCCCAGCAAAAATCAGATTGACGATCTGCTGGAAGAAATTGACGAGCGTGTAAAAAAACACGAACGTGTACTTATCACCACCCTCACCAAACGCATGGCCGAAGAACTTTCCAAGTACCTCGATCGCGTGGGTGTAAAGGGTCGCTACATTCACTCCGAAGTAACCACACTCGATCGTGTTGAAATTCTGCGCGAGTTACGGTTAGGTGTGTTTGATGTGCTGGTGGGTGTTAACCTGTTGCGCGAAGGGCTTGATCTTCCGGAGGTATCGCTGGTGGCTATTCTCGATGCCGACAAGGAAGGTTTCTTGCGTAATGAGCGCTCGCTCGTGCAAACCATTGGTCGTGCTGCGCGAAACGAAAACGGAAAGGTGATTATGTATGCCGATAAAATTACCGAATCGATGCAGCAAGCCATTGATGAAACTAATCGAAGAAGAAAAATTCAAATCGATTACAACCTGGAACACGGCATCACACCAAAGACAATCATCCGCTCGAAAGATTCAATTCTCGGCCAGACTAAAGTAGCCGACTCGAAAAAACAGAAGTACTATGTGGAAGACGAAGAAGCAACGCTGGCAGCCGATCCGGTAGCAGCTTACCTCAATAAAGATGAACTTCAGAAAATGGCCGACCGCACACGCAAAGCAATGGAGAAAGCTGCCAAAGAATTGGAGTTTATGGAAGCTGCCAAACTGCGCGATGAACTGATGGCCATACAAAAATTGATGAACGAAAAAGCCGTTTAAAAAGTAGTATTCCGCTCATTACACCAGGGCCCGCAACAAATTCACTGCATCAAGTACTGCTTAGTAAATCTGTTAAAACAATTGATTTACTAATGCAATCCTGCTTTCTAAAAAGAATTCAGCTTTAGGCATTTCTCTTCCACCAGAAAAGCTTAACTTCCTTAAGCCCCAATCACCAGAAAGCGTTTTTTTCAAGTTCAAACTACAACCTATGAGCGTTCAACTTTTGCATTATTTAAAGAATAGTCTTCCGGGAAGATTATTCTTGCTGGTTCTTGTACTGGCACCATGCTTTTCCAACGCACAAGATTCTCTTAGCACCAAAAATGATGATTTGTTTGACTTATCACTGGAAGAGCTTTTGCAGATTAATGTAACGGAGCTGGATCGGAAACTTAAAATCTACGGATACATTAACACCAATGCCGAACAGCAATTTAATTTTCCTTACATCGCCAATGATGGCAGCACCTTCACCGAGAGTGATCCCTTCACCTGGGTTCCCGTAAAAGCATTTCACTTGTACGGTTCTGCATACCTCTCCGAAAAAATAGACATCCTTTTTAACCTGGCCTATGCCGATGAAAAAATAGAAGTACGAAACGCCTGGGGAAATTTTAAACTCGTAAATGGCTTTCAAATAAGAATCGGAAAAATGTACCGCAGGTTTGGCTTGTATAACGAGAAGCTTGATCAGATTCCTACCTTCACCGGTATTGAACCTCCGGAAATTTTTGACACCGATCACTTGTTTGTTACCCGCACCACCAACCTGATGATTCATGGAAACAGAAATGTTGGGCATTTGAATCTTCAATACTCTTTAACAACTGAAAACGGAGAAGGAGGCGAAAAAAAAGGCGTGATGCCGGTGGGATGGGATCTTCGTCTTAAATCTGACAAACAATCATTACTGGTGGGTACCTCCGGCTTTACCAGCAGCATAACTGGCAAGAGTACAACTTCTACCGTTGCCTTTGGCGAAGGTCCTCCAAGTGGTGGTGTGCTACCCTGGATGGATGGCGATCATTTTGTTTTAACAGGACTCTTTGCTGAAAAGCAACTGGGCAAGTTTAACATCCAGGCGGAGTATTGGATTTCCAAACACGATGCACAGCGAAATCCCGATAATGTATTGGTAATGGTAACCGAAGCAGGCATCAATGAACAGCAACGTAAAAACTTCTTGGGTGAAAATGCCGATAAACCCAATGTTGACCTAACACCGGCCGATGTAGTAGTAGATGTTAACTACAATGTACAGACGTACTACATTCGCCTCGCCTACAACATCGAATCAAAAGTTGGTCAGTTTGTGCCGTACCTTTTTCTCGATTGGATGTCGCACCCCGAAGTAATCAACAACAAAACCTACGGTGGTGATAAAGAATCAGGACTGGCCGATGACGGTGAGTTCTATAAAACTTCCGCGGGTGTAGTGTACCGGCCTATTCCGGCTGTGGCCATAAAACTGGATGGTAGTATTCACACGCAGAAGTTCAACGAAAAAAATCAAAGCTATCCTGAAATCAGACTTGATTTCTCCTGGGCCTTTAAAAATTGAATGGTAAAAAATAAAGTAGCGTCATAGTCTTCATTGTGGCTCTACTGCTTTCATTTGGTTGTCATCAAAAACCAGCAGCACATCCAGCGGCAACAGAATCTTAAATGTTGTACCCTTACCCAGACTGCTCTCTACTTCAATTCGTCCGTTTAACGACTCTATCTGCGTCTTCACCAAATAAAGCCCAAGCCCTTTACCTTCTGTGTGCGTATTGAATCGCTTGTACAACCCAAATAACTGATCGCCATACTTATCGAGGGCGATACCAATACCACTATCTTTCACGGCAATTTCTACTGCATCGTTTCTGATGGTTGTGCTGATGTAAATGGTATTCCTGCTATTGGGCGTGGTGTACTTGATGGCGTTATTTATAAGGTTATACAACACACTATCAATATAAGTGCTGACCGAACGAATGATGCTCACCTCCGTAAGATTCACTTCAATACTGGCACCACTCTCCTGAATAACATTTTCCAGCCGCATCAGAATTTTACTAATCTGCTCCTTTAAATCAACAGGCTCTAACGAGCGCTGAATACCGCTTTTAATATCCAGTATTCTGGTTAAGTCATGAATGATTACATCCAGATCCTTCGAACTCCGATCTATTTTTTCCAGCACCTCCTCTTTATCCGAATCGCCTACCACTTTTAACAATTCAGTAAGGCCCAGTAACCTGGCAATGGGCGCTCGCAAATTGTGTGATACAGTAAAGGCAAACTGCTCCAGTTGGTTGTTGTGGCGAACCAACTCATTGTTTGTGTCGCGAATCTCTTTTACCCGTTTGTTAATCTCGGCCTCCAGGTTTTTACTGTACGATAAAAGTTTAGTGTTTTGTTCATGAATGGTATGCTGCGCTTCCACCAGTTTTCCATTTTGATTTTCCACTTCACGGGTACGTTCATGCAGCGAATCGTTCATAGCAATAAGCTCTTCATTGGAAGCCGCCATCTCATTATTCATGCTGGTGATCAACACATTCTGCTCCGCGAGCACTTTGTTTTTACGATGCCTGAAAACGTACAGAAAAATAAATGCTCCGGTTGTGGCCAGCAGCAGCGTGATAATAATAAATCCGTAACGCCTGAGCTTCAAGTCCTGTTGTTGCGCTTCTTCCATCAGTGCCAGTTCTTCCTGGCTTTTCTTCAACGATACTTCCTGCAAATCTTTTTCATACTCCAGGCGATCGATTTGCTGTTGCTGTTCAAAAGCGTCTGCTTTTTGCTCTGTAATCTTTAACAATTGGCTTATTCGTTCTTTCTCAAGCGCCTGGTTTTTTAGGGTACTTTCCTGTAATGCGTTTTCATTGGTAAGCCTCGTCAGTTCGTTTAGTTTTTGATCCAACTCCTTTTGTTGCTGCAAGGCTGTGAGTTCAGATTGTATAAGCTTTACCTTATCCTGCTGATTTTCGGTGATAAACTGCTGAATATTCCGCTCTTGCTGGTCAATCTCCCACTGCCGTTCGATCAACAATTGATTTCTTGCCTTTTCCCGTTTCAAAGCTTGCTCCTGCAAATCATTATACTTTTTCTGATAGGTTTTAAAGGCCGCCATGTTCTCCATCTTCAGCATCAACTCAGTCATTAACTTAAAACAATCTGAACGCACAGCATCCGCTTCTTCAGTGGCCGGCAAACGCGGGATCATGTTTAACGCTTCATCCAGAATGCCTACCGATTGCTTATACTCCCCTTTCAGATAGTAGCCAGTGGCCTTGTAGTTAATCGCGCGCGCTACTTTCACCGGCACGTTCTCCTCACGTGCCACTGCCAGGGCCTCGTTAAAATACTTCACTGCATTGTCCAGATCGCCTACGGTGGCGCTTACTACCCCAAGATTGGTTATAATGGTTGTTCGCTCTTCGTTTCGCAAGCCGGTTTGTGTGGTGGCCAACACATAACTCTTTTGAAAATATTCTGAGGATTGCTTCTGATCTTTTTGAATTTTAAAAAGATAGCCAAGGTTGTTATAGGCCTTTGTCATTAGCACATAATCCTGTTGGCGAGTAGCTTCCTTCAGCAGCCGTTCGTTGCATTCTCTTGCCTCAGCATACTGCCCTGTAGCCACATACAAGGTTGAAAGCGCCTGAAGATTTTCTGTAAGGTGGTTTTTACTAAGCCCCGAAGAGCGCAGTATGTTTTCGCGCAAAGCAATCTCCGCAGGATGGTCGCCCAGTTCACTGTAACAGAATATCATGTTAGCGCGAACCTGTTGTATTAGCAGCGTATCGGTCGTCTTACTTTGAAGTATTTTTCTATAAAACTCAATTGCCCTTGAATAGGTACGTTGTTGTTGATACGCCCTGGCCAGTTTGTGTTCAAGATCCGACCGTACCAACGAATCGGTAGCGTTATTATACTCCACCATAAGCTTGTCAATAGATTGTCCATGCGCACCTGCGGATAGGGAAATCATAACAAAATATAGGAAGAGCCGAAGTACCATGTAACGAACAATAACAACCGACAATACTATGGATTGTTCAGGCTTGTCAAAACGGGTGAATCGGTAGTGATTAGAACCTGAAAAATCAAACTAAAGGTAACATTTTGAGCGTAATCTTTTAACCGCTGGTTAACCTGAATTCCACACCTTCTTGTGCAATGATTATATTTGTCGCAACTGTTTTTTATGAAGCTATTTTTTTCGGCACTTCTTGTAATCATCACCACATTTAGTTACGCGCAAATTGCCCACGATTTTATGGTAGGGGGCGCACTGGACCTGATCAAAAGCGACAACTCCGGATTTTTAGATAAAGCGCAAATCGGGTTGGAAGGCAACTACTTCATCACCCGGAAATTTACCGGAACAGCCGGAGTAGAATTCTGGACCAGTGATGACGTAAGCTTTGTGTTAGGTGCACGCTGGTTTCCCATCGATGAAGCCTTTGTTCGCGTGCGCGGACTGCTGGGTGAAAATGATTTTGCTATTGGTGGTGGCTGGACAAAACCACTCAATGAAAATCTACGCTTCGAAGCCATGGGTGACTTCTACTTTAAAGGAGAGTTTGCCATTCGCGCGGGCGTGGCGTATGTGTTTAGGAGGAAGAGTTGATTTGGTGATGATGTGATACGAAATTGAATGCTTCATTTTGTATCTACTTTCCATCGATGTACTATTAAAGACAATACGATTAAGTGAAGTAGTATTGAAAAGCAAAAGAGGTTCCCTTTTGAAGAACCTCTTTTTATTTTCTCACAGAAGGCACGGAGCTTCTGTACTACTCCCCTTCAATTTTAAGCAAAGCGCTTCGCTACTTCTGCCCAGTTTACCACACTCCAGAAGGCAGTGATGTAATCGGGTCTTCTGTTTTGGTAGTTGAGGTAGTAGGCGTGTTCCCAAACATCAAGGCCTAAGAGGGGTGTGCCTTTTACTTCAGCAACATCCATCAACGGATTATCCTGATTTGGTGTAGAGGTAATCTGAAGTTTACCGCTGGCATCTTTAATCAACCAGGCCCAGCCAGAACCAAAACGTCCGGCACCGGCAGCAGCAAACTTGGTTTTGAACTCATCGAAGTTACCAAAGGTAGCATTGATGGCATCGGCCAACGCACCCGTTGGAGCACCTCCGGCATTTGGCGCCATGATCGTCCAGAACAAGCTGTGGTTGTAGTGACCGCCACCGTTGTTGCGAACCGCAGCAGGGTACTTCGAAATGTTTTTGCATATATCTTCAATGCTCAGCTTCTCGGCATCGGTGCCAGCAATGGCATTGTTAAGATTCGTTACATAAGCATTGTGATGCTTGCCATGGTGAATTTCCATGGTACGTGCATCGATGTGTGGTTCCAGTGCATTGAATGCGTATGGAAGCGCGGGCAGTGTAAAAGCCATATCGATTATTTAGTTAAGTGTTAAAATATGTTTACCGAAATCAAATATACAACCATAATGGAGGGAAGAAAATTCACCTCACCCCT
>Ga0315910_10001161_pt1 | contig 24588 bp, 18 predicted proteins | sample EdamamesoilMG_FD_204470 | JGI IMG/M metagenome (GOLD analysis project Ga0315910, IMG submission 204470) | Garden soil microbial communities collected in Santa Monica, California, United States - Edamame soil | ecosystem: Environmental > Terrestrial > Soil > Garden | place: USA: California... | reverse complement strand
AGGCGCCGGAGCGCAGACGGTAATTGGGGGTGAGGAGGAGGAATTTACTTCCGACGACGAGGGGGGCTGGGAAAGCCCCCCTAAAAACTCAAGGGCACACGTCGCAACCAGGGAAATTGACGTCGGAACAGGGATAGAGATAGCCATCCTGTCCAAAGCGTCCACACGGGTCGGTGGGGTAGCCCTCGTCCGTCATGTCGGCGAGCGAGCCACAGAAGGCAAACGTACCTTCTTCGAACACGGTGATCGGGAAGACGAACTCGCCGCTCTCCACGTTGAGCCCACCGAGCGTGGTGCCATACACAACGACGGTCACTTGATAGACGCCGGCCGTGACGTCGGACCTGAGGATCGGCACACCGACCGTGACGTAGCCCGGTGCAGTCGAGGGATCGGGATGGACAGTCGCGCTGAACGGCACCGAATAGGTGTCTTGCCCAGGCATGCTGATCTCTGCTCCCTCCAGCTGGATGCGGCTGGTCTCGGGACGGAGCGTGTCGTTGTCGCCCAGCGGGACCATCTGGTTAGCGACCACGAGGTAGGCCACGTACGACGTGCCCGAGCCTGGATCGAAGCTACCGGAGGCGACGAAGACTTCCCCGGGCGGTGTGATGTCGCATTCGTCGGAGTCACCCGACTGCCCCAGCACACTCTCAATGTACAACGTCGCCCGATTTTCTACGCAACCGCCTGAGAGACCAGCGGCGGCGGTGATGACTGAAAGCGTGACGAGAGCATGAACCAAACGCATCGACGTTATCCTCGGCTGAGCCAGGCGACACCAAACCGCTGCATCGAGCAGTCCGCGTCTATCCTAAACGTGAGGGTACCGCGTTCACCCAGGGCTCACCAACTTTTGTGGAAAATGGGCCCGCGGACTTGGGCTGGACGCGACCGAAGCTACGATCAGTCGTCGGCCAGGAGCGTGATATCACTTTCGATGTCCACGAGCGCGGTGGGTTCTGCCCACACATCCCCCACATTGCGCGCATAAATAAAACGCACGCTTGTGCCAGCCCGCTTCTTGTCGTGAGCAAGCAAACTCTTGGCCGCCTCCAGCGCGCGCCGTGAAAGCACGTGGGGAAGCTGTAAGCGCTTCAATAATTGCAGCACCCGCTCGGTCAATAGTGGATCGGTGTGACCGCGTCGCTGCCCAAAGCGCAAAGCCGCCACCAGACCCAAGCTGACCGCCTCACCATGGGTGAGCGCCGTATAGCCCCCGGACGCTTCGAGCGCATGACCGATGGTGTGGCCTAGATTGAGGTGAGCGCGGATCCCGCTCTCGCGTTCATCCAGCGCGACAATCCTGGCCTTGACGCGCACACAACGATCCACCACCTCGCGCAGGAGCGTAAGGTCGCGCTGCATGATGCGGTCAGCCTGGCTCTCCAGCAGCTCCAACAGCCCCGGGTCGCCGATGATGGCGGTCTTGACCACTTCGCTGAGCGCCCCCAAAAACGCGCGATCGGTTTCGGTCCGCAGGGTTTCCACATCGCAGATCACGCCACGCGGTTGCCAAAACGCACCCACGCTATTTTTGGCGGTTTCGAAATCGACGGCGGTCTTGCCACCGACCGATGCGTCCACCATGGAAAGGAGTGTGGTGGGGACACCCAGCCAGGCCACGCCGCGCACCCATGTGGCCGCCGCAAACCCAGTCATGTCGGTGACCACGCCCCCACCCAACCCAACGAACAAGCTCTTGCGGTCCATGCCGCCGTTGAAGGCAGCTTGGTAGATGTGGCTGAGCCCAGCCAGCGACTTGTGTTCTTCACCTGGCGTGAGCACGGCTTGGGCGTGGACAACCGCCAGCTGATCCAAAGCGGCGCGCGTCCGTGGGCCGTACAAGGGCATGACGTTTTCATCACTGACCAAGAGCGTTCCGCTGGGTGAGCCCAAAAGCTGTCCCAAGCGCGCGCCGATCTGCCCAGGGCCAATATAGACCTGGTACGTCTGCTCAGCTGCGGCGACCACCACCGTATCGGAGCGGTAAATGCGCTCTACCTCTTGGGCCAAGTCGCTGATGCTGCGTCCGTCGGTGGTCACCACCCCGTGGGCCTCCAGGTACGCGTCTTTGCGCTCATGCAGCAGACGGAGCACCGCGCGCTCCGGATCGCTTCCGGCCAAGAGCGGCCGAACATTGTGCCCGGCCTTGTCCGCCTGGGCGCGCGCGAGGATGGTCTCCACACTGGCGGCGAGCGTCACCACCACCGCGCGATGGAGCACCTCCACGCGCAGAGCGCGGTCCACGAGCGCGCCCCCACCCAAACTGATGATGCGGGCACCGGCGCTCTCGCGGCTGAGCTCCTCGAGCAATAATTCTCGCTCCAGGCGCCGAAACTCCGCTTCGCCACGCTCGGCAAACAGACGCGCCACGGTGCTCGCACTGCGCCGCTCGATCAATTCGTCCAAATCGACCCAGGACAACCCCAAGTGCTCGGCCAAGTGGCGCGCCACGGTGGTCTTGCCCGTAGCCATGAAGCCGTTGAGAAGCAGTGGTCGCGCCGGGAGTGCAGGAGCAGCAGTCACGGCGGACCTGTAGCAGGGAAACGGCAAAAACGGCACGTGTCCTGCGCGAAATCGCCGGCCAAGCGCAGCTGGGGCATGCTAGAAGCACCCGTGTCCGTCGCACCTGTGCGCGGCACTTTGATTTTGGCCCATGGCGCTCGCATTCCAAAAGTATCACGGCATCGGTAACGACTTCCTTCTGGTGGAGGTGGACGACCCCCCAGGTTTTGGGGTCGAGCGCGCACAGCGTTTGTGCGATCGCCATTTTGGCGTGGGTGGAGACGGTGTGTTGCTCATTGGCCCAGCGCGCACGGCAGGGGCGCGCGCGTCGATGACCGTGATCAACTCCGACGGCTCCACGCCCGAGATGTGCGGCAACGGCTTGCGCTGCGTGGCGCTCTACCTGGCCCGCAAAGCAGGACAAGAGCAGAGTGAATTCCTGGTCGACACCGGGTCAGGTCCGCTGCTCTGCCAGGTGCAAGACGCGCCCGCCGGGGCACGCGTCACCACGGACATCGGGCGGGGCACAGCGCTCGGTGAGCTCACGTTGAGCGTGGAGCAGCCGGAGCAGGCTACGGCGACGGAGTTCGTGTTTCACCGACTGGCCACCGGTAATCCCCACGCCATTTGCTTTCGCCCGCCCATCAGCAGTGAGTTGCTCGATGTGGTTGGACCAAAAGTGAACTCCCTCATCCCCGGTGGCGCCAACGTGGAGATCGCTCACCAGCTCGGCCCGCAGGAGCTCGCCGTAGCCGTGTGGGAGCGTGGCGTGGGACGCACCCTAGCTTGTGGGACGGGGGCCGCCGCCACCGTCATCGAGGCCGTGCGTCAAGGGCGGTGTCCCGCCGATGCGCCGGTCGTGGTGCATCTGCCCGGCGGTCCACTCACCATCACGGTGAAGGCGGATTCCTTTGCACGATTGAGCGGCCCAGCCGCTTATGTGTACGCCGGCTCGACCGACCTTTGATCGGGAGCCGTCGTGCACGGGGCGGTCGGCCCGCGCATGCAACAAATTCGGCCAGCACGCGCTGGTCATGTTAGCCGGGGTGGGAGCGTCATTTGGCGCGAAGGAGGCAGATCTTTGACCCAAGCGCGCAATCCGGGTGGCTTCAGTTTTGAACTCAGTGAGTCTGCACCCCCTGTTCAAACGGCCCAGCTCACGCCGATCGGCGATCTTGATCTGGACTTGGGTGAGTTCAAGTCGGCCAGCGCAGCGCTCAGCCCGATCCCGGAGCTGGCACTCAGCGTGGCGCCCCCCGTGGCCAAGGTGGACGACGCTTGGCCCGCCTCTCCTTTCAGCCCGCTGGCACCCGCCGCCCAAGCACAACCGGCCCAAGCGCAGCCCGCAGCAGCGCCCCCGAGCGCTGCTCTTCCCCCACAGGACGAAGCCGTCGCGCACGCCGAGCTGATGTTCAACTTGGGACCAGCTGAGCCGCCTTCAGCCCCTGTGCCCGCTCCCGCCGAGACGGCCCCGCAAGCCACCTCTGCTCCGGCCCCTGTGCCCGCTCCCGCCAAGAGGGCCCCGCAAGCCGCCTCTGCTCCAGCCAAGACCAAAGCCTTGCCCAGCGGCGCTCCCACCATCAAGAAGATCCAATTCCCCGCAGCAAGCAAGCGCCCCGCGCGCTCCGTGGCCGCGCCCGCCCCCAAGTCCAATCCCACCACACGCTTCAGCGCCTCCATCTCCCAGAGAGCCCCCGCCGTAGCGCTCACCGATCGCGATTCCGATCCATTTTTAGACGGGATCGACGATGACGCAAACGCCAACAGCGGGCAGCGCTTGCAGCAAGACGACCAAACGTTACCTGAAGATCTGCAGCCATTTTCTCCTGCACTAGCACCTGCTGCTGGAACAACCGCCACGTGGGAAAGTGAAACCCCCACGGCGCGTGAACTGTGGCAGAGCGCCCGGCGCGCTTGGCACGCCACCTCGCACAAAGCCGTGACATGGAGCGGGCATGGCCTGCGCAGCGCGCAAAAACTCGCGCGCAACGCACATCACAAACTACAAACACGTTTGGACGCGCAGGCAACGCAGGCAGCGCAGGCAGCTGAGCGCAGCACAGCCCAGGCCCCAGGGGCAGCCGAGCCGCAACCGGCAGCACAGCCCAAGTCGCCCAAGTCGGCGCGCTCTTCAAAGCCAGCACACGCTCAACCCATGGCCACCGCGCAGACCCTGTTCGCGCAGCTCCCCAGCGACGACCAGGCCAGCGTGGCCCAGCGGCTTCCGGCAGCACGGCGCGTACAGCAACAGCTCCTCAAGAGTGCCGCGGCGCCGCTGTGCGCAGTGGCGGCGGCCAGTATCGTTTACCTCGCCGGTTCCCATTTCTTGGGGGCGAGCGACAAAGTCAGCCTCAACTCGTCCAGTTGGGCGGGGCCCGCTGTCCCCGATTTGGGCAGCTTGCCTGGCACACTGGAGCGAAAAACCCCACGCGCAGGCGGCCCAAACAAGCCTGCCGCCGCGAGTCAGCCGAAGGTGCCCCCCATGGCAAGTGAGATCACGGCCCTGCCCGAGGGACTTTCGTGGCCCGGCAAGGGGCTCATCGAAGTGGTGACCAGCGAGGATGAACTGATCTATATCGACGGCGTGTTCACGGGACGTGGCCCCTTGCGCCGCGTGCCCGTGACCCCTGGAAAGCACGATGTCGCGATCAAGTCAGGCGGAGAAGAACGCACCGGCAGCGTGGTGGTGGAAGCAGAGAAGAACACCCGAGCCGTGTTCACCGGCCAAGCCATCACCACAAAAGCCCCCTGAGCACCGTGAGCGCGGTCGCGCCTGGTCCGCTGACGGCGCCTGCTGGCTCCTGTTGCTCGCCCTGCTCAGCGCGGGCTGCGACCGAGGGAAACCAACTCCGTCTGCCCCCGCCCCCCAGCGCACGCCTGGCGCAAGTGCGCCCGCTCCGCTGCCCCAGCCGTCCCAGGTTTCGCTGCTCGAGCTCAAGGACCGCTGCCAATTGCGGGAACACGGGTTGGTGCTCGACTTGGGGAGTCCGTCCGCGCTCGCGTACGAAAACTTTCAGCTGAACGCAGCAGACCCTCCGGAACCCGTCTACGTGCAGGGGCAAAGCTTTCGCCCCTTGGATCAGATGTCGCAAGACTTCGTGTTCTGGACGCGCACGGATGTCACTGCCTTTGCCTTTGAAGCGCTGGTGCGCGGGGGGGCCTCCGAGCGCATGGCCGTGTACGTCGATGGCGAGCGATGGGGCGCTGCCCAGCTAAAGCAGGACGAGATCCGCGTGGTGCGCATCGCACGCGGTGAGCAACTCCTCAAGTCAGGTCGGCATCGTTTGACCCTCGCGCTGTCTCGACCACGAGGCAGTCAGCCCCAGGCGGACATCGGGTGGATCCGCTTGGGCCAAGTCTCCAAGAACAACTCGGACCAGCCCGCGAGTCGCGATCAGGTGTTCTCCGAGGTGACCATCGATGATGAACGGTTGGCCTCAGTGGTGGTCAAACCGGGCGCCACGGTCACGTGCCCGGTTTGGCTCACTGAAAAGAGCGTGCTGTCGCTGCGCCTGGGAGTGTGGGGTGCAGGCTTAGCCGAAGGCGAAATTGCGTTGGTCGATCGCGACGGCCAAGAGCACAGTTTGGCGCGCGACGTGCGCGAGGAAGACCAGCCGCGCGATTATCGACCCCTGCAAGTGGACCTTTCGCCCTACGCGGATCAGTTGGTAGACCTGGTGTTTCGCGCTCAGTCCCACGCACCCTCGGCGCGCGTGGTGTTTGGCGCGCCCCAGCTGAGTCATCCTTCCTTCACGGTCACCCAAGCCCCCCGCGCCAAGCGAGCCGTGGTGGTGATCATGAGTGCCCTGGGCACGCGCCACACGCCCCCTCAGAGCGCGCGCAGCGGGCTGCCCATCCTCAACCAAATTGCCCAGTGGGGCGTGAGCTTTCCTCATTATCGGGCCACCAGCACCAGCGCTACCTCCGTCATCGCCTCACTCTTGACCGGTTTGTGGCCGCACCAGCACAACTTTTCGGGCTTGGAGCAGCGGCTGTCCGGTGAACTCCCCACACTCTCGTCGGCCATCGAGGCCGCGGGTGGACGCTCGTCCTTCATGACTGGCGTACCCACCAGTTCAGATGCCTTTGGCTTCGACCGTGGATTCGAGTCGTTCCAGGTCACCGAGCCCCAACAGGACATCGCCGCCACCGAACCAGTACGCCAGGCCACGCAGTGGCTCAAAGCAACCCTGGACGCCGAAGGCCCAGTGCTTTCCTTCATCCATTTGCGCGGCGCCCACCCACCGTTCGACATTTCCAAGGAGCGCGCGCGCGAATTGCCGCCCGCGGAGTACGGCGGCGACCTCACCCCACGGCGCGCCGCCATTCAACTGGGCGCGATTGCGCGGCGCCCCGAACGCCAGCAAGCAATGGATGAGGAGGACTGGGTCAAGCTCGCCGAGATGGAGAAGGCGGCGCTCACGCTCCAAAATGAGGCGCTGACGGAGTTGGTCCAGTGGCTGCGTCAGGCTGATTTATACGACGACACGCTCCTGGTCGTCGTGGGCGACGTCGCTCCAGGCGAGCGCCCCCGCATCCCTTACAGTGAAGATCTGAACTTGAGCGAACCCTATCTGGCTGTGCCGTTGCTCATCAAATTCCCCCGCGGTCATGGGGCAGGACGCAGCGTCGACGGGCTGTTTGCGCCCCACGACCTCACGCGCACGCTCGCCTCGAGCCTGGGTGTGGAGTTCGATCCCAAGGCCAGCTTGGGTATCGATTTGGGTCGCAGTGATGCCACGCAGCTGTCGCGACGACGGCCACACATTGCGTACCAGGGCGGGCGTTATGCGCTCCGTCTCGGCGGTCAGCTGCTGAGCGGCGTGGATGGTCGCGCACCTGAATTGTGCTTCCTGGAGATTGACCCCAGTTGCCAGTTGCTGCGCGCAGCAGACCACCCCGCCACGGTGCACTCGCTGTGGCTCATGGCCTTCTCGGCGATCCACGACGCGCTCCGGCAAGCGCCGGCGCCCATCCCGTTCACCCCCGAGCCAGACCTGCAAAATGCGTTCGTGGTGTGGGGCGCGACACCGTGATCATTTTTGCCCTTGGAGAGCTTGATCTGTGGCGTTGCGTGCATTTGCGCGACGTTTGAAAACCATTCCCAGGGTGGCCACAGCACTGATCACGCTCAGCACAACTGCGCTCCAACCCAACTCGACCCGCTCGCGCGAATACTTGGCCCCTAGAGCCGTAAGATCCTCGGCACTCGGAACCAACACGAGTGCCCGCCCATTGTCCGTCGCGTGCGGGTACATGACCGACCGTCTTGCCACCGCATCCTGACAAGAAACGTCGAGCGAGGCAGCACAGGAATGTGGCAACCCCCACACGTGACCGACTTCATGGATCAACGTAGCCAATGCACGATCAGAGAACGAAGAGTGAGGAGCGTCTTGCTCTAGCCCAGCCAGATTGATTTCGATGTCTGCCTCACGAAAGAACGTGACCGACGAGTCGGTGGATACAGCGTCCGGGTAGATGTGCGTGATTGCGCGCCGGGCCGGGTCATAGCAGTCGGTCCGATCTTGAGCCGTGTCAGGACACCAACTCCCGCTCCGCAGACGCACCACGCTGAGCCCATCTTGCCGCACGGGCGCTAGCTCTCGTTCCCTCCAAACCTGCGCGGCAACGACCGGGAGCGCGCACTCTTCGCAGTGGTCTTGCCAAATGGCGGCTGCCCTCTCAGCAAGCTTTGCCCATTCGACGGCAGATAACGGAGAACCGTGCGATGGGGCAGAGACGTAGAACACCAGATCCGCTTCGAGCTTCAGCTCATTCGGCTCCGGCATACTCATCGCATCTCAGAAGTAAACACCCAGATCGAGACGCGCTGTGCCGTAAAACGAACTCTCGTTCTGCACGTAAGCGCCGGTGGGCGCCTCACCGGTATCAAGATCCTCGATGCGGGAACTGACGCGCGCTGCGTAGCCCACGCCCGCCACGCCCCCAATGAACCATCTCTTCCACCCGTAACGATACCCGCCCTGCAGTTGAGGCACGATGTACGACGAGACCGTCTTGTAGCGGGAACCCTCATTCTCCAAAGCCACGTGCAAGTACTCAGCTGCTAGACCAAGGTGCGGGCCAGCCAGCGACGAGAGAAAGTAATATTGAGCGTTGAGCCCCAACCCGTAGCTGAACGTGAACTTGGAGCCCTCATCCAGGAACAATGCCTTGCCCAACAGACCTGGGTTGAACCAGCGGAACGTAGCACCGAATCCGACCGGCCCGAGCGCCACCTCAGCCCCTAAGCTGGGCCCAAACAGCAGGAAACCGAGCGGATCCACGTACACCGCGCCGTGATGCTTGTGCTCGGGGCGAGACTGAGCCTTTTGTGATGCATCAGACGACCGCCCTTTGTTGGAATCGGATTCGGCATCCCCAGGCTGTGCGGTTTCGTTTGGCTCTACCTCAGTAGATGCGCTCTCTTTGACCTCTTCAGCTTCAGCGTGCGCTGCAGTCGGGACAAGTTGGAGTGCGATGGCTGTGAATGCGGTGACTGAACTGAGATTGAAGGAAGACTTGGTCATGAGTTTTGTGGATTTTAGCGGATAAATGCCATTGAAGCACGTCGAGTCATACATGCTCCAGACAGATTAGAAGAGCCTCACACATTGAAGGCCACCGGCCACACGCGCAGATTCATGAATCTCCTCACTCGGCCCAAGTGCCGCGAAAGCTGCCACTGCAATTTGAAAATTCGCATCCAGACGAGCAATTATAATATCTTACCGCGCTCTCTTGAAACTCCAGATGGCACTCATGAGGGCAACCATCGACTTCAAACTCATAGTCACCGCGAAAGTGTGCCGCATGCTTGGCTCCCCCTCCTCCTCCCGTCCATTCCAGTTCCGGTCCGCCCTGTATAGTCACGTTCCCTGACGCGCTATCGCACATTTCGCCACCGACAAAATCATCGATAGAAAGATGCATCAACGCGCCCACGTCAAAGGGCACAGCCGTGGAACAATCACCCTCTTCCTTGTCCACTTGATTCGGCCCAGTGATCGTGAACGTGCGTTCCTCCCCGAGCTCCAGAGATTCGTCACATTGCTTATAAGGGTCAAACACTCCGCAACCAATGCACAATAGATTCGTGACCAAGAACATCGCGCGGAGAACCACGCTCAAGGGCAGGTATTCGCAAATGATCCGAGACGCCAGCCTTCTGTTTTGCGAGGTCCAATACTTCTGTGGTTCGATCATTCTTCACCGTTCTGCCAAGCACGCTTGCATGGTCGTGTACTCGGCGGCGCAAGACGTGACATCGACGAGGACGGGTTGATCACCATTGCAATAAATGTCCAAAACGGCTGGATATTCCCTCGCACAGTCAACGAAGGGAAGCACCTCCGCCTCACAATCTCGAGCAACGATGGCGAAATATTCATAGCAATGTTCCACGCAGTCGTCGCCATTTCCTGGCACTCCGTCTCCATTGGCGTCCGTACACGCCGCCGCATCACTCGACCCATCACACACTGCCGGACAATAGAACTCCGCGGCCTGTTGCGCGTAGGACAATTGATGCGCCCCCCCTGAACCACCAGCGGGGACCGCCATCTGACCACCAGCACCGAGACGCCCGCCAGAAGAATCTTGGTAAGCCCCGCCACTGCTACCTCCCGTCGCTTCGACACTCGGGTCCTGTTTTTCAGCCCCTCCGCTTCCTGCGATGGCGGCGTCGTCATCCTTCTCCTCAGAAGTATCATTTGATGCAGAGGGTGCCGGGGCACAGGCAGCAAGCCCTGTCCACGTGAGCATCACGTGGGCTTGCAATCGCTTATTCATAGCCATCACCTTGGGTTGATCTCCATGTTAAGAAAAAACTCTCTCTCCGGCTTGGTTGGCATCTCAAACCGCATCTTGCCCGACGGCCAGTCCGCAACATCCAGCTCAAAGTGGGGCAATCCCGAGCAGGTAAATCCACTGAACGGCGGAAGCAACTCTTCATGAGCCCCGATACCAATCCGAGTCTCTTCTTCCGTGAGCAGCCCACTCGCGTCGTACTGCAAGTATGAAAGGACATACGGCTGCTCGCAAAAGATGGGCAGATTGACTACGGGATAGACGCCTGCCGTTGAATGGTAGGCGAGCGGCGCCACGTCGTCCAAATTGACGACTTCTACGACGAAAGTCTGCGGGCAGGTGTCTCCAGGTTCCGAGATACCGCTGTACACGCTCTGCCCTTCTCCGAGTTCACCGGCCTCTAGGACTCGATCCACCGAACACTCCCCAGCACATGAGCCGTCTGGTTGGGGGGGACCATCACACGGGAGGCAGCTGTCGGCATTCAATACGTCCACAGGGAAGGGTGGCGCTCCCATGGCGGTGGCGATATCCACATCACTCACACATTGCTCAAACATGTCCCGCACCACCGTGCTGCTAAACCCTGGTGAGTGCAGCGCAAAAACCCGACAGCGATCACACCAGGACACATCTTCCGTTCGCATCGCAAGGTCGAGAGCCAAGAAGATGCGGTCATCGTCAACTTCATCACCGCCGCCCCATGCGCCCAAATCGCTGGTGATGACCCAAGCAAACTTCTTCCAGGCTGGTCCGCTCAACGCGACACGTTCCAAATCGCTATCTTGATCTTGATAGGCGGAAGGGCTGTAGACCAACGGCAGACCAAAGATGGGATTGCCCGATGCATCCGTGTCGACCTGGCTGAGGCGCCAACTGTCCGCGTCGTTCGGAACATGGGCTCCCCGTTCCGCTCGATGTCCATCAAACACATCGTGAAGCAATGTCGCAATACGGCCTACACTCAAATGGTCTTCATCGTCATTTGGATCCGAGGGATTGTCGACATTGGCGTTGTTCTCTTCAAAACATCCAAGCGTGCCAGATGGAAGAGGTACGTGTGGTGACGAAGTTGACAACAGCGTGGTTGGATCCGTGCAAAACTGTTGATCGGCAACATCATCATTGACAACGTACTTCGCATCAGCCCATCCATAGTCCAAGCCACCCGCGACCTGCCCAGCAAAGTAGTCCGCCACCGCTTCGTTGAGGTAGCGAATTGAAAGGCGCGTATCATCCCCTTCCTTGATTGTGCTCCAAACAATGTGGCTGACCGCTTGCTTGTCCTCTTCATGGAGCAAGTTGCAGAAAAGATAGTGCCCGTACTCATGACTCATCACCTGACGCGAGCGAAACACCTTGGAACGCGGCGACATGACGATGTCCGTGTTCAGAATGATGTTGGCAAAACTTTGCACCAGCACATTCGCGGCGATCGGGCTGACGGTTGTGCCAGCCAAAATTCCCGCGCCGCCGATCGGGTGTGGAGCAGCAGCCGACAATCCTGGGAAGAGTGTAGAGCCAAGACCAATGTAAAGTGCAGAGTCCGTCACCGTGTTCGCAAAGTTCAAGCATGGTGCGTAGAGCCGGTCCTGCCTGAGGCCATCGTCCGCTTCACCGTGCGAAGTGAAAGTTTGAGCCCATGGCCCGGTGAGGATGCGGGCCCGCTTTGGCTTGAAGTCCAAGACCTCCCGTGCGTAGCGGTAGACATCGTCTGACTCATACAGGCCAATCAAGCTCGCGTCGTAAATCTTGAAATGGTATTCACCATCCGCGTTGGTTCTGATCTTGATCTTGTCTTCGTCCAGACCGCCGACACGCCACTCTCGGAGATCACACAACGTCTTAGGCATCAAGTAGTTCGAGACCTCAGCAGCACTGCTCCGCAACTCCATGCAAATGGCCTTGTTTGTGCCGCCCTCATCGGTCAGTTTCAGGTCTGCCCTGCCCATCCCATAAGTCTTTGCTGAATGGGATGACGGGATGAGAGCTCCCAAAAACGGTTGGACGACCCGCACCTCTAACCCCGCCGCACCCAGGTATTTGTTAGAATACTCTCCCCATCCTACTTTCATGGCTTGATAGTCATAAAGCTGCGGATCGCTGGGGGTTACCTTGGGAAGAGGGATAGCAAACGCTGTATCGAGCGTAACGGCGTGCATGTACAGGGTCACCTTCGTCGTCCCTCGGATCCCCCGATCGATGGCACCCAAAGCATCAGTCGTCAGTTGGATCGAATTCTTTATCTCACGCGCGACCCACGTCACCGCGTCAAAGATGAGCTTGCCTGCCCCGGAATCGAGTTGGAATTCCTCGGTGCTTCGAAACGGATCCGCCTCGTAGCCTAAGTAACGGAAGCCGGCGTCAGCCAGGGCACTCCACTTGATGGACCCTTGAGCAGTTCGAGCTGCCGTAGGGACATCTCGCAAAATCACGGCATCAAAAACCACTCCGTCGCCGTCCACCATATCCGAATCAAGCGCATCGATCAGCTTGTTATATGTGATGCCCGGGATAATTGCAGAGACAAACTCTCCCTCGCCATCACTTTGATTGACGAAGGTGCCACACTTGCCTTGATACTTGTGCCACTCCTCCGCAAAAAATGGCGTATCGAGAACGTGGATGTAGAGCTGCTTGAGCGCCAACAGTTCCTGCTGATTGCGGATGTAAATCCAAGAATAGTAGAGGGCGTCATTCCCGTCCTCATCCTTGGCAGGCACCTTTTGCGCATTGTCCCAGTTGAAGGAATGCACCATGGCGTACGTGTCGGCAGCTGATAGGATCTCCAGCTGATTGCTGCACGTGCGCTCTACTTGAGCAGGCGACCCCACCTTCACAGGATGATTGGCCACAGGGGTAACAGCCAGCGAAAATGTGTCTGCTTGGCGTACGATGTCATGAGCCAGGCCGTCCGAGCACCCCTGAAAGTGTGCTGTGCGGCCAGCGTTGAGATCAGAGGCACTCGTGGGTAGTGCGCTTGGCGAGCCGCCCACATACGTGCATGTCACCTGGGTACCACCCGTCCCAAAACTGAAGCTGATGGAGCCATTGACCAGGGTGCCACCGCTCACCGAGTACTTCTGAGGCAGGGTAAAACTGACTGGCTCATCCGTCGTCGTATTTGCCGTCAAATTGTCATTTTCGGTCCCCTCGTGGCTCACTCGAATATCCGCGGGCGACCGCGGCATCTCGTACTCGGGAATGCCCTCCGGCATGTCCGGCACTTCCTTCCCGCCGACCACCGGCCCCCAATCGAAATCGAAGGGACGTATGATCGTGTCGGGCTCAAGAGTCACGCGCTTACCAAACACCGCCACGTCGTGACCCGAGGGCAGCGCTGCTTGAAATTTAACTTCTGCAGAAGGAGCCACGAGCACGCCCTGGAACGATCGCTCGATGAACATCGTCTCGACGCCGGTGTACCCAACGAAGAGTTGCGGTACGACGCCGTCCACGCCATTCACTGCGCCGCGAAAGGTAAAGCCCTGTTTGACGTACATCTCGACCGGGGCGTCTTCCGTTTGGATGACCAAGGTCGCCTGAGGTTCAATCTGCACACGATCGAAGAAGTATTCTCCACTTGTTAAGAACAACCGAGCTCGAGATTTGACCGTAAGATTTCCATAGCTCCCTGGCTCAAGATGCTTCTTTTGGTCCGGCTCGACCGATATGGCCAAACGAGCGCCAGCAGGGCGCTTGACCGACCAGGAGATTGAACGAAACGGGACAACTTGGTTTTGGGACCGGCTGCCTACCGTCGCGCTAGGAGCGACGGTTACCGTGGTCCGAGCAATGACGGCGCCTGTCACCTTCGAGCGGTCCCCGATTGTTACCTTACGTCCGCTGACGATCGACCCCACACGTGCATCGTTGCCGACAAGGACGTCCCCATTGGTGGATACCACGCTCCCCGTTATCTTCGAGCGATCCCGCGGTTGCATGGTTTCGCGGCTGGCCACCACCATGTCTTGCACGGCAAAGCTTTGGGGCAACGTCAACGACAGCGAAACCGTCTCCTCACCAGCAACATGTTGTCGAACAGTGCGCGTCTCCAGCCCACCCTCACCATCCGGTGGGCTACAGGAAGCGATGGAAACGGCCCAAATTGAGAGAAACAAGGCACGCAGAGTTCCTGCCGTCCAAGTCCCCACTTTGCCTGCCTCCTGCTTACTCCTGAATCCCAACCACCAAGCGAAGAAACCAAACCGCATCCTCTTCCACTAACATACTGCCAGGGGGGGGGGTGCAAGAGCAAAAAGCAGAAACCGTGCCGCGTCGCAGTTTCACCACCCGAAAAGCGAACTCTGCTTGTTTTCAAGCGCACCGGGTTGTCTTCATGTGCCGAGCCTCTCCATGCACTCAGCGTTCTCTCATAACCAATGAGAGTCACCTCATTCGGCCATACCCATTCGCGCGTATGCCTCCCTCACGTCCCACGCCGGCCACCGTACAGCTCTAAATGTAAACGCCCCGAATAACGCACACGCTCGCTGAGCGCCCACGCGGCCACTTGGGGCGCTCTGAGCCGCAATTGCTCGGGCCCCGTGGCTTCGGGCATGAACATCACCCGCTCGCGGGTGAGTCCAAAACGCTCGATCAGCTGATTGACCTCGGCCACGTCCGGGTCGCTCGTCACCACGAACTTGAAGTACGCGTGACCCAGCCCTGAAAATGCCTCGAGCACGGCAGGCTTGATGCGTCGCTCGGCGGGCTCGCCGCTGGTCCCGAGTTTGGGTGAGACGTTCCATTGATCGATGCGCGCAAGCAAGGCAGCGGACGGCAACACAGTCGCGTTGGTCTCCACCTCCACGATCAGGCGCCGGGCTCCCCGCGCCGCGAGCGGTTGATCTACGGCCAGTAGCAGCTGACTGAGCAGCTTGTGTTGAAGCAATGGCTCGCCACCGGTCACAATCAAGCGCCCCGGGGCGTGATCGATGACCCACGCGGCCACCTCCGCTACATCGAGCGGCACCAGCTCTTCTTTGAGATCGTAGCGCGTGGTGTCCCACGTGTACGGCGTGTCGCAGTACACGCAACTCAAGTTGCAGTTGCCCAAGCGCAAGAACGCGGCAGGCGCCCCCGCGGACGCACCCTCACCCTGCAGCGAAACGAAGCGTTCACTGACCAAAAGCTGTGTGCCGGAGCCGGGGAGGGACATCGCGGAGCACAACTTGAACCACAGCGCGGGCTCTTTCAAGCCTCAATTGACGGCGGACCCGCTCAATTGACGCTCAGCCACCTATTGTCCCGCTGCAGATCCAAATGCAGGTGGTTCTTGTGAGCCAAATTGTAGTTGGGCGTCAGGATGTGATGAAAAAGACCACGGCGCGCCAAGTCGCACACCAAATCGCGCAACCGGATGGCGCGCGCCACCTGCTCCGGGTCAGAGCTTGCTTGCGCGATGATTTGCGCCTCGGGGCCGCACACCGGCGCTCCCAACTTGCCCAAAAAATCGCGCTCGACGTCCGCGCTTCCGTCCCCATCCGGCAACCGCGCTCCAGTTGAGGCATGGACTGCTGCCTCTCGATCACCAAAGGTGATCACGGTGATGTCCGCGGCCAGCCCATACGCGTGCTGGCTCTTGCGCCCCTTGTGCACCCGCGCGCGGTCGCGATAAAAATTGTCGATGTTCACGCTGCTCACCCCGTGCTCACGCAGCACCAGCGCCACGTCGGTCCAGAGCAACGCTTGCCGACAATCGAGAGAACCATAGGCACTTTTGGCGGGGGGCACCTTGAACACCACCCCGTGCAGTGGTCCGACGAAGCGCACCGGCAGCGCGATGCCGTTGCGCGGCCCCAAGAACGAAAATGCCTCATGCCCCGAGGCCTGTTGCAGGCGCCGCCGACACTCGGCAGGCGACAAGTTGCCATACACGCTGGCTAGCCCACGCAAGCGTTGCTCAGCAGGCGGCAGTGGATCGGTGAAAGGAGGCGGGCCGTCCGCATCCGCACGCCGCTCCGCAACGGAGAGCACAGGCAGCGGCTTGACCCAGGCCGAGCCCAAACCCATGGACCCCAGCAGACTGGTCAGCACCGCGAGCACAACAATTGCCGAAGAAGCCACCGGCGTCATCACGTCGTCCACCTCACGCTCTGCACCCTACCAGCGGTAGAGCACAACGACACAAAAACTGTAGCGCGAAACTTACGCTCCTTCACCTTTTGCGCCAAGGCTTCGCCGCTGGCCGCCGCGTGCTCCGGTCTGCTCTTCCAGGGCATATTCCCTGTCTGCGCATGGCATCACCTTTGCTCGTTCTCCCGCCGTGCGCAAAATTTCCAGCCCTGATTCGCCGCCGCCCCGCGCCGCGTTCGGCCGGATGTGTGTGGCATTTGTGTACCACCCTTGGGTCACCCTCAGCGCCTGCGCGGTGGCCGGTGCGCTCGGTGTTCGGTCACCGTGGATGAACGGCGGGGTGGGCCTGGTGTGGTTGATGGGCTACGCATTTTTGAGCCAGGCGTCCCGGGTCCGACGCGCACAGCTGGTCCTGTTGGCAGGGCTGTTGTTCGCCCTCAGCTACTGGCGCGCGCATGATTCCATCCACCAGTACATGCGCCACTACCACGCGCTGCATGCGCGCCTGGTTGGGCCGGCACGGTGCGTGGGGCAGGGTCGGGTAGTGAGCTCACCCCGCGTCAAAACCCAACTCGAGCAGGAAAAAGGCGCACAAGTGACCGCGCTGTTCAATGTGCAATTCACCCAACTTGAGTGCAACGAGGTGCTGCTGCCGGGGCCGATCGTTGCGCGCATCGCCAGCCCTTCCTTTGACGTCGTGCGTGGCGACTGGGTGCACGTGCTTGCTCAACTTTCCCCACCGCAGCTGTTTCGCAACCCTCATCTGACGGACCCGTGGCCCGCTGCGGCGCGCAACGGGGCAACGCTCAGTGGCTCCGCGCTGGAGCTCGAGGTGCTGGGTGAGGCCGCACCTGCTGACCTGCTCTTGCAAGCCGGGGGCATCATCGATCGCTTCCGCGCCCAGGTCCGTTCACGCATCACTCACACCTACGCCCCGGCTGTGGTGACCCTTGGTCGCGCGCTGGTGCTCGGTGAAAGTGACCTGGCCCCGGATGAAGCCGACGCGTTTCGTGACAGCGGTCTCATGCACCTGCTCGCGGTCAGCGGCACTCACTTGGTCATCTTCGTGGTGTCCGTGGTGCGGCTGCTGCGCGCCGTTTTGGTGCGGCTCACCTTTTGGTCGGCGCGCTTTGACGTGAGTCGCTGGTCGTCAGCCTTCGGCGCGGTCACCAGCCTTTTGTATGCCGATTTTGCCGGGGGCAGTGGCTCGGCTTTGCGCGCCGCGTACATGTTGTGCCTGGTGGCAGGCGCGCGCAGCCTCGGCTTTCGCTTGTCGGGCAAAAGCGCGCTGGGGTTATCACTCGTGCTCGGTTTAGCGCTCGAGCCGCTCGCCGCTCACGACTTTTCGTTCTTGCTGTCGGCCTTGGCCACCACGGGTCTCATTGGTCTTGGTCAGCCGCTGTCACGGCTGTGCGCGCGCGGTGTGCTGGGGCGTGGCCCGCTCGGAGCGCTCACGGAGAGCTTGTGTGCCACCGTGGCCAGCACGGCGCCGTGCGCGCCCGTCATGGCCCTGATGAGCGATCACATGACGTGGGCGGCGCTGCTCGCCAACGTAGTGGCGGCGCCGCTGGGGGAGGTGATTGCCTTGCCCGCGTGTCTGCTCCACGCCGTAGTGCCGTTCGCGCCGCGCTTGGAGTCCGGGTTGGCGCTCTTGGGCTCCGGGGCGCTGTACGGTGTGCGCGCCACGGCCTTGCTCAGCGCTTCCTCACAATTTGCTCAGTTCACTGTCCCCTTCCCCCACACATCCAGACTGGGCCTGGGGCTCGCAGCGCTGCTCTTGGGCTTGCTCGGGTGGGGGCGCGCGGCACGCCACGGTGCGGAGCAGTCGGGTGCGGGGCAGCTGGGCGCGGCGCGCCTGATGTTCGCGGGGACCCTCTTGGTCGTCTTCTTTTGGGGGGCGCACGCCACGTGGGGCAAGCGCGCGCAAAACGGGCGGCTCAGCGTCACCGCGCTGGACGTCGGGCAGGGCGATGCGTTGTTCATCGAGTTCCCGGGTGGCCAAGTGGGGCTCGTGGACGGCGGCGGGTTCCCCACGGGCACGCCGGACACGGGACAGCGCGTGCTTCTGCCCTTTCTCCGGGCGCGCGGCGTCACGCGTCTCGATCTCATGGTTCTCAGTCACGCCCACCCCGACCACATCTTGGGCTTGCTCAGCGTGGCCGCTCAAGTCCCCGTGACCGAGCTGTGGTACCCGGACGCGGGCGGCGCGCCCGAGCGCGCCCCCCAGAGCCTTTTGGACCTCATCGCGCGCGTGCGCGCCCGCGGCGGGCGCGCCCAACCTGCATCCAACTTGTGCGCACACCCGCAAGCCTTCGGCGGCACGGAGATCGACGTCTTTTCACCCTGCGTCGTAAACACCCCGCCGTTTGAACTCAACGACGGATCGCTGGTGCTGCGCTTGCGCTACAAGCAGCGCTCGGCGTTGCTCACCGGAGACATCGAAGAGCGCGCCGAGACGCAATTGCTCGCCGCCCGCGGCGACGACTTGCGCGCCGATTTGCTCAAGGTCGCTCACCACGGCAGTGCCACGTCCTCGGCGCCCGCCTTCGTCCAGGCGGTCGCCCCCCGCGTGGCCTTCATCAGCAGCGGCGTGCGCAATCGGTTTGGCCATCCACGTCCGGAGACCTTGGACACCCTCGCCCAAAAGCACGTGGCAACGTTTCGTACCGACCAGCAGGGGGCGCTCAGCTGGGTCAGCGACGGGCAAAGCTGGACGGTGCATAGCTTCGACCCAGCGCCCATCCACCATCCAAAAGGCGCCCAGGGGCCGCGGTCATTTGCGCACGCTTCTGTTATGGTGAGCCCATGACCGCGGTAGGCGATCTCGTCATTTTACCCTCCCAAATTGTCCCCCACGTGTCCGACGGCGCGACGCTGCGGGTGCTGTACACCCAAGAACAAATCGCCGAGCGCGTGGCCGCCCTCGCACGGCAGATCCGTGCCGATCTGGGACCTGAAGAGATCACGTTGCTCTGCATCCTCAAGGGCGGCTTCTTGTTCACGGGTGATCTGGCGCGCGCCCTGGACGGCCCCGTGCACATCGAGTTCTTGGGTGTGCAAAGTTACGGCGATGAAATGCACTCCAGTGGAGCGGTGCGCATCACCCATGATTTGACGCGCCCCATTGAAGGACGCCGTGTAGTTGTGGTCGAGGACATCGTCGACACCGGACTCACGCTCAAATACCTGATGAATGTGCTCGCCGCCCGCCATCCCGAAAGCGTGCACATCGCGGCCTTCTTGGAAAAACCAGCCGGGCAATCGCCGGTGCGCCCGGACTACGTGGGGTTCTCGGTCGGAGACGAGTTTGTCGTCGGCTACGGTCTGGACTGGGCGCAACGCTTCCGCAATTTGCCGTACATCGCCGCCGTGGTGCGTTAGGACTGAGCGGGCCCGCGCCGTTTTGACCATCGCCCATCAGCGCCAGTGGCGCCGCGCGACCCTGGGGCGTAAAAGTAGAGGGTCATGAACGTGATCGTCGACTTGTGCGTAGTGCCCCTCGGCGTCGGAACGAGCGTATCGCTCTACGTCGCGGAGTGTCACAAAGTGCTCACACGCGCTGGGCTCAAGACCCACCTGCACGCTTACGGCACCAACATCGAGGGCGAATACGACGCGGTGTTCGCCGCGATCAAGGAGTGCCACCAAGCTGTGCACGCCCTGGGCGCCCCGCGCATCACCACCACCATCAAGCTGGGCACGCGCACCGACCGCGAGCAATCGATGGAGGACAAGGTGCAGAGCGTGAAGGACAAGCTGAGCAAACCCTGAGGGGCGGCGGGTCACGGAGGTTGCTAGGCGAGGCCCGCGGTCACTTCTTGGAAGCTGCGCGGATGCGCTCCAAGCGCTCTTTGATCGATTGTTCGAGGCCGTGTTTGGTGGGGTGGTAAAAACGCGTGCCCACGAGGGCGTCGGGCAGGTACGTTTCACCGGGCACGAAGCCTTCGTCAAAATCGTGAGCGTATTGGTAACCCTCGCCGTAGCCCTCGTCCTTCATGAGGCCGGTGGGGGCGTTGCGCAACTTCTTGGGGACGGGGAGCGCGCCGCGGGCGCGGATCAGCTCGCGCGCGGCAGAAAACGCCTTGCCCACGGCGCCCGATTTGGGACAACTGGCCAAGTACAAACAGGCGTGGGCCATGGGGTACAGGCCCTCGGGCATGCCCATGCGGCGGAAGGCTTGGTCGGCATCCACCGCCACGCTCAGCGCACGTGGATCAGCATTGCCCACGTCCTCACTGGCAAAGATCATCATGCGCCGCAGCAGAAACAACGGGTCTTCGCCCGCCTCCACCATGCGCATCAGCCAGTAGATGGCCGCGTCCGGGTCGCTGCCGCGCATGCTCTTGATGAAGGCGCTGATGACGTTGTAGTGCTCGTCGCCTGCCTTGTCGTACAAGAGCGTCTTGTTCTCGATGAGGGGGGCCAGTTGTTCTGGCTCGATGACGCGCGGGGAGGACAGAGCGTCGCCGCCCTGCCCTGTCAGCCACGTCGACCCGAGCACGTTCACCGCTTCTTCGAGCAGGTGCAGGGCGCGCCGCGCATCTCCGTCCGCCGCCTGGCCAAGGACGTCTAGCGATGCATCCGTGAAGTCCAAACCACTGCCCGCCACGCCACGCTCGGCATCAGCGAGCGCCCGCTGCATCAGCCCCACCAAGTCGTCGACACTGAGCGCCTCCAGGCGCAGCACCCGCGCCCGGGACAGCACCGCCGCGTTGACAGAAAACGATGGATTCTCCGTGGTGGCGCCGATGAGTGTGACCGTGCCGCGCTCCACGTGAGGCAAAAACGCGTCTTGCTGAGCCTTGTTGAAGCGATGGATCTCGTCGACGAATAGGATGGTGGAGCCGCCGCGGTACTTGCGCTCCTCTTCTGCCTCTTTGAGGATGACGCGCAGCTCCGGCACCCCGCCCAAAACCGCTGAAAAGGGCACAAATTTGCGGCGCGTGGCCCGCGCGATGACCTGCGCCAAGCTGGTCTTGCCCACGCCCGGCGGTCCCCAAAAGATCAAACTCCCCAAGCGGTCGCTCACGATGTTCTGACGGAGCCACTTGCCCGGGCCCACCAAATGCGCTTGCCCCACGACCTCATCGAGCGTCTCCGGACGCATCCTGTCGGGGAGCGGCGCGCGACTTGCCGGATCGAGTCTGCCTGCGCGTCCCGCCCGCTCAAACAGGCCTTCATCGTCACTGCGTTTGGTCATACTGGAGGGTGCGTCCGAAACTCCGCGGGCATGGTTAGCGCAGATGCGCTAACTGCGCTCGCCAAAGATAGCTGTGCCAATGCGCACCATCGTGGCGCCACAGGCCACCGCCACGGGCATGTCGTGACTCATGCCCATGCTCAGCTCCGGCAGCCGCGCCTGCCCGCCGTATTGCTCGCGCAGCGCGCACAACTGCTCAAAATACGGCCGCGCCCGCTCGGCGTCGTCGTCGAACGGGGGCATGGTCATCAGCCCCGCCAGCTTCAAGCCCTCCTCCGCTTCAATGGCCTGCAGGACGCGCGGCAACTCGGCCGGGGTACAGCCGCTTTTGCTCGACTCACCGCTCACGTTCACTTCAACCAGCGTGATGATGGGCGCGCTCGGTACCTGCCTGTGCGCGTCTGCGACACGCGCTCGGGCACGCTTGCCGAGCTCCGCCGCCAGACTCAAACTGCTCACCGTGTGCACGGCAAACGCCAGGGGAGCGACCAGCCGCGCTTTGTTCGACTGCAGGTGCCCGATCATGTGCCAGGCGATGTCCGGAAGATCGCGCAGTTGCTCGGCCTTCTCCGCCAACTCCTGCACGTAGTTCTCACCAAAGTCGCGCTGCCCCGCGGCATAGGCCTGTCGGATCGCGTCCAGACTGTGCCGCTTGCTCACCGCGATCAACTTGATGGCAGCAGGATCACGCCCGACGCTGCGCGCTGCTTGCGCCAGGCGCGCCCGTTGCTCAGCCAAACGCTCGGTGATGTTCACGGTCCGCCTTCATGCGCTGGCCTCGCGCCCCTGGCAAGCCCACCTGGCAAGCCCACCTGGCAAGCCCACCTAGCAAGCCAACCAAGCCCCAGCGAGCAAGCCCCCCGATGCTGTGGAGCAGCGAGGCGTCGAGCACCGCCGCCGAGCGAACTAGCGAGGTGCCGGAGCGCAGACGGTAGTTGGGGGTGAGCAACTGTCTTTGAAAAGAAATTTATTGAGCGTTTAGAGCTGCACACTCGTTCCACGGTGAGCGGGTCTTGAGCATCGCGTTGAGGATGGTCAGGAGTTTCCTCATGCAGGCCACCAGGGCGAGCTTCTTGGCTTTGCCTGCGCTCAAGAGGCGCTCATAGAATGTCTTGATGACCGAGTTGCGGCGAGCGGCCACGAGCGTCGCCATGTAGAGATTAGCGCGGACGTCGGCTCGGCCGCCCCAAGTCATGCGTCTTCCTGCGTGCTGTCCACTGTCACAGTTCAAAGGCGCTACCCCGACAAGAGCGCTGATTTGCTTGCGGTTGAGTTTTCCTAGTTCCGGCAGCGACGCCACGATGGACATCGTGGTCACTGGTCCCACGCCAGGAACGCTCGACAGCAAATCAACTTCTTCTTTCCAAAACTCGCTTTCTCTCAAGCGTTGGTGGATGTCCTTGTCCGCATCGCGAAGCCTCTTCCTCAAAAACTTGATGTGTTCGTCCACGTCCTTGCGCACAGTGGGGCTGCGAGACTGACTCAAACGGGTACGCTCTGCCGTTAGCATCACAACGAGCTGTTTCCTGCGAGAAACAAGCTCTTTGAGTTCGGCGACGTCCTGCTCTAACGGCTCTTGTGCTTGCGGTGCGATCACCTCTGCAAAGTGAGCAATTACCGCAGCATCCAGCTTGTCTGTCTTGGCGAGGCGGCCCGTTGCTTTGGCAAAATCCCGGACCTGCCTCGGGTTGACGACCGCGAGAGCAATGGCCTCCGCGCCGAGGCTCAGCGCTACCTCACGCTCGTAGCCTCCCGTCGATTCCATGACCACCAGGGTCACTTTCATTTCCCTCAAGCGACCGACGAGTTCTTCCAATCCGAGTGGCGTGTTCTCCACCCGAAACGACTCGCCGCCACGCACCGCCACGTCCAACCACAACTTGGAAACGTCTATCCCGATGTACACCCTTGCCTCCTTTTTTGCGTCGAGACTCTCCCAGCCGCCCCCTGCCTTGCGATTCGAGCTTGGCTTGGCCAGCTCTGGCAACTGTTCGGGGTCTTCGGCTTGGAGAATCCCCGAAAGCGACCCCGCTCACCCTCGGCGTTTCCCGCCTAGGAGCCTTCGGTCTGCTTTCAGGGCCTCACCCTCAATTTAGAGCAAATTGTAGATACAAGGAGTCGGAATTTACTTCCGACGACGAGGGGGTTCCCTAACCCCCTAAAAGGATACGGCGCCCCCGACAAGATTTGAACTTGTGACCTTCGGCTTAGGAAGCCGCTGCTCTATCCAGCTGAGCTACGGGAGCGGGCGCGCGGAAATTGGCATGGGGACGGGTATTGCGCAAGCGGCGCAATACCCGTTGAGATTGGGGTGCAGCTTCGCCAGGATGCCCCCGTGGACTTGGAATTACCGCAGTCGCTGACCTTTGCTTTTTACGGACTCGTGGCGTGGGTGCTGTCGGCCATGTTTGCCGCGTTTCGCATTTTGGCGGGGGACCGTGTCGGGCACGCGTTGTGGATGCGCGGGCTGATGGTGGCGTGGCTAGGGTTGCCGGCGTACCTGGCGGTGGTTGGCGTGTTTTGGGATTTTGAACCCAAGCCGCCGCACCTGATCAGGATTGTTATGCCCATGGGAGTGGCGGTCATTGCGTTTTGTTTTTCACCCTGGGGCCGTGAGGCCGCGCGCAAGTTGCCCATCTCGCTGCTCGTGGGGACGCAAACCTTTCGACTGCCGCTCGAACTGGTGCTGTATTCTTTGTCGGCGCGCTTGGTGTTGCCCAAGGAAATGACGTTCGCTGGTTACAAATTCGACATTGTCACCGGGATGATCGCGCTACCGTTGTGGTGGCAAGTGCGTCGCCTGGCCGCGCCGCACTGGGCGCTGTGGGTCTTCAACGTGCTGGGGACGCTCTTGCTCGCGGTGATCGTCGTGGTGGCCGTCGTGAGCTTTCCGGCGCCGTTTGGCTGGTATTCTCCACCCAATGTGGTGGTGGCGGCCTACCCGTGGGTGTGGCTGCCCACGTTCCTGGTGCCCGCGGCGCTGTGCGGGC
>Ga0315910_10001160_pt1 | contig 24589 bp, 21 predicted proteins | sample EdamamesoilMG_FD_204470 | JGI IMG/M metagenome (GOLD analysis project Ga0315910, IMG submission 204470) | Garden soil microbial communities collected in Santa Monica, California, United States - Edamame soil | ecosystem: Environmental > Terrestrial > Soil > Garden | place: USA: California... | reverse complement strand
CTGCCGTCGACTTCCTGGCGCGACTGAACCTGCTTCGATTGAACCGGGGCTTGCATGGCAGAATTGTACGATGCAGGAAGACGAGGAAAGCCAGCAATTCGACCGCCAGGTCACCGACAGGCCGAGCAAGAGCGCGCGCAAGCGCGAAGCGTCCGCGGCGCAGGACCTGGGCACGCGCCTGATCGGGCTCAGGGAATCCGACCTGCGGGCGCTGAACCTGGACGAAAAACTGCTCGACGCCATCCTGCTCGCCAAGCGCATCACCGCCCGCGGCGGGCTCGCGCGCCAGCGCCAGTACATCGGCAAGCTGATGCGCGACGTGGATCCCGCGCCCATCGAGTCGGCGCTCGGCGCGCAGTCACGCCACGCGGCGATCGACGCGGAGAAACACAAGCGCGTCGAAACCTGGCGCGCGCGGCTGTTGAAGGAAGGGCCGCCGGCGCTCGAGGAACTCGTTCGCTTGCGCCCGGAGGCGGATCGCAAGTCCCTGCAGGCGCTGATCCAGAAGGCGACTTCGCCGCGCGTCGATCCGGGCAGCCGCGAGACCGCGTCGCGCGAGCTGTTCCGCGAGGTTCGCAGCTTGTTTGAAGCTTCTTCGTGACGCGCCGGACGCGGAAAGCTAGTATCTCGCGATGAAACCACTGGTCGGCATCATCATGGGCTCGTCCTCCGATTGGGAGACGATGCGCGCCGCGGCCGAAGCGCTCGACAAGCTCGGCGTCCCTTACGAAACCCGCGTGGTGTCGGCACACCGCACGCCCGACCTGCTGTTCGAATACGCGTCAAAGGCGCAAGACCGCGGCATCGAAGTCATCATCGCCGGCGCCGGGGGCGCGGCCCATCTACCCGGCATGACGGCCTCCAAGACCACGCTGCCGGTGCTCGGCGTGCCGGTGCAGTCCAAGGCGCTCAACGGCATGGATTCACTGCTGTCCATCGTGCAGATGCCGGCCGGTGTGCCCGTGGCCACCTTCGCCATCGGCGTGGCTGGCGCCACCAACGCCGGCCTCACGGCGACGGCCATCCTCGCGAACAAGCGTCCGGAATTCGACGCGGCGCTCAAGAAATTCCGCGCCGAACAGACGGCGAAAGTCCTCTCCCATTCTGATCCAAGAATGGTGGATCCGGCGAAGGCCTGAGATGACCGTCGGAATCGTCGGCGCCGGGCAGCTCGGGCGCATGATGGCGCTCGCCGGCTATCCGCTCGGTCTCGAGTTCCTGTTCCTCGACAAGGACCGGCGCACGCCCGGTGGCCAGGTCGCCCCCATCCTCGAAGGCGAGCTCACCGACCGCAAGTTGTTAGGCGAGCTGACCGGGCGCTGTGAAGTCGTGACCTTCGACTGGGAAAACATCCCGGTCGACGCGCTGGAGAACCTGCCCGGCGCGGCGCGCATCGCCCCGCCGCTGCGTGCACTGGCGGCCGCGCAGGATCGCCTCAGCGAGAAACGCACCTTCGAGCTGCTGGGCATTCCGACCACGCGTTACGCGTCGGTGGACTCGCGCGCCGCGCTCGAGACCGCGGTGAAGGCCATCGGCCTGCCCGGCGTGCTCAAGACCCGCCGGCTCGGGTACGACGGCAAAGGCCAGTTCGTGCTGCGCACACCCGCCGACCTGGACGCGGCATGGGCGGCGCTCGGCGCGGCGCCGCTTCTGTACGAGAACCTGGTGCCGTTCGAACGTGAGGTGTCGATCATCGCGGTGCGTGGACTCGATGGCGCCATCGCCTTCTATCCACTGAACCTCAACGTGCACCGTGAAGGAATCCTCCGACTCACGCGCGCGCCATATGGCAATGCGGCGCTCGCGCGCCAGGCGCAGCGGTCCGCGCGACGCCTGCTCGAACACTTCAACTACGTCGGCGTGCTGACCATCGAGTTCTTCGTGGCGCGCGGCCGGCTCATCGCCAACGAGATGGCACCGCGAGTGCACAATTCCGGCCACTGGACCATCGAAGGCGCGGAAACCAGCCAGTTCGAGAATCACGTGCGCGCCGTAACCGGCATGCCGCTGGGCAGCACGCGGGCGCGCGGCCACTCGGCCATGATCAACCTGATCGGCGCGTTGCCCGAGCGCGACGCCCTGCTGCGCGAGCCGGGCCAGCACTGGCACGATTACGGAAAGACCGCGCGCCCCGGGCGGAAGCTAGGGCACATCACCCTGGCCGAAACCACGGCCCGGACCCGCGACCAGCGCGCCCTGAAGGTCCTGCAGCGCGTGGATCGCGCGACCTGGATCGCAATTCGGAGGAGTTGACCAGGGTTTATACGATCCGGCGCCCTCTTTCCCGTAAACTCGGCCGCGATATGTATACAGAGACCTTCCAGCTGCGCGAACCGCCCTTCCGGCTCAGCCCGGACCCGCAGTTCCTGTTTCTGTCGCGCGCGCATGCGCGCGCGAAGGCGTACATGGAATCCACCATCTGGTTCGCGGATGGTTTCGTGGTCATCACCGGTGAAATCGGCTCGGGCAAGACCACGCTGATCGAGAGTTTCCTGCGGCAGCTCGATTCGGACGTGGTGGTCGCGCAGGTCAACCAGACCCAGGTCACCGCGGTCGAATTCCTGCAGTCCGTGCTGGTGCAATTCGGGTTCTCGCCTTTCAAGATGAAGAAGGCCGAGCTGATCGCCACCGTCAACAATTTCCTCATCGAGCAGTACGCGGCCGGGCGCAAGGTGCTGCTGATCGTCGACGAAGCGCAGAACCTGTCGCTCAAGGTGCTCGAGGAAATCCGGCTGCTGTCCGGCATCGAGTCGACCAAGGAGAAGGTGCTGCGCATCATTCTCGCCGGCCAACCCGAGCTCAACGAGAAACTCGACCTGCCCGAGCTGGTGCAGCTCACGCAGCGCGTGCGCCTGCGCTTCCACCTCGGTGCGTTGCCGCGCGACGATCTGCGCGCCTACATCCTGCATCGCCTCGACGTGGCCGGTGCCAACGGCCGCCCGATCTTCGCCGAGGACAGCTTCGCGGAGATCGCCCGCTACACCGGCGGCGTGCCCCGGCTGATCAACACGCTGTGCGACACGGCGATGATCTCGGCCTTCGGTGAAGAGCGCGATCACGTGACTCTCAAGGACATCCAGTCCGCGGTGAACGAGCTGCAGTGGGTGGAGTACTCCGCCCGCGCCAGCACCATCGCCGCCAAGCAGGCCGCGCGCCGCACCTCCGCCTCGGGCGGAGAGGACTACCCGGCGCGCGTGTTGTCGAAGGTGGTGTTGTCGACCGAGGGCAAGGCGGTCGCCGAGCTGCACCTGGTGCCGGGCCGCAAGGTGGTGGGCCGCACGCCCGACAACGATCTGCAGATCGACAGCAAGTTCATCAGCCGACACCACTGCCAGGTCATCACCGGCAGCGACGGCATTTCGGTCATCGAAGACCTCAACAGCACCAACGGCATCATGATCCGCGGCAAGCGCGTGCGCCGGCACACGCTGCGCGACGGGGACGTGATCGGCCTCGGCCAGTACGAGATGCTGTACGTGAACCACGGCGCGGGCGAGCACCTGGCCGACACGCACGACGACCTCCCCGCGATCGACGCGGACGCCGCGAACGAGGAATCGGGCGACGACGAGCGCGAAGACGCCGCGGGCGCGGGCTAGTCCTGCTTGATCGCCCGCAAGGCGGGCGCGAGCACCGAGCGAATGAAGCGTTGCCGGCCGAGCCGGTTGCGCCACGAGGCGGGCAAGGCCTCGAACAACTTCTCGAAACCCTTCACGAAAGCCAGCGGCAAACGGATCACGCGCTCGCCGGCGCGCGCATAGACCTCGACGCGCCGGAACCCGACGCCGCGGAACAGCGCCACGAGCTCCGTGGTGGTGTATTCCTTGAGATGGAAGCCGCACGCCACGGTGTCGAAGAACTTCGACACGTCGTGCGGGCCGTTGAGCCGGTTTGGCGTGATGCACAGGTACGACCCGCCCGGCGCGAGCCCGGCGAACAGGCAACGCAACTGCTCCAGCGCGTCGTCGGGGTGAATGTGCTCCATCACCTGGAAGCTGTACGCGAGCGTGACGCTGCCGGGCGGCACCGGTACCGAACAGCCATCGGAGAGCACCGTCTCGACTTTCGGGTGCTGCAGGTCGTCCAGGATTTCGCGCGAGACGTCGAGCGCGTAACAATGGCGCACCACCTCGGCCACTTCGAGCGTGAGGCTGCCGTCGCCCGCCCCGATTTCGAGGAACACGGTATTCGCGTGGAGAAAGGGCCGCAGGGTCGCGATGCGGTCCGCGACGGCCGCGCGACGCTCGGCTTCGGATACCTTGCGCGTGAGTTGCGGGTGGCTGGGAACGCGGCGGAAGAGTTCGTCGTAGACCTGGCCGTACAGGCCGAGGCGTTCGGCGCGCGGAGCGCTGCGCAGGCGCTGCGCGAGCTCGACTTCCACGCGGTAGTGTTGCTCGACGTCGGCCGCGTTACGCGTCGACGGAATTGCGAATCGCACGTGGGCGGGCGCGACGCCGGCTACTTCCATGTCTCATCCCCATATGGCTCTGGGCCATGTGGCGTCCGGATCGTCGTCCGGATCGCCTCAATCCATCGGTCAGGGCATCAAACTACTTCGACGGTGCGGACGATCAGCGGCGGCGACCGGTCATCAGGTTGATCAGCCGGCCGAAAAGGCCGGGACGGAAACCATCGACCTGCATCGCGGAGCGAGGATTGGCACCCTGGCGGCGCACCTCGGCCATCACGTCGGGCGGAATGTTGATCTTGAATTCACCGCTGGCGGCCGTGTCGTTACGCATTTTCGGAAGACTCCGTTCTGGTTTGATTGCGTCCCCGCCCAGGTCGGGCAAGAACGCGTATGCAGTTTGCTTAACCATTGCGGACGCATGGTGTGCCGGGATTCACACTGTTTCCAATGTCGCTAAACCCGCACTGGATTATTGTCGTGTCTGATTCGGCTGTAGGCGCGGCGCGAATCCCTTCGCTACAAAATTCTGACGCACTTTGCCGACATCCCTGTCGTCCGCGCTCTGTGATAGTGCGCGTGCACAACGACCTGCGAAACGGCGATTCCGGGCCGGTTCGCGCAGATACTGCGCGCCGCGCGCGCCGCCACCCCTTGACCTCAAGCCGACTTGAATTGGCACAGTGCGGGTAACGGAGGTCCCCATGCAGAAATTGCCCAACGAGGAAATGGCGGCGGCCTGGAACGGTCCCTCGGGCCAGGCCTGGGTCGATGAGCAGCGGCTGCTCGACGAGATGTTCCTGCCCATCGAGCAGCGGCTGGCCGACGAAGCGCTGACCAGGGGCGCGTGCCACGTGCTCGACGTGGGTTGCGGCTCGGGCGCCACCACGCTCGCGGTGGCTCGGGCGCTCGGTGCGGGCGGCCAAGCCACGGGCATCGACATCTCCGCGCCATTGATCGAGGTCGCGCGGGAGCGCGCGCGCCGCCAGGGCGTCGCGGCGAGCTTCATTTGCGCCGACGCGCAGACGCATGCATTCGATGACGCGAGTTTCGACCTGCTGATTTCACGCTTCGGCGTGATGTTCTTCGACGATCCGGTCGCGGCGTTCACCCGGCTCCGGCGCGCCACGTCGAACGACGGCGCGCTGCGCCTCGTGGCCTTCCGCCCGATCGCGGAGAATCCTTTCATGACCACCGCGGAGCGCGCCGCGGGACCCTTGCTCGCGAACATCCCGCCGCGCAGGCCGAATGCGCCCGGGCAGTTCGCATTCGCGGATCGCGATCACGTGCTGCGAATTCTCGAGCGCGGCGGCTGGGCGCAGGGCGAACTGGCGCCCGTCGACGTGGCGTGTTCGTTTCCGGCCGCGGCGCTGGAGCGGTACTTCACCCGCCTCGGGCCCGTGGGCCAGGCGCTGCGCGAGGCCGACGAAAGCACGCGCACGGAGGTCGTGGCGCGGATCCGCGCCGCATTCCAGCCCTACGTGCAGGACACGCAGGTGCGCTTCGTGGCGGCCTGCTGGTGGATCAGCGCCCGCGCGAGGAGTTAGCCGGTTCCACCGACGGTGAGATTCTCGATGCGCACCGTGGGCTGGCCCACGCCCACGGGCACGCTCTGGCCTTCCTTGCCGCAGGTGCCGACGCCGTCGTCGAGCTTGAGGTCGTTGCCCACCATGCTGACGCGCGTGAGCACGTCCGGGCCGTTGCCGATCAGCGTCGCGCCCTTGATGGGCGCGCCCAACTTGCCGTTCTCGATGAGATAGGCCTCGCTGGCCGAGAACACGAACTTGCCCGAGGTGATATCCACCTGGCCGCCGCCGAAGTTCACCGCGTAGATGCCCTTCTGCACCGAGGCGAGGATTTCCTCGGGCGGCGTCTTGCCGGGGCGCATGTAGGTATTGGTCATGCGCGGCAGCGTGATGTGCGCGAACGACTCGCGGCGACCGTTGCCGGTGGGCGCCACGCCCATGAGCCGCGCGTTCATCTTGTCCTGCAGGTAACCCTTGAGTACGCCGTTCTCGATGAGCGTGGTGCACTGCGTGGGCGTGCCTTCGTCGTCGATGTTGAGCGAACCGCGCCGCCGGGACAGGGTGCCGTCATCGACGATGGTGCACAGCTCGGACGCCACGCGTTCACCGATGCGGTTCGCGAACGCGGACGTGCCCTTGCGGTTGAAGTCGCCTTCGAGCCCGTGGCCGATGGCCTCGTGCAGCAGGATGCCGGGCCAGCCCGGACCGAGCACCACGGTCATCGGGCCCGCGGGCGCCGGAATGGCCTCGAGATTCACCAGCGCCTGGCGCACCGCCTCGCGCGCCAGCGCCAGCGGCTTGTCGTTCTGTACCAGCTCGGGCAGCGTGATGCGCCCGCCGGCGCCGGCGTAGCCCTGCTCGCGGCGCCCGTCCTGCTCGACGATGACCGACACGTTGAAGCGCACCAGCGGCCGCACGTCGGCCGCCAGGTGGCCGTCCGAATTGGCGATCAGCACCACTTCGTGTACCGCCACCACGCTCGCCATCACCTGCACCACGCGCGGATCCATCTTGCGCGTCTCGCGATCGACGCGTTCCAGCCACGCCACCTTTTCGCTGGACGTGAAGCTCGACACCGGGTCGATGGGTAGATAGAGGCTGTGGCCGCTTGCGGGCAGGACGCTCTTGAGCGAGCGGTCCTGGCCGCGATGGGCGATGGCGCGCGCGGCGCGCGATGCCTCCTCGAGCGCCGGCAGCACGATCTCGTCCGAATACGCGAAGCCGGTCTTCTCGCCGGCCAGCGCGCGCACACCCACGCCCTGCTCGATGCTGGCGCTGCCTTCCTTGACGATGCCGTCCTCGAGCGCCCAGCTCTCCTCGCGCGACACCTGGAAATACAGGTCGGCCGCGTCCACCGAGCTCGACATCACCTGCGAGAGTGCGACGTCGAGCCGCGCATCGTCGAGGCCCGACGGCCGCAGGATGAGGTCGCGTGCGATGGCGAGGGGTTCGGCTTCTTTGACGACTGCGTTCAATGTCTGTCCCGTCATGTGTTGTAGATGACCCGGTGCTCGAGCGCCGGGAATCGCGTGCGTGCGTCCATGCGCGCCGCCGGATCGAAATCCGCCACCACGCAGCCGGTACCACCCGGCATGCGCGCCAGCACCTTGCCCCAGTGATCGATGATCATCGAATCACCAAAGGTCTCGCGACCGCTGGGGTGCACGCCCCATTGCGCCGGCGCGATCAGGCCGGCGAGATTCTCGATGGCCCGCGCGCGCAGCAGCGATTCCCAATGCGCCCGGCCCGTGGGCACCGTGAAGGCCGACGGCACCACGAAAAGTTCCGCGCCCTGCCGCGACATCACCCGGAACAGCTCCGGGAACCGCATGTCGTAGCACACCGCGAGTCCCAGCTTGCCCACCGGCGTGTCGATGACCCGTGCATCGTGTCCGGCCACGGTGTGCGCCGATTCGCGGTGCGACTCCGCGCTACCCGGCACGTCCACGTCGAACAGGTGCATCTTGTCGTAGCGGGCGACCCGCTGCCCCTGCGCGTCGTACACCAGGCAGGAGGCACTCACTCGTCCATCGCGGTCCTGTCGCAGCGGCACCGTGCCGCCGACGATCCATATCTTGAGGCGGCGCGCGGTGTCCGCAAGGAAGTTCTGGATGCGTCCGGCGCCATCGGGTTCGGCGACGACGCGCTTGTCGCCGGAATCCTTGCCCATGAACGCGAAGTTCTCCGGCAAGGCGGCGAGCAACGCCCCGAGCCGGGCGGCATCGGCGAGGAAACGGCCGGCGTTGTCGAGATTGGCTTCGATTTCGTGACCGGAGGTCATCTGGATGGCAGCTACGCGCATGCCGGTATTGTAGGCGGCGCAAGATGGTGCCGGAGCATTGTCTCCAGGCGCTCACGCGCCACGACGGAAAGCGCCTCCGAAGCGGAGGCGTCCATAGAGTCAAAGAGGGCTACAACGCCTTGCCGGACGCATGCTCCCCTCCGGCATCAGCTTAATCCCAAGTCCCATGCCACTGGACGCGGCGGGTGTCGGGAGCCTCGGTCCAGCCACGCTTCGCGGCCGAGCCGCGCACCGCGTTCCAGGCGCGAGCCAGGCGCGCCCGAGCCGTGGACGGCACGCCGGCCGCGGCCAGCGCGATGGGTTCGTAGTCCACGGTGACGTCGTAGTCGTTCGCCACCAGGCCGATGCGTCCATGGCCGCGGAACATCTGGTCGGGCGCGGGCCCGGTGCCCTGCACGTCCGTGAGCGTGATCTCGCCCTCGGCGACCGTCGCCCGCGCCGAAAGCTGGTGCTCAGGGTCAGCACCCTGGGTCGCGAGCGTGAAACTGCCGGCGAGGCCGCTCACCAGCGCATCACCGGGTTCCGCGGGCCAGTCGAGCGCGCCGGCCGCGTGCAACGACGCGACCGGCCATTCGGAGGGCAAGCGCGCGCCGCGCAGCAGCGCGGCCAGGTTGTCGGTATCCGCACTGAATTCGGCATGGCAGCGCGCGTCGATTACACAGCGGCCATGGGCGCTGAGCTGGTGCACGGTTGCCGCGGACGTATCGAACGAGAAACTCACACCCGACTCGTCGCGCACGATCGACGCGCGCAGCGCACCGAGGTTGCCGTCGCCCGAGCGCAGCGAAGCCACCCGCACGGCAAGTTCGCCATCGACGGGCAGCATCGCTCCCGCGGCCGCCAGCAGCAGCGGCGCGCGGCGGACATCGAGCTCGTCGATCTGCATGTCGGGATCCGCACGATGTCCGTCGCGTTGTAATACGCCGCTGACACCCTGCACCTCGAAATGCGTGGTGGTGACGTTGCCGTGGACTTCGCCGCGAATCTCGAGCGCGCGGCCACCTTCCACGACGAAATTGCGAATTCCGTCGGATGCGAGACTGATCTGCGCCGACACCGGCACGTTACGCGCACGCGGCTTGGTGAAGGGCTCGGGCAAACGGCTCTCGATTCCGGCCAGGTTGCTGGCGACGTTGAGCAGCCAGGTGCGGTTCGCCGGCTGGTACTCCGCCGAGCCATTCCACGCGAATTGACCGCTCACGCGTTGCGCGGCGTCCGCGCCGCCCGTGAGTTCGAGCAACGGCGCGGCATCGGCCACGCCATTCATCGCGAGAACCAACGCCCCGCGCGCGCCACCGCGGCGCGATTCGATCGCGACCGGACCCCCGAACCATTGGCCATTGAGCTCGACGCCGCGCAGCTGGCGCGCCGAGTAACGCAGGGTACCGGCCAGCTTCTGCACGGGCGGCAGGCCCGCCGCCAGTGGCACGCTGGCGTCGCGCAGGTGCGCGGTGATGCGCCACTGCTGCGGGTCGCGCAGCGCGCGCTCGCCGCGCGCCTCGGCTTCGAGCTCCACCGCGCCCTTCAGGGCCTCGAGCCCGTTGCCCTGCAAGGTCTCCCGCAACAGCGCCGAATCCAGCCCGCCTTCGAGCGAGGCCTGCAGGCGCGGCGCGCCACCGCGCGGCCAATCCACGCGCGCCTCGCGAATGGCGAGGTCCCGGACATTGCCGCCGTCGAGCTTCAGGCGCACTCCGCCGCGCGCGAAATCGAAGGTGCCGCGGCCCGCCGTGAGGCGCGCACCCTGGCTGTCCGTGGTCGCGAGCTGTTCGAAGCCCAGCGTTCCGCTCGATCGGCCCCAGTTGATGCCACCGTCGGCGGCCGGCAGTAGTTCGATGTGGCCGGAGACGATGTGGGCCTGCTCCACGTCCTGCGCCCACGCCGGCGCCGGCGTCGACAGCGCCAGCAGCTGCCGCGCGTCCTCGATCACCGCGCGATCGAGCTGTGTGAGCTCGAGCTCGAGCGTCCGCGCACGGCCCGGCCCGGGCTGCCAGCGTCCCGCCACCTTGAGCGCGCTCGCGCCGCTGGTCGCGTTGAAGTCCTCGAATTCCCACTCGGCTTGTCCGCCGCGCGGACTCAGCGCGACCGAACCGGACAACGCCAGGGTACGCGCGGCGGAGCCCGGCGATAGTTCGACGATCACCGCGTGAGTCGGATCGAAGCGCACCGAATATCCACGCGCGTCGCGGCGCAGGTCGCCCGCGATGCCCGCGACCCTCGCCTGGTCCGCGCTGCGCAGCGCCTCGCCCCGCGCGAGCCGCGCGCTCAGCGTCCACTCCCCACGCACCCCGGAATCGAATCGAACGTCGCCCAGTTCGCCGGCCACGGGCGTCCACCCGGCCGAAGCCTCGGGCCACACCGTGCCTTGCGCTTGCACCAGGCCCGAGAGGAATTGCGCGGCGAGGAACGGCACCCTTTCGGCGGCGACCGAGTAGCGCTCGACCCGAACCGCATCGGCGGGCATCTGCAGCCGTGCCTCGAGTCCGCGCGCGCGCTCGAGTTGCGCGCCCCGCGTGAATTGCAGATCGGTGAATTCGAGCCGCACGTCGCCGGCCTCGCGCGTCAGCCTGCCGTTCGCGGTGAGATGATCGAAACGCGCGCCGGTTTCGCCGTTCACCTGCACTTCGCGCGCACTGGCCTGCCAGCTGCCCGACTCCACGCGGCCATCGCGCAGCCGCACCGTGGCATCGACGGTGCCGCGGCCGGCCAGGCCCGCCACCGGCAGCCGGTCGAGGAACACGCGCCGCGCGATGAAGCGCATCTCGCCCGAGACGCGTTCGCCGGCCCGCAGCCCATCGAGCTTCGCCGACACGAACAGCGACTGGCCCACGTCCTGCGACAGCAGCATGGTGCCCCAGGCGTTGAAGGTCCGGGGACCGCGGCTAACTACCGCCTGGCTGAGCGTGAAACTGTGGCGCGCCGCGCGTTCACCGCGCCGCATGAGATGCACGCGCGCGCCTTCGACTTCGATGCGGCCCACCGGCATGAGCTCCGCCCAGGCGAATTGCCGGCGCAGCAGCGCCGCCTCGTCCTGTCGGGCCGCCTGGCCGCGCGCGGCACGCGCGCCGCCGGTGGTCAGCGTGCGGATCACCGAGCCGTCGTCGTCGCCGATGATCTCGATGTCGGGGGACGACAACGTCACGTGGCCGAAGGAGAACTGCTGGTGCCTGAGGAAATCCCAGGTGTCGAGCTCGACGCGCAGTTCCGGGGCGATCACGCGCACGCGGCCGGCCGCGGGATCCGTGAGCTCGACGCGCGTGAACACCGCGCTGGCGCCGTCCATGTTCCAGGCGAAGCGCACGTTGTCGAAACGGACGCTGAGGCCGGTGCGTTCGGCGATGAGTTTTTCGAGCGTGGCGCGCTGCTGCGGGACGCGCGCGGCGATCACCCGGGTGAACACCAGGCCGAGCATGACCACGAGCGCCACGCAGGACACGACCGCGGCCAAACGCTTCACCCACCGTGAAACGTGCCATCCCGTCTCGGGATGGGCTCCTCCCCCTTGTTCCTGTTCAAGGGTCGATTCGGTCATTTCCTTCCAATTGTCTTTAGGCCAGCACCACGTCGTATTGATCGAAGCCGTACAGCGCTTCCACCTGCAACCTTATCGGCCGCCCCACCTGGTGCTCGAGCTCGGCGAGCACGGCGGATTCATCATCGAGAAGGCGGTCGATCACGTTCTGATGGGCCAAAATTAGCAATTCCTTGCTCTGGAACTGCCTGCTCTGGCGCACAATTTCACGGAATATCTCGTGGCACACCGTTTCGGGCGTGCGCACGAAGCCCCGGCCTTCACAACTGGGACATGGCGCACAAAGCAAATGTTCCAGGCTGTCGCGCGTGCGTTTCCGCGTCATCTCGACCAGGCCGAGCGAGGAGACGCTGGCGATGTGCGTCTGCGCGTGATCGCCCGCCAGCGCCCGCTGCAGGGCTTCCAGCACCTGGGTGCGGTGCGCCGGGTCGAGCATGTCGATGAAGTCGATGATGATGATGCCGCCGAGGTTGCGCAGCCGGAGCTGGCGCGCGATGGCCACGGCCGCCTCCAGGTTGGTCCTGAAGATCGTGTCCTCGAGATTGCGATGGCCGACGAACCCCCCGGTGTTCACGTCGATGGTGGTCATCGACTCGGTCTGGTCGATCACCAGGTGTCCGCCCGACTTGAGGCTGACGTTGCGCTCCAGCGCCTTGGCCGTTTCCTCCTCGATGCCGTGCAGGTCGAAGATGGGACGCTGGCCCGTATACAAGTCGATGCTGGTGGTGCTGCCGGGCATGAAACTGCGCGCGAACTCCAGCATCTGCGCATGCGAGGCCGCGTTGTCGACCAGCACCCGGTCCACGCCCCGCGCCAGCTCGTCCCGCAGGATGCGCGTGGGCAGCGGCAGGTCTTCGTACACCAGCTGGCCGGACTGGGCGCGCAGGCCGCGATCCTTGACGTGTTGCCACAGGCGGCTCAGGTACTGGATGTCGTCGCGGATGCCTTCGCTGGTGGCGCCCTGCGCCGCGGTGCGCACGATGTAGCCGCCGACGATGTTCTGCGGCACGGCCTCGGTCACCAGGTGCTTGAGCCGCGTGCGCTCGGCCTCCTCTTCTATGCGCGAGGACACGCCGATGCCCTCGCCGCGCGGCATGTAGACCATGAGGCGCGACGGCAGCGTGACGAAGGTGGTGAGGCGCGCGCCCTTGGTGCCCATGGGGTCCTTGACCACCTGCACCAGGATGTCGTCGCCTTCCTTGACGAGGGTGCGGATGTCTTCGACCTGTCCGCCCTCCTTCGGAGCCAGGCCGATCAGCGTGCTCTCCGGGCTCGGTGCGGCAATGTCCGCGGCGTGCAGGAAAGCGGTGCGCTCCAGGCCCACGTCGATGAACGCCGCCTGCATGCCGGGCAGCACGCGCTGCACGCGTCCCTTGTAGAGATTGCTGACGATGCCGCGGCGGCTCTGGCGCTCGACGAACAGCTCGGCGAGCACCCCGTTTTCGATGAGCGCGGCACGCGTCTCGCGCGGCGCGACGTTGATGAGGATTTCCGTGGTCAACCGTGTCTCCCCGGTATCAGCCCATTCCACACTGCGATGCCGTGGGCGCGCAGCATCTCCGCCGTTTCGAACAGCGGCAGCCCCATGACATTGGTGTAACTGCCGGCGATATTCTCGACGAAAACCGCACCCAGCCCCTGGATGGCGTACGCGCCGGCCTTGCCCTGCGGTTCACCGCTCGCCCAGTAGGCGCGCATTTCATCGGTGGAGATCCGGCGGAACCGCACCTCGGTGCGCGACAGCGCCACGGTGGGACCGGCCGCGCCGATCACGCAGATTCCGGTGAGCACTTCGTGCTGCCGTCCGGACAGGAGCCCCAGCATGCGCACGCAGTCGGACTCGTCGCGCGGCTTCTCGAGGATCGCGCCGTCGACGTGCACCGTGGTATCCGCCGCGAGCACCGGCAGGTCGGCATGGCCGGCGCGTACCGCGGTGGCCTTGTCCTGCGCCAGCCGGCACACGTACTGCGCCGCCGGCTCGCGCGCCCGCGGGGTTTCGTCGATGTCCGCCGGCGTGACCACGTGCGGCACGCCGATCAGGTCTAACAACTGGCGGCGGCGCGGCGATGCCGACGCCAGCCGCAGCACTGGCTGTTGTTCTTCTTTTTCCGCCATCCATCCCCCGGTCCGCGATCACTCGCGATGGTACGGGTGATTCTGCAACACCGAGTGCGCGCGATACAGCTGTTCGGCGAGGATGACGCGCACCATGGCATGCGGAAAGGTCAGCGCCGACAGCGACCAGCGCAGCGCGGCCTTCGCGAGGATGACCGGGCCATGCCCGTCGGGACCGCCGATCACGAAGGTGAGGTTGCGCCCTTCCTGCTGGCGTTCGCCCAGCCACTTGGCGAGCTGCAGGGTGGTTAGGGATTTGCCGCGCTCGTCGAGCGCGACCAGGTAATCATCGCCGATGCGGTCGAGAAGCCGTTTCTCCTCGTCTGCCTTGGCGCGTCCGACCGGGATTTCCTCCAGGTCGATGCGCATCGCGCTGCGCATGCGGCGCGTGTAGTCCTCGTAGGCCGTCGTGACCCACTCCGGCATGCGCGTACCCACCGCGAGGATGCGAACGCGCATGTGCGCGTGTCAGCGCGCGGCGCGTGCCCGGCCGGCAACCTTGCGGCGCGGCTCGGCGGCGCCGCCAGTCATCGATTCGGCGGCCGGGGCCGTATCTTCCCAGAGCTTCTCGAGGCCGTAGAACTCGCGCACGCGCGGCAGCATCACGTGAATCACCACGTCGCCGAGATCGACCAGCACCCACTCGCCTTCGCGCGCGCCTTCGACGCCCATGGGGCGAAAGTCGTTCTGCTTGGCGAGTTGCACGACGCGGTCGGCGATGGACTTGACGTGTCGGTCGGAATTTCCCGAGGCGACCACGACAACATCGGTGATATCGGTGAGGTGCCGCACGTCGAGTACCTTGACGTTGACGGCCTTCATGTCATCGAGCGCGGTATTGACGATGCGCAGGAGAGTCTGCGGGAGGGCGGGAACCTTGGGCGCCGGTTTTTTCGCTGCGGGGGCGCGGCGCGGACGAGCTTTTGTGGTCATTTCACTCCGTGTGTGGCTTCAGCGGTTTCGAGCATAACACCCCGATTCACGAATGATGTCGCGGACTGAGTCTGGCACCAGGAAACGCGGATCACGTCCCGCGTCGATGATCTGGCGTAATTCTGTCGAACTGATTTCGAGTTGTGTCACGGCATGTACGTAGATGCGTCCGGCCTTCGACTTGTGCAGCTCGGTGACCGCGCCGGTGCCGCGATCCACCATGAGTTCGCCCAGCGGGCCCTGCGTGGGCGCCTTCCAGCCCGGCCGATGCGCCACCACCACATGCGCCAGGTCGAAAAGCTCGCGCCAGCGGTGCCAGTTGGGCAGTCCGAGGAAAGCGTCCATTCCGAGCAACAGGCACAACGAGCGCTGCGGATTTTCCTGCCGCAGCTCGGTCAGAGTATCCACGGTGTAAGACGCGCCGCCGCGCCGCACCTCGCGATCGTCGACCACGAATGCGGCCTGGTCGGCAACGGCGGCTCTCACCATTTCCACGCGCAATGCAGCATCGGCCAGCGTCCGCTCGCGGTGCGGCGGATTTCCTGTGGGAAGGAAACGCACCTCGGCGAGCTTGAGCGACTGCCACAGTTCGAACGCGGTGCGCAGGTGCCCGTAGTGGATGGGATCGAATGTCCCGCCAAACAGCCCGATGGGCCCCATCTCGATCGCGGTATTCAAGCGGCGCGCGGGGATGTGAGCGGCAGCGCACGCCGCCCCGAGAATTCGACGATCAGCAACGACATTTCACTCCACTCATCGCCCGGCAATTGTCCCTTGAGCATGCGATCGGCGCGCGACAGGCGCGCGGCGAGTCGCGCGTACGGCAGCCGCGGTGCGCGCCGGCGCGCGGCATCCAGCGACGCCGGGGATCGCGCGCCCCCGCGCGGACTGTATCCCTGGTTCTGGGTCATGCCCCAGGCCGCGTGCACCTGCTGCTGCAGCGACCACAATACCAGCGGGACTTCGGCGCCCTCGGCGCGCAGGCCCGCGAGGATTCGCAGTGCCCGCGGCACGTCGCCGGCCAATGCCGCATCACCCAGCTGGTAGATGTCGTAGCGCGCGCTGTCGCCGGTGGATGCCTGCACAGTGGCAAGGTCCACGGCTCCCTTCGGCGCCAGCAACTTGAGCTTCTCGAGCTCCTGCTGCGCGGCGAGCAGGTTGCCTTCCGTATGGTCCACGATGAACTGCACGGCATCGTCCGCAAGTTCGACCCCGAGCGCCGCGGCGCGTTTCAGCAACCACTGGGGCAGCCGCGCGACTTCCACCGGCCACACCGGCAGCCAGGCACCGGCCGCTTCGAACGCCTTGACCCAGGCGGAGTTCGGCTGCTCTCGCTCCAGCTTGCCGGTCAGCATCAGGAACACCGTGTCGGGGCTCACGTCTTCCAGCAGGTCGACGATGGCGTTGGCGCCGCCCGTCCCAGGTTTGCCCGACGGCAGGCGGATTTCAACCAGCTTGCGCGAGCCGAACAGCGAGAGGTTGTTAGCCGAGGCGCGCACCGCGTCCCAGTCGGCGACGCGCTCGATGAAGTGCACGTCGCGTTCAAAACCATCGCGGCGCAGGCGCTCGCGGATGGCGTCGGCCGCTTCCGCGACCAGCAGCGCCTCGTCACCGGAAACCAGGTATGCCCGGGCGGGCTCACCCGCAAGATGCGATCGCAGCGTGTCGAAGGTCAGTTTCAATGGATGCCCGAATCTGTTGAAAGCATTATGGGCGACTTCGCCCGCCGGAAGCCACCCGATTGCGGCCAATCGATGGCGGCCGTCGACGCAGGGGATCGGGCCCGCGTATTCTTCGGGGCCCGATCCCGCAAGGAAGGCGCCCAGCCACGGTGAACCATGGCCACGATATTCGAGAAGATCATCGCCGGCGAGATTCCCGCCACCATCGTGCACAAGGACGACCGCGTCACCGCGTTCCGCGACATCAGCCCGCAGGCGCCGGTGCACGTGCTCATCGTTCCTAACAAGCCGATCGCCACCGTCAACGACGTGGCCGAGGCTGACGAGGTCATGCTCGGCCACATGTTCGTCGTGGCGCGCGACATCGCAAAAAAGGAAGGCATCGCGGAAAACGGCTTTCGCCTGATCGTGAACTGCAACAAGCACGGCGGGCAGGTGGTCTTCCACCTGCACATGCACCTGCTCGGGGGCGCACCGCTCGGCCCGATGCTCGCCGGAGGAAAACATGGCTAGCCGCAAGAAGGTCGCGAAGCGCAAACCCGCCAAGCGGTCGGCGCCGAAGCGCGCCGCGGGTGATTTCTATCCCGCGCTCCGCCCGTTCAACAGCGGCTACCTGCGGGTGTCGCCGGTGCACGAGATCTACTACGAGGAGAGCGGCAACCCTCGGGGCAAGCCCGTCGTGTTCCTGCACGGTGGCCCCGGTGGCGGCACGGACGCGAAGATGCGCCGTTTCTTCAATCCGAAGCGATATCGCATCGTGCTGTTCGACCAGCGCGGCTGCGGCAAGAGCAAACCCTCGGCGAGCCTGGTCGACAACACCACCTGGCACCTGGTCGCCGACGCCGAAACCATCCGCGAGCACCTGAAGATCGACAAGTGGCAGGTGTTCGGCGGCTCGTGGGGCTCGACCCTGGCGCTGGCGTACGCGCAGAAGCATCCCGGGCGCGTCACCGAGCTGGTATTGCGCGGCATCTTCCTGCTGCGGCGCTGGGAGCTCGCCTGGTTCTACCAGGATCCGGGCGGCGCCGCCGCGTTGTTCCCGGACCTGTGGGAGCACTACCTCGCTCCCCTGTCGGCCGAAGAGCGCAAGGACTGCATCCGGTCTTACTACCAGCGCCTGACCAGCGAGGATCGCAAGGTGCTGCTCGAGGCCGCGCGCGCCTGGTCGACCTGGGAGAGCGCGCTGTCGTACATCAAGTTCAACACGAACTACATCAAGCGCGCGGGCGATGCCGAATTCGCGGCGGCCTTCGCGCGCATCGAATGCCACTACTTCATCAACGGCGGTTTCCTCGAGCGCGAGACACAACTGCTCGACGACGTGCCGAAGATCCGGCACATCCCCGCGACCATCGTGCAGGGACGTTTCGACGTGGTGTGCCCGATGCGCAGCGCCTGGGACCTGCACAAGGCCTGGCCGGAAGCCGATCTGCGCATCGTGTCCGACGCCGGTCACTCCGCGTTCGAAGCCGGCACGGCGCGCGAACTGGTCAAGGCGACCGATCGTTACAGTCGCTGACGTCCGACCCTGAACCTGCCGATCAGCATCTCGCCCTCGTCACCGGGATTGAGCTCGAGTTCCATGGTCTCGGTCCGCTGGCTGCGGCGGCCGTAATTGCGCGTGAGGTGCGCGGTGACCATGGTGGCGCCGTTCGGGTTGATCGCGTCGGCGGCATACACGTTGACCTTGATCGCGTACTCGCCGTTGATGGAGCGCCTCAACAGGTACTGCTCGGGGCCGTAGCCGCTGGTCATGTCGTTGGACAGTTGCCCGCCGACAGCGGTCCGCGGGTTGTTGTAGATGGCCCGTTCCTCGTCGGGCTGGTCCACCCACAGGTCCATGTCCGTGCCCGGCGTGTTCCATTCGATGACCACGCGCAGGTCGACGTCGAGCAGCGCGATCAGCCGCGGATCGAGGTCCACCCGGCGTGAACCCGCGGCACGCAGGCGCGGAATGATTTCGTTCGCGTCCATGAGCGCAACCAGCTCGATGCCTTCGTAGTCATCGTCGACGGGCGTCATGATCAATTCGGTGAGCAGCGCCAGCGCGCGTTCGAGGTCGGCACGCGCCGCGGCGCCACGCGCACCCAGCGCCCGCTGCGCCAGCGCCAGCGCGAGATTGCGCGCGGGCTGCGGCCGATGCGGCTCCATGCGGAGAACCTGTTCGTACGCCCAGATGGCACGATCCATGGCGCCGTAGCGCTGCAGGCGATCGGCGACCAGGGCCAGCGTCTGGGAATCCCGCGCCGGCAATTCCAGCGCCGAGAGCAGCATGTCGATGGCCTCGGGCACGCGCTCGTGCCGGTACAACCACTCGGCGACGTCGAAGTAGAACGCCGGCATCGCGCCAAAGCGGCTTTCCTGCGCGTCGAGCTCGCGCGCATATTCCCCCGGGCCCACGGCGGCATCAAGCGCCTTCAGGTAAGACCTGTCGGGTTTCCAGGGTTCGAGCTGCAGCGAAATCTTCGGGCCGGCGTCCGAGCCGCGCATGCCCGTGACCATGACTTCGTCGACGGTGGAGATCATCTCTATCGACGGAGCCACGCGTTGCAAGGCCCCGCTGGTATTGCGATCGGGCAGTTGGCCCATTTCCCGCGCATTGGGAGCTGGCGCCGGCGCGGTTGCGGGCGCCGGTGTGGCCACCGGCGGGGGCGCGGGTGAAGTGGCGAGCACGTTCTTCATTTCCTCGACGGATTTGGCGGACTTGTATTTCTCTTCCCACCACTCCTTCTGCGCTTCCCACTCGTCGACGAGTTCGCCCAGCCAATCCTCCTTGCGCTCCGTGGCTTCTTCGGCGGCATCCTGCTTCGCCTCGAGATATTCCTCCATCAGTTCCCCCGGGTAGTTAGCGGGCGGCGCCACCCCGGCCTGGACGTAATCTTCGGGCGCCTCGAGCACGATGAACGACATCGCCGGGCTCGCGACCGAGTAGCGCTGCGACAGCTCGCGCATCTCGGTTTCGCGTTGCGCGTCGCCGGCCAGCTCCATGACGCGATTGCCGGCCCACAGCGCGCCCGCCCCGGAGAACTGCCCGTGATCGTTCAGCAACGCGTACCGACGCTCCACGATCCCGGCCTCGATGCCGGAAATACGCAGGATGAGATCGCCGTGCAGCGGCGCGTCGACCACCAGCGCCCAGCCGCGCGCGCCCGCCTCGAGCGATGCGAAACGCAGCGACTCTCCCTCCTCGGAGCGCGCCTCGAGAACCCGCGGCGCCGGCGCCTGCAGCATTCGCAGCGCATCGTCGACGCTCAGGCGCGCCAGCGAGACCGCGGCACCCCCACTGCCGCGCGCCAGCAGGCCGAGGTATCCCAGGTCCGCATCCGGCGCGCTGGTGATCGCGTGCAGCTGACAGCCGAAACGCAATTCCGGGCGCGTATCGATGGTCGCGACGCCATCGCTGAACAGCAGGCATACATCGGCTGTCGCGCCGGTCTTGCCCGACAGCACGGCGAAGCTTGTGGCACCGCGATAGTCGAGGCCGCGCAGCGTGCGCGTGATCACGGCCGCGTCATGCGCCGGGCTTGCCCGCGTCCCGGACGAATTGAACGACACCACCTCGATGTTCGAAATCGCGGTCGCGACGAGATAGCGTTCGAGCAGTTCGTGCTCGCGCGCCAGAGCATCGTCGCGCCGCGACGAGGAGCGATCCCAGTAGATGCGCAGGCTGCGCGGTGGCGGAACAGCCGGCGCTTGACCTTCGGCCTCGTCGCGCAGTTCGGCGAAGCGCCGGCCATTGGCGTGGCGGGTCACGAAGGCGCGCCCCACGCTCGCGGGCGGGGCGATCCAGAGTTGGCCGTCCAACGCCTGACCTTTCAGGGTGATGTCGTTGACCAGCGCGCCGTTCTCGCGCCGCCACTCGGACTTGGCCGCCGCCGGCCAGGTGAGTGCGGGTGCAACGTCGACGTTGCGCGCGCGTACCGTGAGCTTCACTTGTCCGATGTTCGCGCCACTCACCAGCGGCAATGCGTAACCGTGCGTGGCAGTCATCGGCGCGGCAAATCGCAGGCGGATGGTGCGGCCCTTCTCGAATATCGGGTAGACGCGGGTGCTGAACACATTGCCGCGACGTACCTCGGCGACGCCGGGATCCACGCCCGCGCGCAGTTTCTCGTCGAAGACGAGCCGGGCGCGCACCGGCGGCATCAACACACCGTCGATCATGACGTCACCGTCACCGTCATCGACATCGAGCGCGTAGCCGGTCACCACGGCTCCGTCCGGCATCTGCAGCGTGAAGGTGCCCTCGAGATCATCGCGGGTCGGGTTCACGAATCGCGCGGTCAGCGTGGTCTCGGCGACGTTGCCGACGATTTCCACCTGGACCTGGAGGTCGGCGATTTCGAGCGCGCGCGAGACGGCCTCTTCGTCATTGACGCCGGAATCGAGCGCGGTCAACTGCGGGTTGGGCAGCGACGCGGCCCATCCCTCGGTCGTCGCCAGACCCATGAATGCCAAGGCGCCCAGGAAAGCGATTTCGAGCCGCATGCGTCTTCTTCCCCCCGATCCAGTGAGTTGGACGGGGTCCTTCCCGGATTCCTTGGAAGTGCCGCGGGAATCTGTCAAACGCCGCGCAAGAAAGTCCTCAAGCCCGAAATGGGTCGGCCGATACAGCGGCTACCGGGGCCTGCGTCCGCTCAACACGGGCTCCGTCGATGGCTGAAACGGGAGTGATGGAGGCGGTCGCTGAATTCCAGAACAGTGACTCCTGCTGGTTGACCTGGCGCCGCCTCCATCCACCGGGCTCCTCCCCGAGACCGAAGCGGCGTGGCCTCAGCGCGCGAGCCGAAAAGTCACCCGATCGAGGTCATCGACCAGGCCGCGCTGGCGCAGCCAGCTGCGCGCGTCGGCGGCATCTTCCTCGAACCAGTGCCGCGCACTGCCCAGACGGAACGTATATCCCCAGGCGTCCATGTCACGCAGCATGCGTTCGCGGCCGAGCATCGGCAGTTCGTCGGCCAGCAGGATCTGGAGATAACAGACCCCGCACTCCTCGTCGTCGTCACCGCCGGCATCGCGATCAAGGGCCGCGCGGCGCTGCGCCGACATGCATGCGAAGTGGCTGAGTTCGTGCAGCAGCGAGTGCAAGGGCGTGTCCGCGCGCACGAACAGCGTGTTGCCACGCAATCCCGCCTCGCTCTCGCCCCAGTACGATCCGGGGAGTGCTTCGCCGGCGGCGCGCACGGCGAGTTCGAGACCGTAGCGGCGCGCCAGCGTTGCCAGGGAGACATCGGGATCGGTTCCCACGCGCACCACGTCGGCGACATCGGGCGGGGCATTCATGGGATGGCTAGAGCGCGGCGAGCCGCCGCATGACCAGCGCCACGAGATCGCGCGCCAGCGCCTCTTGCAGGATTTCCTGCTCGCGTTCCTTGGCGAGCAACTGCGCCTCATCGAAGCTGAGATCGCGAGTCGCGGAAATCTCCTCGTGGTCGATCAGGGTCTTTCCGTCCGAAGTCACCGAGAACTCGACCTTGTAGGTGAGTTCGTACTCGGTCGGGATGTTGCGCGCGGAGACCGAGAGGATCTTTTCCGTGAGCTCGTCCTTGTGGACGCTGATGGTCGCGCCCGATGAACCCTGCGTACGGATGACCGTCGCTCCCGAGGCGATCAGCGACTTGCGCAGGTCCTGCACGAAGTCGGTCTGTTCGTCCTTGGTGTCGACGTAGGTGAATTCGAAGGCATTGGGCAGCGGTTGGCGGCCCTGCAGGTGGAAGCCGCAGGAGGAGAGCAACACGAAGATGGGGACAGTCCCCAATTTCAGGAAAAAATCGGGGACAGTCCCCTTCATACGACGATGTTCACCAGTTTGCCGGGCACGTAGATGGCCTTGCGGATCGGCTTGGCCTCGACGAACTTCCGCACGTTCGCGTCCTCGAGCGCGGCCGCCACGGCGACGTCCTGCGACGCATCGGCCGGCACGCTGACGCGCGCGCGCATCTTGCCGCCGACCTGCACCGAGATCTCGATGGTGTCCTGCACCAGCGCTTCGCGATCCGGCGCCCACCAGCGCTCATGGACCAGCGCCGTTTCATGGCCCAGCTGGTGCCACAACTCGTGCGTCACGTGCGGGATCATCGGCGACAGGCACATCACCGCGATCTCCAGCGCCTCGTGCGCGACCACGCGTCCATACAGCGGCTTGCTGTCGAACTTTCCAACCGCGTTGAGCAGCTCCATGACCGCGGCCACCGCGGTGTTGAAACTGCGGCGGCGGCCGATGTCGTCGGTGACCTTCTCCAGCGTGTGATGCGCGATGCGGCGCAATTCTTTCTGCTCGGCGTTGAGCTTGCTCTTGTCGAACTCGGCGATGGTCAGTGAATCCATCGGCGGCGGCGCGTTCACCTGGTCGTGCACCGCCTTCCACAGGCGACGGATGAAGCGGAACGAACCCTGCACGCCCTCTTCCGACCATTCCAGCGTCTGCTCGGGCGGCGCGGTGAACATCATGAACAGGCGCGCGGTGTCGGCGCCGAACTGTTCGATGATGCCGTTCGGGTCGACGCCGTTGTTCTTGTTCTTGGACATCGTGCCCAGGCCGTCCGACAGCACGGGTTTGTTGTCCTTGAGAAGGATGTATTCCTTCGGCTGGTTCTTCTCGTCGAGGATGGTCTCGACGTCGGCCGGGTTGTACCAGGTGCGCGAGCCGGTCGCTTCGATGCGGTAGAAGCCGTGCGCCAGCACCATGCCCTGCGTCAGCAGGTTCTTGAACGGCTCGTCGACCGACACCAGGCCCAGGTCACGCATCACCTTGGTCCAGAAGCGCGCGTACAGCAGGTGCAGGATCGCGTGCTCGATGCCGCCGATGTACTGGTCGACCTGCATCCAGTAGTTGGCGCGCTGGTCGACCATGGTGTTCGCGTCCGGGCAGGCGAAGCGCAGGAAGTACCAGGACGAATCGACGAAGGTGTCCATGGTGTCCGTCTCGCGGCGCGCGTCGGCACCGCAGGTCGGACACTTCACGTTCAGGAACGACGGCGTCTTGTTGAGCGGATTGCCCGAGCCATCGGGCACCAGCCCCTCGGGCAACACCACCGGCAGGTCCTGCTCCGGCACCGGCACTTCGCCGCATTTCTCGCAGTGGATCAGCGGGACGGGACAGCCCCAGTAGCGCTGCCGCGAGATGCCCCAGTCGCGCAGGCGCCATTGCGTGCGTTTCCTGCCGAGTCCCTTCTTCTCGAGCGCCGCGGCGATCTTGTCGACAGCCGCCGGGTACTCGAGTCCGTCGAACTCGCCCGAATTGATCGTGACTCCGTAGTCGCTGAACGCGTCCTGCCAGGGCGGATCTATGTTGGCGTACGCGCCGGTCTTGGACTTCACCACCTGCAGGATGGGTAGTTTGTTCTTGAGCGCGAACTCGTAGTCGCGCGCGTCGTGGCCCGGCACGCCCATGACGGCGCCCTCGCCGTAAGCCATGAGCACGTAGTTGGCCACCCAGACTTCGACCATCTGCCCGGTGAACGGATGCAGCACGCTGTAGCCGGTGCGCATGCCCTTTTTTTCCTGCGTGGCGATGTCGGCTTCCATGGTGGAACCGCGGCGACACTCGTCAATGAATACTTGCAGTGATGGGTCTCGGGTACCCGCGGCGAGCGCGATCGGGTGTTCGGCGGCCACCGCCATGTAGGACACGCCGAACAGCGTGTCCGCGCGCGTGGTGAACACCTTGAGCGCGCCGGCCGCGCCCATCAGCGCCTGGGTGTCCGGCGCGTACGGGAACGAGATCTCGCAGCCCTCGGACTTGCCGATCCAGTTGGCCTGCATGGTCTTCACGCGCTCGGGCCAGTCGGGCAGCTTCTCGAGGTCGGCTAACAACTCTGGCGCGTACTTCGTGATCGCCAGGTAGTACATCGGGATCTCGCGCTTCTCGACCGGCGCGCCGGTGCGCCAGCCGCGCCCGTCGATGACCTGCTCGTTCGCGAGCACCGTCTGGTCCACCGGGTCCCAGTTGACGACACCGGTCTTGCGGTACGCGATGCCCTTCTCGAGCATCTTGAGGAACAGCCACTGGTTCCAGCGGTAGTAAGACGGATCGCAGGTGGCGATCTCGCGCGTCCAGTCGAAGGCCAGGCCCAGCGACTTCATCTGGCCCTT
>Ga0315910_10001159_pt1 | contig 24611 bp, 20 predicted proteins | sample EdamamesoilMG_FD_204470 | JGI IMG/M metagenome (GOLD analysis project Ga0315910, IMG submission 204470) | Garden soil microbial communities collected in Santa Monica, California, United States - Edamame soil | ecosystem: Environmental > Terrestrial > Soil > Garden | place: USA: California... | reverse complement strand
CTGATCGCCTGAAGATTTTCTTCATCAAAACCATTAAGAAAGGAAGAAGCTTCTGCCGGCACATTAATCACTTTTCCTTTTTTTGTTTGAAGGCGTTGCTGCAAAAAATCCGGAAGGTGCACTTTTCCCACAAAGCATAGTCCCTGTGAATCTTTTTTATCGGCTGTGACCAGACCTATTTTTTTTGCGATGGCTCGTACTTCAGGCTTCAACAATTCACCAATCGGGAAAAGCGCTTTTGATAGTTGTGCTTGTGTCAGCTGACACAGAAAATAGCTCTGATCTTTATTTGGATCTTTTCCGGAGAGTAGTTGATAAACAGTTTTTTCGTTTTCTGTAATCACCCCTCTGCGGCAGTAATGACCCGTGGCAACGAAATCAGCGCCAAGCTTCATAGCCGCTTCCAAGAAAACATCAAACTTGATTTCACGGTTGCAAAGTACATCGGGGTTGGGTGTTCGTCCGCGTTGATATTCAGCGAACATGTAATCAACGATGCGCATTTTGTACTCTTTACTTAAATCAATTGCCTGAAACGGAATGCCCAAATGCTGGGCAACAATCATGGCGTCATTACTATCGTCAAGCCACGGGCATTCGTCACTTATAGTAACGGAGTCATCGTGCCAGTTCTTCATGAACATGCCAATTACTTCATAGCCTTCTTCTTTCAACAAGTACGCAGCCACGCTTGAGTCAACGCCACCCGATAATCCCACAACGACTCTTTTCGCGGAGTTGTTTGAGGTTTGATGTTTAAGGTTTGACGTTGCGGCCATCTTACAGGGTAGAAGCTAATTTCTCGCTCAAAAGTTCATTCACCGTTTCATTAAACTGTTGAATGCCTTGCTCGTAGTACAACCCGGTACCCGGACCATTAAAGCCGGTATGAATCTTTTTTACGTTGCCGTCTTTACCAATAAAGATAGTAGTAGGAAACGCCACTACCTTGTTGAGCATTGGTAAGGTAAGGCCAGCTTTCTCTTTATCGTTGGTGCCGGCAATTACAAAGTCGTATGGCACGTTCAGTTTCTCAACCATTTTTTTTACACGACCACTGGCGTAGGTAAAATCGTCTTTGCGTTCGTATGCCAGGCCAATAATTTCCACGCCACGATTTTTGTTTTCGTTATACCACGGTGTAAGAAATTTAGTTTCGTCCATGCAGTTGGGGCACCATGTTCCGAAGAGTTGTAGAATCACCACTTTGTTTTTATACTTATTATCGGTGAGACTTACCTTGTTTCCATTCACATCCGGAAACGTAAATTCAATGCGTTCGTATCCTTCTTTCAGATAGGTAAGTTTTTCGGCATCGGGCAGCGCTGCGTTTTCATTCTTTTCGGCAACCCAGAATTCGAACCATGTTTTTCCGGAATAGTATTCGCCTGTCAGTTTTCCATCGGCCAGTTTGGAGGCTGTAAAAATGTACGCATGGTTTCCATCGAAGGTACTCAAGTGTAGCATGTTGTTCGAAACATTTCCCTGAAGGTAACGATAGTCGCCCGTTGGGGTGAGGAATGTTCCGGTTACGCTATCGCCATGTTGATTGAAGATACCTACGGCAACCGTGGTGTCGGCCTCATGAATAAACTTTACATCATATTTTCCGGAGAAGTCGGGTACAGGCTCGGAGTTGGTGCCTTTTTCAAAACGATAGGTTTGTCCATGCACAGCCATGAAGGGGATGTTGTAATCCTTTTCATAGTTCTTGATGAATTCACCCACCAATGTATCACCGTTGATACGCGCTTTAATGTTGGCATCGAAAATATGTAGTGCGATATTGACGGAGTCGTTACCGGTGGAAATCTCATCGAGCAATAAACGCTCACCAGCATTGCGCAGGTAGATGTCGTAGCCATCGGCTTTGTCTTTTTCTACTTCAAACGTAAAAGGCAGCAGCTGACCTTGTATTTCCAGGGTGGCGCGCCAGGTGCCGGTCTTCAATTCACTTACCGACTCTTTTTTGGCCAGGCATCCGGCCACTAACATCGTAACTGCCAGAGCAATCAAAAATATCCTCATTTCCAGTGTTTTTTAAAGAAACAAACACAAAAATGCGAGAAATGATTTACAATTTGAGATGAAGTAGGATTTTTGGACAAATAGTTATTCAGGTGAGCATTGTAAACGATTTAAAGGTATTGGAACTGGCTTCCGTGCTGGCCGGCCCCGCGGTGGGGCAATTCTTTGCCGAGCTTGGAGCCGAAGTTATTAAAGTAGAAAACCTGAATACCATGGGTGATGTAACACGCACCTGGAAAACAACCGGAGAAAGTACAGACGATCGCTCCGCTTATTTCTGTTCGGTGAACTGGGGAAAGAAATCCATAGCCGTTGATTTGAATTCAAAAGTAGGACAAGAGGTAGTACATAAACTGGCACGAAAGTCAGACGTAGTGATTGCCAGTTACAAACCTGGTGATGCCGAAAAATTGAAAGTGGATTACAAGACACTTTCAGCATTGAACCCCCGACTTATTTATGGGCAGACTACCGGGTATGGTTCACATAATCCGCGTGTGGGTTACGATGCCGTAGTGCAGGCCGAAGCCGGATTTATGTTTATGAATGGTGAGCCGGGTGGCGCATCCTTGAAAATGCCAGTGGCGCTGGTGGATATTCTGGCGGCACATCATTTAAAAGAAGGATTGTTATTGGCGTTGTGGGAGCGCGAGCGAACCGGTAAAGGAAATTTTGTGGAAGTATCGTTGATACAAGCCGCGGTTTCATCATTGGCCAACCAGGCCACCAACTGGTTAGTGGCCGGCAAACTTCCGCAGAAGAAAGGTTCGGCCCATCCTAACATTGCACCGTATGGCGATGTTTTTAAAACGGCTGATCAAAAGGAAATCATTTTGGCTGTTGGCAGCGACCGCCAGTTTCAGGATTTGTGTAAACTTCTTGACCTTTCTTCGATCGCAGTTGCTAAAGAATATCAGACAAACGCATCGCGGGTTGAGAATAGACAATCCCTTAATACGCTCTTACAAGAAAAGATATCACACTTGGTGGCTGGTGAATTGATGGACTCTATTAGTAAAGCGAAAGTACCGGGTGGCATTATCCAGAACATGCAGGAGGTTTTTCAAATGCCAGAAGTAGCAGAACTCATATTAGACAGACCGAACCTTTTGGGTGTAAGAACCTTTGCAGCGGTAAGCCCTCTATGGGAAACTGACAGCTTGCTTCCACCACCACACGTTGGGGAGCATACCGATGAAGTACTCAGTAGCCTCTGAGTTTCAAGCCATACTAGTTCACGTCATTCTTCTCCAGTTCATCAAGAAAAGTCTGGTAGCGTGATTTTACTTCAGCATCTGACGATAGTGCTTTTTTTACTTTGTTGTAAGAGGCAGCCCCAATGTATTCTTTTGCCAAACGTTGAAAAGTCTGCGTTATCGCTGCGGTGCCTTCTTCTTTTTTGGCAACCACCTCTTTGATAAATGCGATTTCTTCAGGAGTAGCCTTTGCCTCGGCCAGTTTCGCATCGTCATCAATAATTTTGGAAAGTTCGTTGTAGCGATCGGTTCTCATTTCTTCATTGGTCTTTACCATGTCGCTTATGCTGGATAGCAATGTGGTTTTCATATCGCTGATGGAGTCCATCGCTATGGCATATTTTTTTAACTCGTCATCTGTAATTATCTCCTGGGCAAAAATTGTTGTTCCAACAAAGAGAAAAAATGTTGCTAGTAAAATTACCTTGTACTTCATGATCAGATGGTTAGTTAAACATTTTTGAATGTTAATGTTAGCCACGACAGCCACCAAATGTCATATCAATTCATGTTAGCGGCATATATGCTCTGTTAAAGGTTCTGTTCTGGCGTTAGCATATTTTATTAATTCACCCGTGTGTCTTTATAAAAGCAAGGTTCTATAGGCCGATATGTTTGATTTCATTATAAATTCTGGTGTGTGGATGGTAACTCCACATTATTGCTAACCTTCCTTGTGTGGTTATTAAGAACTGTTTTACTGCGTGAATACCTCCTAACTCATGGCATGTTTTATATCTGTCATGGCTTTTAGTGTACCGAAACTTCTAAAGGAGTAACATCAAGCATTCTAAGATTTGAGTGTTTTTGAAGAAATTTTGCCCTTAAATGTAAAAAAGTGGTGTAAAGTGGTGTAAAGTGGAGTAAAATTACATAAGTTTGCTTAGGAGAAAAAGACAACCACTACGTCTATGACTTTCTTCACCAGTGAATATGAAAGCAAACTCGATCCCAAAGGCCGGTTAGTCCTGCCTTCCAGGATCAAAGCGCAGCTACCCGAAGGGGGAGGCAACGAACTTGTCATCCGCAGAGGGTTTGAGCAGTGCTTGATTATTTACCCTATGGTGGAGTTCAAGAAGGTCTTCTCAAAAATTTCAGGCTTGAGCGAGTTCAACGAAGAGTACCGGAAACTCCAACGGAACTTCTTCTCGGGAACAGCCACAGTCGAACTGGATTCTAACGGCCGGTTCGTGGTACCCAAGAACATGCTCACCTATGCACAGATCGACAAGGATGTAATCCTGGTTGGTATGGGCAACAAGGTTGAAGTCTGGAATCCGACCATCTATGAGAAGCACCTGATCAATGATCCAAGTGAGTTGTCGAAGCTGGCACAAAAGCATCTAGAACAGTAAAGCCATGAGTGTAAAGAGCCTTTTGAACGATGTTGATATCAAAGGGTTGTTGACCGCTTCGGGTTTCTGGCTTCTCGCTGCAGGCTGCTGGCTCTTAATAATTGTTGGTGGTCTTTGGCTACTGGGTTTTTGTTTTGAGTTGTTCTTATTATGAATGATAAAAAATTATTGCTTGAGCAGAAGGGATTGACATCATCCAATACGTCCAATGGCTAAAGCAAGTAGCCAGCAACCGGCAGCCAGTAGCTATCACAAACCCGTGATGCTGCAGGAGTGTTTAGATGGACTCAATATAGATTCAGATGGAATCTACGTAGACGTGACATTCGGTGGCGGAGGTCACAGCTTGAAAATTCTGGAACAAATCAAAGGCGGGAGACTAATCTCCTTCGATCAGGATGACGATGCCAGGAAGCAAGCAGAAAATATAACAAGTCGTTCTTTTACATTTTGTCAGGCCAACTTCATGCACATGAAAAAGTACTTGAAGTTGAATGGAGTAACCAAAGTAAATGGTGTGCTGGCCGATCTCGGTGTTTCATCGCATCAGATCGATTCGCCCGAACGCGGTTTCTCCACCCGCTTTGATGGCCCGCTCGATATGCGCATGGATAAAAACATGCCGATGACAGCCGCCAAAGTATTGAATGAATTTGCCGAAGAAGAACTGCACAAAATTTTCGGCATGTACGGTGAATTAAAAAACGCCAGGACGGTGGCAAAGTTGATAACACAGCAACGTGTAAACAATCCTTTCCAACGCACTGAAGAGTTAAAGTTGGCCCTCCGATCTGTGGCTCCCCGCGGAAAGGAGAATAAGTACTTCGCACAGGTGTTTCAAGCACTTCGTATCGTGGTTAATGAAGAAATGCGGGCGCTTGAAGATTTTTTGCACCAGTGTGCCGAAGTAATAGAAAAGGATGGCCGGTTGGTGGTGATGGCATACCACTCGCTGGAAGACCGCATGGTAAAGAACTACATCAACAAAGGAAAAGTATTTGGCGATGTAGAGAAAGATTTTTTTGGGAATGAGATTAAACCTTTTGAAGCACTGAATCGAAAACCGATTGAAGCTTCGGAGGAAGAGATAGAGCAGAACAGCAGAGCACGCAGTGCCAAGCTTAGAATTGGAGTAAAGCTTTAGGAGCATCCACCGGATGATAAGAAACGAGATGGAGAATAAATTCAAGATAAAGCCCAGCAAATCTTCCGGAGGAATCTCCGAGAAAGGTAGCAGTTTGTTTTCCGGATTGGAGAAAAAATTGAAGTTGGAAAGCTATTTCGAAGAGGGATTTCCGGTAAAGTACTTACCCAAAATTCTCTTTGGTATGTTTTTAGGAATTCTTTACATCAGCAATACGCATTATGCCGAGAAAACCGTGCGCCAGATTAATGCAACGCACACCGAAGTAGAAGACCTTCGTGCGGACTACACTACATTAAAATCCGATTTGATGTTTGCCAGCAAGCAATCGGAAGTAGCCAAAAAAGTAAAGGCCTTTGGATTGAAAGAGAGTTTAACACCGCCTTATAAAATAGAAGTCGATAATTGAATATTAAGAAGTCCATATTATTACGAGTACGCGTAGCATTTTTGTTTGTGCTGTTGTTCGCCATTGCCGTGGTGATCAAAACAGGGCATATTCAATTTGTGGAAGGCGAGAAGTGGGCCAAGATGGGCGAGCGTATTTCATTTGACTACAAGCGTGTAAAAGCTACCCGCGGAAATATTTATTCAGACAACGGAAGTCTGCTTGCTACTTCGCTGCCATTTTATAAAGTTGCCTTTGATGCTTCGCTTCCCAGCGATGAAATCTTCAATGCTGGTGTAGATTCGTTGGCATATCATCTTTCCCGTTTTTTTGGTGATAAGTCGAAGCAGGAGTACAAACGCATACTGAAAGATGCCCGTGCAACAGACAGACACTACATTATCCTTAACCGAAAGCAAATTGATTATCAGGATAAGAAGATCATGGCGTCATGGCCAATTCTTCGCGAAGGCCGTTTGCGCGGTGGTGCTATTTTCGAAAAGGTAGACGTTCGCTACAGACCTTTTTCAAATCTGAGCCGCAGAACAATTGGGTTTGTGAACGAGAACGAAAAAGGTGCTGGTCTTGAGTTTAGTTTCAATAAGCAGCTCGGTGGCCAGGATGGGTATGCGTACTACCAGAAAATTGCCGGTGGTGTTTGGAAGCCGGTGTACGATGCGAATAATGTAAAGGCAGTTAACGGTCTTGATTTGCAAACCACGCTTGATATTAACCTTCAGGATGTTGCCGAAACCGCTTTGCATAAAGCAATGGCACAACACAATGCCGATGATGGCCTGATGGTAGTAATGGAAGTGAAGACCGGAGAAATTAAAGCGATCTCAAATCTTAGCAGCGATGGTCATGGTGCTTTTTACGAGAAGTTCAATTTTGCTGCGGCAGGATTGTTCGAGCCTGGCTCAACCTTCAAACTCGTTACCATGATTGCGCTGCTGGAGGATACGAATGTAGAACTGGAGGATAGTATCGATACCGGAAACGGAGAATACAATTTTTACAACAAAACGGTGCGCGACCACGAAGAAGAAGGATTGGGCAAAGTTTCCATCAGCGAAGCGTTTGAGCATTCATCCAACGTGGCCATGGCAAAGTTAGTTGACAAACATTTTGGTCTTCGTCCGCAGAAATTTGTTGATTATGTTGATCAACTCAAGTTGTCAAAACCATTGGGCGTACAAATTGCTGGCGAGCCTTCTCCAAAAATCACACGCCCAGGTCAGAAAGGATGGAGTGGTATAAGTTTGCCTTGGATGGCCTATGGTTACGGTTTTGAAATCACACCGTTACATACCCTGGCGCTTTACAATGCCGTAGCCAATGATGGCACTATGATTAAACCAATTCTTGTTAAGTCTATTCGTCAGGCTGATGATGAGGAGGAAGAGTTTTCAACAGAAGTAATCAACGCAAAGATTTGCTCTGGTAAAACACTTACGAAGTTGAAATTGCTTCTCGAAGGGGTAGTAGAAAACGGAACAGCAAAAAACATTAAGGGCACACATTATCGTATAGCCGGCAAAACTGGAACTGCGCAGATTCTTGAAAACGGAAGATACACGAAGAAGTATATCACTTCTTTTGTTGGATACTTTCCCGCTCACGAACCAAAATACAGTGCTATCGTGCTGATCAAAAATCCAAGAGGTTGGTATCAGTATGGAAGTAATGTGGCGGCACCGGTATTTAAGGAAGTAGCCGATAACATTTACGCACGCGACATTAATCTTCATTCGCCAATGGAGGCCAAGAAATATACCAAAGAGGAAACACTTCCGGTGATCAAGGGTGGCAACCAGCAAGAATTGATTATGCTGTGCAATGAACTTGGAATCTCCAATCATTCACTCACCGAAGAGGAATGGGTGAAGACCACGCGCAGCGGCAACTCGGTGAACTGGAAGAAAGCTATCGAAGGAAAAGGGCTGGTGCCGGATGTTGCCGGTATGACGTTCCGCGATGCAATTTATTTGCTGGAGAAATCAGGGCTTCGTGTTTTTTATGAAGGCAAGGGAAGAGTGAAACAACAATCACTGAATCCGGGAGCAAGAATCAATAAAGGTGATCGTATTTATATAAAGCTTGGATAACGAATCAACGTGGCCGAACTGAAAGACATATTGTATAAAGTTTCGCTAACCTCATCGTATGGCAATATGGGTGTTGAGGTGAAAGGTCTTTGCTTTGATTCGCGTAAAGTACAACCAGGATTTCTTTTCGTAGCTGTAAAAGGTACTCTTTCCGATGGTCATGCGTATATCGACAGGGCCCTTGAATTAGGTGCTTCAGCCATTGTTTGCGAAAAGCTTCCTGCGTCTATTCAGGAGAGTGTAACCTTTGTAACAGTAAAGAACAGTGCACAGGCATTGGGCATCATAGCATCAAATTACTTTGGTAATCCTTCTGAGAAGCTGAAGCTTACCGGAGTAACCGGCACCAATGGAAAAACCACAACAGCCACTTTGCTCTATCAACTGTTCAGCAAACTGGGATACCTGGTGGGGTTGCTTTCTACGGTTGAAAACCGGATTGCAGAGTACATCATTCCGGCAACACACACCACGCCTGATCCGATTCAATTGAATGAATTGCTAGACAAGATGGTAAATGCAGGTTGTCAGTTCGCGTTTATGGAAGTGAGTTCGCATGCCGTGGATCAGGAACGTATCGCAGGGCTCAAGTTTGCCGGAGCCATATTTACCAACATCACACACGATCATCTCGATTACCATAGAACATTTGAGAACTACATTAAGGCAAAGAAGAGATTTTTTGACGAACTCCCGGCAGATTCGTTTGCACTTGTAAACGTTGATGATAAGCGGGGCATGGTGATGTTGCAGAATACAAAGGCAACGAAACAGACTTTCGGTCTGAAGAAAATAGCCGATTACAAAGGGAAAATCATTACCAACTCTATTGAAGGATTGGAAATTGAGATTGGTGGAAAGAACGTTTGGTTCAAAATGATTGGCGATTTCAATGCGTACAATCTGTTAGCTGTTTATGGTGCCGCTGTTTTGCTAGGTGAAGATTCGGAGGAAGTGCTGGTAAAACTTTCGGCCCTGAACGGTGCGCCTGGTCGATTTGAATTGGTGATGCCTGGTTCTAAAATCACAGCCATTGTAGATTATGCCCATACACCTGATGCGCTTAAAAATGTATTGGAAACTATAACTGAGTTCAGAACAGGTAACGAGCAAGTGATCACGGTAGTGGGGTGTGGAGGAAATCGCGATAAGACAAAGCGACCCCTTATGGCGTCCATTGCATGTCGGCTAAGTGATAAGGTAGTGTTGACTTCAGACAATCCGCGCGATGAAGACCCCATGGAAATTATTCGCGAAATGCAGACAGGTGTAACACCAACAGAAACCAGAAAGACTCTAGTTATAGCTGATCGCGAAGAAGCTATTAAGACAGCCTGTATGATGGCAAAAGAAAATGACATTGTGCTGGTGGCAGGAAAAGGCCATGAAGATTACCAGGAAATAAAGGGAGTGAAATATCCTTTTGATGACCGGAAAGTAGTAGAGAGAATGCTTAAACTTTTTTCAAACTAATAGATGCTGTACTATCTATTTAATTATTTGAATGACCTTGACTTGCCAGGCGCTGGAGTGTTTCAATACATTTCATTTCGGGCGGGCATGGCAGCATTTCTTTCGTTGTTGATCACCATTACATTCGGTAAAAATCTTATCAATTACCTGCGCAAGAAACAAGTGGGCGAGGCTATTCGTGATTTGGGATTAGAAGGCCAGGTTCAGAAGAAAGGTACGCCTACAATGGGTGGACTGATCATCATTGCGGCAATCCTTATTCCCACATTATTATTCGCAAAGCTTGACAACGTCTACGTAATCCTGTTGATCGTGGCAACGGTGTGGCTTGGAATTATCGGGTTTCTTGATGACTATATTAAAGTGTTCAAGAAGAACAAGGAAGGACTCGCGGGTCGTTTTAAAATTGTCGGACAAGTGGGGTTAGGTATCATCGTTGGACTTACGTTGTACTTTAACGACAATGTAGTTGTACGCGAAGTAAGCCCAGCCTCATTGGCGAGTTTGGAGATCGAAGACTTTCAACAAGAGCTGGAAAGCAAAATAGAATATAAAGATGTGAAGTCAACCAAGACCACTGTTCCCTTTCTAAAGAACAACGAACTGGATTACAGTAAAGTGCTTCCATTTATTCCGAAGGATTTCACCTGGGCAGTTTATGTAATCGTGGTGATTTTGATCATCACCGCAGTATCGAATGGTGCAAACCTCACTGATGGTATTGATGGTCTGGCTGCCGGAGTATCCGGTATTATCGGGTTAACAATTGCTATCCTGGCATACCTGTCGGGTCGTATCGACTTTAGTAGTTACCTCAACATTATGTACATACCCAATTTGTCGGAGTTGGTAATTTTCTGTACTGCGTTTGTGGGTGCCTGTCTTGGCTTTTTGTGGTACAATGCATATCCGGCACAAGTGTTTATGGGCGATACCGGAAGTCTTACGTTAGGCGGTGTTATTGCCGTACTGGCTTTTGCTGTTCGTAAGGAATTATTGATTCCGATACTTTGTGGAGTTTTTCTGATAGAGAATCTTTCTGTAATTCTTCAGGTATCGTATTTCAAATACACCAAGAAGAAGTATGGTGAAGGAAGAAGAATTTTTCTGATGTCACCACTACACCATCACTATCAAAAGAAAAATATACACGAGGCAAAAATTGTAACACGGTTTTGGATCGTAGGAATTTTATTGGCAATTCTAACCTTAGCAACCTTGAAATTGCAATGAGAGACCTTGTCGTGATATTAGGAGGAGGAGAAAGTGGAACGGGCGCAGCGTTGCTCGCGAAAGTGAAAGGCTATGATGTTTTTGTTTCAGACCAAGGTTTGCTAAAAGAAAAATATAAAGTAGAGCTTGCCGGTGAAGGTATTGACTATGAAGAAGGTCAGCATTCGGCAGAAAAAATTCTGTCGGCTAAACTGATCATTAAGAGTCCCGGAATTCCGGAGAAGGCAGAGATCATTAAGAAAGTAAGAGCAAAAGGAATTGAGGTTATTGATGAGATTGAGTTTGCTTCGCGCTACATCAATGGGAAGATCATTGCCATAACAGGAACAAACGGTAAAACAACCACAACGTTGTTGATTTACCATTTAATGAAGGAGGCAGGGTTTAATGTGGCACTCGCAGGTAATGTAGGTTTCTCGATGGCGCGTCAGGTTGCTCAGCAGCAGCATGATTGGTATGTGCTGGAGGTAAGCAGTTTTCAATTGGATGGAACAAAATCGTTCAGCCCGGAAATTGGGATACTGCTCAATATTACACCCGATCACCTTGATCGTTACGAGTACACCATGCAAAACTATATCAACTCCAAGTTTCAGTTGATTCAGGGCATGCGTGCTCAACAGTATTTCATCTACTATGCTGACGACAGCGTTATTGCTGCCGAAATAGCAAAGCGCAAAATTGTTCCGAATAAAATTGAAGTATCGCTTGCTACGGCATCTTCGAGTACGGCACATTTTGATGGAAAGGATATGAGTTTTCGCCTGACAGATATTTTTAGCATTGCACAGTCAGACACCACGTTGAAAGGCCCACACAACCTCATCAACACAATGTCTGCAGTTACTGCAGTGTATCTGGCAGGTGTAAGCGTTGAAGCTATCCGCGCAGGATTGAAAACTTTTAAGAATGCTCCACACCGCTTGGAGTCGGTGGCTACCATTAAAGGTGTCGAGTTTGTAAACGACTCAAAAGCTACTAATGTAGATTCGGTAGTGTATGCACTGGGTAGTTACGAGAAGCCGTTGGTGTGGATTGCCGGAGGTGTTGACAAAGGAAATGATTACAACATCATAAAAGATGCTGTTCAGAAAAAAGCCCGGGCATTGATTTGCCTTGGTAAGGATAACGACAAGCTTAAGAAAGCTTTCAGTGGAGTAGTGCCAACGATTAAGGAAACGCAAAGTGTTTCTGAACTTGTTCGCATGGCGTTGCAAGTGGCACAATCGGGTGACGTAGTATTGTTATCGCCTGCTTGTGCAAGCTTTGATCTCTTCAGAAATTATGAAGATCGCGGAGATCAGTTTAGAAAAGCAGTGTTGGAATTAAAACAAGAAGTGGAAGCGAAATGACAAAGTTCAAAGAATGGGCAGATAAAAATCTTCAGGGCGACCGGGTTATCTGGGGAGTAGTGTTTGCACTGTCAATGATCAGCATTCTGGTTGTTTACAGTTCAATCGGAACATTGGCATACAAAACTTCGAAAAGCCCGGAGTACTTGTTGATCAAGCACACCTTTACAGTTTTTGTTGGGTTAACTGCGATGTGGTTTGCGCATCGAATCGACTATCGATACTATTCAAGACTTTCCAAAGTAGCATTGTGGATTAGTATTCCATTATTGATTTACACATTCACCAATGGCGTTACATTGAATGATGCAGCACGCTGGATTGAAGTTCCCATTGTCGGATCGTTCCAGCCTTCAGACTTCGCCAGTCTTGCATTGATTGTAAACCTAGCCAGCATGCTTTCGAAACGACAGCAGAATATTGATGACATAAAAGAGTCGCTTATACCGATTCTGTTTTGGTGTGGTATGATCTGCGGTCTGATAGCGTTAACAAACTTATCAACCGCAGTGTTGTTACTGCTCACTTGTATGCTGATTATGTTCATTGGCCGTGTTCCAACGAAGTACCTGGCCATGCTTGTATTTGTAGGTGTGCTATTCGGAGCGCTGGCTATTCAGTTTGGTGTTCGTGGAGAAACAGCAAAGAACAGAATCAAAAGTTTTATCAACGGATCAGAGCTTCCGTTTCAAGCCAAGCATGCGCGCATAGCTGTGGCAACAGGTGGCGTAGCGGGCAAAGGTCCTGGTAATTCAGATCAACGCAATATTCTTCCACATCCATACTCTGATTTTGTTTATGCTATTGTGATTGAAGAGTATGGAATGATTGGTGGTGTTGTGGTATTGATCCTTTACCTGGTGTTGTTGCATCGGGGAATGAAAGCAGCGTATAACAGTGAGCGAGCCTTTGGCGGATTGCTCTCTGCGGGGCTGTGTTTCGATACCGTCTGTCAGGCAATGGTAAACATGGGCGTTGTAGTTGGGCTCGGTCCGATAACAGGGCAGCCGTTGCCTTTCATTTCCATGGGAGGTACATCGATGGTGTTTACCGGCTTGGCGATTGGCATTGTGCTAAGTGTTAGTCGTGGTGAGCAAGATCAGGCTTGGGAACAAAAGAAACCGGGTGAAGAAAAAGAACAAAGAAATGTAGCGGCTAAAGCGGCAGCATAGTAATAAAGAGAACTTGAAGTCAACACAACCATATCGATTGATCATCAGCGGAGGTGGAACCGGTGGACATATCTTTCCGGCTGTCGCTATTGCAAATGAATTTCGCGAACGTTATCCGGATGCCGATATACTTTTTGTTGGTGCGCAAGGTAGAATGGAAATGACACGCGTACCGGAAGCAGGCTACAAGATCATTGGTCTTTGGATCAGCGGACTTCAGCGAAAGCTCACGTTTTCAAACCTGATGTTTCCGGTGAAGGTGATTGCAAGTTACTGGCGGGCAAGAAGCATCGTGAAGGAATTTAAACCACACGTTGTGGTAGGAACCGGAGGTTATGCAAGCGGCCCGGTAATGATGGCTGCAACACGCAAGCGAATTCCGGCCGTGATCCAGGAACAAAATTCTTTCGCAGGCTTAACGAACAAGCAAGTGGCTGGAAAGGTGAGTAAAGTATGTGTGGCGTACGAAGGAATGGAAAAGTATTTTCCGAAGGATAAGGTAGTACTAACGGGCAATCCTGTTCGCAAGGACATTTTGAAGGTTAGCGAAAAGCGTGCACAGGCGCTGCAGCATTTTGGTTTTGATGGAAGCGCGAAAACACTTTTGATTATTGGCGGCAGCCTTGGCGCCCGCACCATTAACGAAAGCGTCCTGAAAGGAATGGAGAAACTGGTCGATGCAAACGTTCAGATGATCTGGCAGACGGGTAAAGGATACTACGAGTCGTACAAAGCGCAGCTTGGTCAATTTGATTTGAGGAAAATCCGTGTTCAGGATTTTGTTCGCGAGATGGACCTGGCGTATGCCGTAGCCGATGTCGTGATCTCACGATCAGGTGCGTTGTCGGTTTCGGAACTTTGCATTGCTGAAAAGCCGTGCATTCTGGTGCCTTCGCCCAACGTGGCAGAAGATCACCAGACAAAAAATGCCATGGCGTTGGTGAAGAAAGATGCAGCGCTTCTTATTCCTGACAAGGAGGCGAGCAGCAGATTGGTTGATGAGGCACTCAAACTTTTGTTTGACGAAGCAATGTCGAATAAGCTTCGGGTGAACATCGCGAAGCTGGCCAGACCAAATGCTACGCGTGATATTGTTAATGAAATTGAAAAATTAATTGGAATAGTAGAATAAGGAAGAAGTGAAACTGAAACAGTACGATAATATCTATTTCCTCGGTATTGGCGGTATCGGAATGAGTGCCCTGGCGCGTTGGTTCATGAAGAGTGGACTGAAAGTGTCGGGCTACGATAAGACTTCTACTGCACTGACCACTGCATTGGCCGCAGAAGGAATGAATATTCACTTCGATGATAATATTAACGCTATTCCGAAGGAAGTAATTGATCAGAAGGATAAGACCTTGGTGGTATTTACCCCGGCCATTCCTAAGGATCATAAAGAGCATGCTTATTTAAAGGAGAATGGTTACACCATCGTGAAGCGTTCAGAAGTGTTGGGGTTGATTACCGAAGGATATAAAACAATTGGTGTGGCCGGTACGCATGGAAAGACTACAACCTCATCGATGGTCGCGCATATTTTGAAATCGGCTGGTAAGGATATGGTAGGTTTCCTTGGAGGTATCACATCAAATTACGAATCGAACCTGGTGATGCATGGAGCGATCAGTGACAAAACCATTGCCGTAGTAGAGGCCGATGAATTTGACCGTTCGTTCCTTCGGTTGTATCCGGAGATCGCCATTGTTACTTCAGCAGATGCCGATCATCTCGATATTTATGGCGATCACGATAGTTTGATTACTTCGTTCAAGGATTTTATCAAACAAATTAATAAAGGAGGATCGTTGATCATTCACGAGTCAATCGCAGCCAAACTTGCCGATGGTGTTGATCACGTTTCTAAAAATAGTTACAGCATGAGCCGGGGACAATTTTTTGCCGGCAACATTACCGCAAGGAGCGGATTTTTTGAGTTCGACCTTCACGGATTCGGAAAGGTCGAGCACGTTAAGCTCGGTGTCCCTGGTTTTCATAACATCGAAAATGCGATAGCGGCTTCGGTGGCTGCACAGTTGTGTGGCGTGAGTTTGCCTGCCATTAAGCAAGCGCTTGAATCGTTCAGCGGGGTGAAGCGCAGGTTTGAGTTTGTTGTAAAAGGCAAGAAAGTAATTTATGTGGATGACTACGCGCATCATCCCACCGAGATTGAAGCGTTTTTGCGTTCGATGAAGTCGATGTACCCGCAGCGGAAACTAACGGTAGTATTTCAGCCACATCTCTTTACACGCACACGCGACTTTGCAGAAGGTTTTTCAAAAAGCCTGAGCCTCGCAGATGAGTTGTTGCTGATGGACATCTACCCGGCACGCGAGTTACCCATTCCAGGGGTTACTTCCGACATGCTCATGACAGATGTTACCAGCAAGGTAAAGCTGCGCTGCAACAAAGAAGACCTGATGAAAAAAATTGAGGCACTTGAGTTGGATGTTATCGCCACAGTAGGTGCCGGTGATATTGATACGTTTGTTGAACCGATTAAGAATTTGTTGGTAAAGAAGTATGAAGTTTAAGTTCAACCTCAAGCGCGAACTCAAGATTGGAGCTGCGATTCTCGTAGTGCTGGTGGTTATTGCCTTTACGGAACGGAGACAAGGAACCATTGCTATAAAGGATATCACAATCAAAATTGAGAACACACAGGAAAATCATTTCCTCGAAGAGGAAGATATCACCAGCCTGATGAAACTTAATCAGGAGGGTGTAAAAGGGGCTTCGCTTGATGAAGTGAATCTTCGCGACATCGAAAAGAAGATTAAAATGAATCCCTTCATTAAAGACGCACAATTGTACAGCGATTTGAAAGGAAATGTGGTGGTGAAAGCTGAGGTGCGTAGACCAATCGCGCGCATGGTGCGTAATGATGGTCCGGATGGATACATCGCGGAAGATGGAACCATCATGCCGGTGTCGGATAAGTTTACATCGCGTGTAATATTGATCAGCGGTGGATACGTTCGCCAGTTGCTGAAGCAGACCAATGTATCCGAAACGGAATCAGGTGTTCAATTGATGGAACTCATCAACACCATTCGCGAAGATGAATTCTGGTCGGCACAAATTGCCCAACTTGATATCGACAGTAAAGCCAACATTGATATCTATTCGCAGGTAGGTGACGAACGAATTGAATTCGGTCAGCCTGATAATGTAGAGTCGAAGTTGAACAAACTGATGATTTTTTATAAAGAGATACTTCCGCGTGTTGGTTGGAATAAATACAGCCGCGTGAACTTAATGTACGAGGGACAAATCATAGCAGAATAACCTAAAACGGAAACAACCACTAAAAAAGATATAGTTATGGAAAACGAAAAAATAGTAGTCGGGCTCGACATAGGCACCACCAAGATTTGTGCTATTGTTGGTCGTAAGAATGAATTCGGCAAGTTGGAGGTATTGGGTATGGGCAAAGCTGAATCAGAAGGTGTTGTGAAAGGTATTGTCTTTAATATTGACAAGACGGTTCACGCCATTGAGCGGGCTATTAGAGAAGCGGGCGATCAGGCGGGCATTGATATCGGTGTTGTGAATGTGGGCATTGCCGGTCAGCATATAAAAAGTTTTATCCAACATGGAGGCATTACACGATCTTCAAAAGAAGATGAAATAGCTGTGGATGATGTTGAGCGTCTCACACAAGATATGTATCGCATGGTTGTTCCCCCAGGCAGTCAGATCATTCACGTGATGCCGCAAGACTACATGGTGGATTATGAGGAAGGTATTAAAGAACCTGTAGGTATGTCGGGTGTGCGTCTGGAGGCAGACTTCCACATTATCACAGCACAGACTAACGCCATCAACAATATTAATAAATGTGTTCGCAGAACAGGTCTTGAGATTGATGATCTGATTCTGGAGCCCCTGGCCTCAAGCCTTGCCGTATTGAACGATGAGGAAAAAGAGGCAGGTGTTTGCCTGATCGACATTGGCGGAGGCACTACCGACATTGCTATTTTCTATGATAACATCATTCGTCATACCGCGGTAATTCCATTTGGTGGAAACATCGTAACCAATGATATCAAACAAGGGTTGATGGTATTGCCCCAGCAAGCTGAACAATTGAAAACACGTTTTGGCAAGGCTATCTCAGAAGAGGCCAGCCCGAATGAAATAGTATCCATCCCGGGCATTCGCAATCGTTCGGCCAAGGAGATCTCGGTGAAGAATCTTTCGAACATTATTCAGGCCCGTATGGAAGAGATTATTGAAATGGCGCACGCAGAAATTATCAGTTCCGGTTTCGAAGGTAAACTGGCAGGAGGTATTGTGATCACCGGGGGTGGTGCGCAGCTCAGTAATTTAAAGCAATTGGTAGAATACATGACCGGTATGGATACCCGTATCGGTTACCCGAACGAGCACCTGGGCAAGAGCAAGATCGAGGCGGTGAAGAGCCCGATGTATGCCACAGCTGTGGGGCTGGTGCTTTCGGGATTTCGCTCTCTGGATGAAAGAGAAGATCGCTACAAGGAGGCCCGCGAAATTGTGCGGGCGGTAAAAACCAAGAAGCCTGTTCAGTCAAAGAATTTCTTCAACGACATTCTGAATAAAACAAAGAGTCTGTTGATTGATGACCTGGACGGAAAGAATGAGTATTGAGTTAGATTGGAGAAGTTAGAAATGAGACATGAGATGAACGATAACGCAATCTCAATTCGTACTGCTCACATCTGTGAAATGAACAACCACTAAAAAGTTATAATCATGTTTGAAACCGGATCTTACAAATTTGAGCCCCCAAAGCACGGCCTCACACGCTCGATCATAAAAGTGATTGGTGTTGGCGGTGGCGGGAGCAATGCTGTGAACCACATGTACAAGCAAGGCATCAAGGATGTTGAGTTTGTGGTGTGTAACACTGACAACCAGGCGCTGAACAGTAGCCCGGTGCCGAATAAACTTCAGATCGGAGCCAACCTTACCGAAGGTCTTGGCTGTGGGGCAAATCCTGAGGTTGGTAAAAATGCTGCGCTGGAAAGTAAAGAGCAGATACGTGAAATGCTGGCAGGAACCAAAATGGTATTCGTAACGGCTGGTATGGGCGGTGGAACAGGTACGGGTGCTGCCCCGGTGATCGCCAAGATTGCCAAGGATATGGACATCCTCACCGTGGGTATCGTAACAGCTCCATTTGGTTTTGAAGGAAAAAAGAAAACAGCACAAGCCGAACTTGGAATAGAAGCACTTCGTCAGAATTGTGACACTGTGCTGGTGATATTGAATGATAAGCTTCGCGAAATTTTTGGCAACCTGTCAATCAATCAGGCCTTCGCGCAAGCTGATAATGTACTGACAACTGCCTCGAAAGGCATTGCCGAAATCATTACGTTGGCGGGGTATGTAAACGTTGACTTCCAGGATGTGCGCACGGTGATGTTGAATGCCGGTGCTGCCGTAATGGGATCGACCGAAACCCGTGGCGACAATCGTGCAAAGAAAGCGGCTGAAGGAGCTTTATCGTCTCCGTTGCTCGACAACCGCGACATCATGGGTGCGAAGAAAATTCTTCTCTCCATTATATCGGGCGTTGAAGCTGAACTGCAGATGGATGAACTCACCGAAATAACCGAGTACATCCAGGAACAGGCTGGCGATGATGCCGAGATGATTTTTGGCCACGGTGTTGATCCGGAACTGGGTGATCGCATTCGTGTAACCGTAATAGCCACTGGCTTTTCGGGCGATGCAAAAGCAACAACCCAAAGGAAGGATGACGGCAAAAAAGTGCATGACCTCGATCGTTCGCAAGGCTGGTTGTTCAATCACACCGACAATTCAATAAACGAGAAGAAGGAAGTTGAACTAAAGGTTAAGCCCGATCCGAAAAATGATCATACAGATGAAAAGCCAACAGAGCGTGAGTTGGTGTTTACCGGACCGTTCAACAACCGGAATGAACAAATCACAAATCACCTCGATGAAGAAGGTGAGGAGAGCCTGTTTAAAGATGATGACTTTGACTCACCACACCAACGCTATGGCGACCAGATCATCAACGAAGATGGCATGATGGACATTCGTTCTACCAAGCAGCGCTTGCAACAACAGGCACAGGAACGGAAGGATAAAATAAAACAGGTACGCAAATCGGAAATGACGAAGGAAGAATTTAACGAGAAGTGGTCGTTGCCTGCCTATCTGCGCAGAGGTGTGAAGATGAATGATGTGCCACATTCTTCCGAGCCGTTCATTTCGAAGTATAACCTCAACGATGATAACAACATCTTGGGTAACAATAAGTTCTTACACGATAATGTTGATTGAGTTTCAAGGTACGAGGGTGGAGTTACGAAGTACGAGGTTTAATCCTCGTGCCTCGTCCTTCTTACCTCAACCCTCATAAAGGTATGGCATTCCGGCACGACTGGTCATTTACTCCATTCGTAGTGGTTGTTGGTGGTAAATATTTTTTGCCGGTGTCGGGTGCCAATTTTTTGGAGTGGAGTGAGCGCGAATTTTTTGTTTGCCGTTCTTTTTAAGCAAACCGCGCGAAGCAGTGCCGGACGTTGACCACGTCCGGCATTTGTTTTTTTTACCAGGATAAAGAAGGTTGTTTTCGAATGGATACAACCACGCTATTCTATCGGGACAGGTCATATTTCCGGAGAAATCCGTACATCATCGTTCCGAATAAAATCAAACAGCTATAAAGTGGATACGTACTGGGTACGAGAATTGTCTGGTTGATAAATTCGACACTGTGCTCAAGTCAAGGATTAATACAAATTTCCAGCCTTTGTATAAATCGAGAAACGAAAGACAAACAAGGAGCATTACCCTGACTACTTTAAACTTATGCTGCAGCATGAAAATTTCTCCGAGTTGGATAAAGGTAATGCCAAGATTTATGGAATGATAACCCGGAATAATTGCCAGCACCAGTAGATCGGCAACACAAGAAAATGTGATAAGAAAACTGATCAATAGTTTATCCTTCATGCAAGGCTGAAAGCAGTATCGCAGCATTTGTAGAATTGCACCAGTATTAAGAGCAAAAGAGAAAGGCCACCGATACCGGTGGCCTTTCTCTTTAATCTTGACGAAATTGTATCCTCGCTATGCGCGTGCAAGGAGCGATGGAATAGCAATCTGTGCAAGGTACTTATCCAAATCTCCTTTGTTTATGCTTTGAATATTTTCTACCACTTTCGTTTCAATATTCTGATATGATTCGATGAGAATGGAATTCAATGCATAGAGTCGAACGCGATGATCGTAGTATTCAATGGACATTAATTCTTCCGCGAAGTCATTTATCAATATCCACTTGTCTTTCATCTTCAGTGTGTCAAATGATAGGTCTTTCATATCCACAGTGTTTAGTATTGATACAAATAACGAAACTCTCTTAGAATTGATTTTCAGCTAATTACTGCTTGATTTTATGATGGTGGCACGAAAATGAACCGGGTTGCTTTGTGTAAAACCGAATGGAGAACGAAGTGATTTGTTTTGCATCCTGATGATTTCAATCAAACCTTTTTATTAACGAGATCAAGGCTAAAATGGAACGTGTAGAATGGTTTTAACTTTTTTTTCAGATTGAAGAATAATGCCTGGGTTTCTACATTAGAAAATCATTAGAATGGCTAGCGTAAGGTTTGAATCTGGCCATACGCGGCTTATAGCGGATATGCTGTACGATATGTGCAATATACCCCTTAAAAGTTACATGCGACATGAATGTGTCTGGCAGACACGAACTGAACTATTGCTTAATTGCGCAGTTCTTTGCGCATATACTTGGAGCAAATAGGGCACTGTTCCCACTGATGTCCACGGGCGGGGCAGTACTTTCGCCCAAAGTATATGATCTGCAGGTGGGCGCTGTTCCAATTGGTTTCAGGAATGAGTCGCTTCAAATCTTTTTCCGTTTGTTCTACGCTCTTTCCGTTGCTAAGGCCCCACCGGTAGGCCAGGCGATGAATGTGTGTATCCACCGGGAAGGCGGGTATGCCGAACCATTGTGTCATTACAACAGAGGCGGTTTTGTGCCCAACAGCGGGAAGTTCTTCCAGGGCTTCGAATGTATTGGGTACTTCGCCATTGTACTCATCGATCAGGATTTGAGAAAGGCCGTGAATACCTTTTGATTTCATGGGTGAAAGCCCGCAAGGTTTAATGATCTCCCGGATTTCTTCTACACTCAGCTTCACCATATCAAATGGATTGTCAGCACGCTCGAAGAGAAAGGGTGTAGTTTTATTAACACGTTCATCGGTACATTGTGCAGACAGTAAAACTGAAATCAGTAAGGTATAAGCGTCTTTATGATGAAGCGGTACTTCCGGATTCGGAATGTACGTATTGAGTAAGTGGATGATGTCCTTTACTTTTTCTGCTTTTGTCATGGTGAGTTTTGAAGTCTGAAGTCTGAGGACTGAGTTGATTACCGACTTCGAATCTCAGACCTTAAACTTCAATCGAATTACGGATACAGTAAATATGTTTTTCTTTTTATGTTGAATGCATCAAGTTCGGGCTTCCAGATCTTGCGAATTTCATCTTCGGTAAGGCCTTTCTTAATCTGTTCTTTTAGTTCTGAGTTTCCTGCTAGAATATCAAAGTAGGCGATGAAGAATTTTTCCTTTTCAGGATAGGCATTGTAGAATTGAAATAAATACGATAGGTTGATTTTTCTTTCGGGCTTTACAGTTCTTAAATCAACACCATAGCAGATTTTATTTTCGTGTGGAGGATTCATCGCCACACCTTTAATGGTTACGGGTGTAAAATTAAAGGGCATGTGCGTTAACAACGGATTGCCCAGTACTTGAAAAGGAAAATCGGTGCCACGCCCCAGGCTAATCACGGTACCTTCGAATAAACAGATGGAGGGGTAAAGCGTTACCGCTTGCTGGTTGGGAAGATTGGGCGATGGCTTGACGGGAAGTATGTAGTCATCGCTGTGTTTCCAGTTTTTAACCGGTATGATTTCAATATCGCAATGCGCTTTGTTAGGAAGCCAGCCCTCACCATTTATCATTCGTGCAAGTTCGCCTACTGTCATACCGTGGGCAATTGGTATGGGGTGCATGGCCACAAAGGATTGTCCGGGTTTTTCATTGATTGGCCCGTCTACAAAGGCATTTGGGTTAGGTCGATCGAGGATGATTAATTTTTTATTTGTTTCTGCACAAGTTTCCATTACGTAGTGCATGGTAGAGATGTAGGTATAAAAACGCGTGCCCACATCCTGAATGTCGAAGATCACCACATCAACATTGGAAAACTGCTGGGCCGTAGGCTTCCGGTTTTTTCCGTAGAGTGATACTACCGGAATCTTGGTTTTGCGATCAACGCTATCGCTTACATGTTCACCATCAGCAGCGTTTCCGCGAAAGCCATGTTCGGGGCCAAAGATTTTTACCAGGTTAACGCCAATACTTTTTAAGGTATCGACCAGATGTGTGTTGCCAACTATTGAAGTATGATTAACGACCAGCCCAACACGCTTTCCGGCAAGTTTAGGAAGTAGTAAATCAAGTTGTTCAGCACCCACTAGGATGCGTTCTTTTTTTGATTGCGCGGTAACCGGTTGAATTGATGTTGATTGATCGCGCGAAGAGGATTGGCTTGAACTACAGGAAGTACTATTCAGCAATAGGACAAATAAAATAAACTTCATGCGATAATGGTTAGAAACAATCACTGTTGGTTATGGGCTTCTTAAGTTATATTTTGCATCCACTACAATACCGAAAAGTTAGTAATAACCTTGAACCTTTCGTATTTCATATCGAAAAGAATAAGCCGGCAGCATCGGGATGGTTTTGCCACGACACTGCATCGGATAGCCATTGCCAGCATTGGTGTGGGGTTAGCGGCTACGATTGTTTCGTTTCTGATTATGAAGGGCTTTCAGGAAACAGTAAAGAACAAAATTTTCAGTTTTACAGGCCACCTGGTTATTACCCGGATGACCATGAGTAGCTCTACCGAAGAAGACCCTTTGAATTATCATCTTGATGTACTGAAGCAGAATAACCCACGCATTGATCATGTGCAGGAGTACGCGCACAAGCCCGGGCTGATCAAAACAGACGATGAGGTACTGGGGACATTGGTAAAAGGCGTGGGCAAGAGCTTCGATGTAAAGGCGTTTCAGCAGAACATGCTGGAAGGAGATTTTATAACCTTTTCTGATTCTTCTTACGCACGCCAGGTTGTTATCAGCAAGATCATTTCAAACAAACTGAAGCTTAAGGTCGGAGATGATATCGTGGTGCACTTCTTTCAGAATCCTCCACGTTTCCGGAAGCTTAAAATAACGGGCATTTATCAAACCAATCTTTCGGAGTATTTTGATAACAAGGTTATCCTGGCCGATATCCGCATGATTCAACGCCTCAACGATTGGTCAGACAGCCTGGCAGGTGGCATAGAGGTATTTGTTAAAAATGCCAGCGATATAGATGAGGTAGGCTATGCTATTGGCGATGCCACCGATTTTGATGTAGCTATTGACCGGGTAAGCGATAAATTCAGCCAGGTGTTTGAATGGCTCAATCTGGTAAGCCGGCAGGTCAATGTTCTGTTAGCCATTATTCTGATAGTAGTCTGTGTAAACATGATCTCCATTGTGTTAATCCTGGTGATGGAAAGGACTCAAATGATCGGAATGTTAAAAGCCTTAGGAGCAGCCAATGGATTGGTTCGATCAGTCTTTATGTTTAGTGGTATAAACCTTATTGTAAAAGGTCTTATTCTCGGAAATGTGGTTGGCTTAGGACTTTGCTGGATTCAGGATTACTTTAAAATAGTGAAGTTAAACCCACATGATTACTACATGAACGTTGTGCCCATAAGCTGGAACTGGGAGATTGTTTTTTTCTTAAACCTTATTACCTTTTCGGTTGTTACAGTTGTATTGCTGGTGCCAACCTTGGTCATCGCTAGGATTGAACCGATTAAAGCCATTAGATTTGATTGATTAAATTTTAATAATCGTTTAAACTTCTGATAATTTCATACTTTTGTTAACATAAGGAGCCCACCTTATCAAATGTTATTGTTATGCAATTGAAATTTAAGAACCCAGTCAGGCCGGACCTGACATCCACGATCCAAAA
>Ga0315910_10001157_pt1 | contig 24640 bp, 17 predicted proteins | sample EdamamesoilMG_FD_204470 | JGI IMG/M metagenome (GOLD analysis project Ga0315910, IMG submission 204470) | Garden soil microbial communities collected in Santa Monica, California, United States - Edamame soil | ecosystem: Environmental > Terrestrial > Soil > Garden | place: USA: California... | reverse complement strand
CTCTTTGTGAGCCCGAAACATGGGGTGGCGGGCACCTTACTCGATCAAAGACAGCTAGTGGAGATCTCCCACCATCCCCTCTCGTCCGTCTGTTCGGTTGGGACAGAATATTCGCGCACCACTTCTCCCCGCGCCGGCCATGCGGCTCCCAGCATCCCTCGATGCACCTGAAACGTGGCTCCCGAAGGGTGCAGGGTTGGGCTACAGCCGAGCGTGATGCATAGGTGCGGGCGAAGGTGTGACCTCGGAGCTGCGGCGGTGGCGTGCACGTAAAACAGCCGGTGACGCGGGCTCCGCTCTGGGTGGCTTTGCTGGTAACGCTGGGCGCTGCAGCGCTCGGCCGTTTGCCTGAGAGCATCGCCGGGACGGCCATCGGTCTCTGGTTCGTGGCGGCCACGTACTGGCTGGTGCTGCGCAGCGGCGCTCCTGGGGTCGAGCGGGAGTACGCGCTCGGGCTCGGTGGCTTGCTCGAGCCCGAGCCGCTCGATGCGAAACGAATCCTGAAAGATGGCGCGGGTGCACTCGGCTGGGCGCTCGGGGCAGCCGCGCTGACGTTTCCGGGTTTTTGGTTCGGCTACGTGCATTGGTACGGCGCCACCCGCGGCTTCCAGCCAGTGGTAGGTGGGGTCGAAATGCTGGATCAGCTGGCGGCACAGCTGGCCGTAGTGGCGCTGCCCGAGGAAGCGTTCTACCGAGGTTACTTGCAGACGGCCCTCGACAAGATCTGGCAGCCGCGTCTCAACGTATTCGGTGCCAAGGTGGGCTTGGGGCTCGTCGTCACGAGCGCCGTTTTCGCCGTGGGGCATGTCTTGACCGAACCGTACCTGGGTCGTCTGGCCGTGTTCTTTCCTGCGCTCGTGTTTGGTTGGCTGCGCGCGAAGACCGGAGGGATAGGTCCTGGGGTCGCCTTCCACGCGGCGTGCAACGGCTTTGCCTGGTACCTGGGTCGAGGCTACGGTCTGCTCGGTGATTCCTAGCGTTCTGCTCCAACAGGCTGTCGATCGCGCGCTCGGCGAAGACTTGCATGCGGGCGACGTCACTTCAGCGGCGCTCGTGGGCGAAGACGTGCAGTGCCTGGCCCGCGCCGTGGCCAAACAACCGCTCGTCGCTTGTGGCAGTGAGGTCTTCGCGCGCGTGTTCTACAGCGTCGACCCAACGCTGCGCGTCGAAGAGCTGGTCGCAGACGGCCAGCAGGTTCAGCCTGGCAGCGTACTCTACTGCGTCGAAGGTTCGGCGCGGAGCGTGCTTGCGGGTGAGCGCACGGCTTTGAACTTCGTGCAGCGTCTGGCCGGGGTCGCGACGTTGGCGCGCCGTTTCGTCGAACAGCTACCATCTGGGACCAAGGCTCGCATCGTCGATACCCGCAAGACTACGCCGGGTCTGCGTGCGTTCGAGCGCTACGCGGTGCGCACAGGCGGCGCCAAGAACCATCGCGATTCGCTGGGCGCGGGTGTGCTCATCAAAGACAACCACATCGCCGCCGTCGGTGGCATCACCCAGGCGATCGAGCGCGCGCGCCAGGGCGCCCCCCACAGCCACCGCATCGAGGTCGAGGTCGAGTCACTCGCCGGCGTCGAGGAAGCGCTCGCCGCGGGCGCCGACATCATCATGCTCGACAACTTCGAGCCCGCCGAGCTGAGCCTTGCAGTCCAGAAAATAGGCGGGCGCGCGCTGGTGGAGGTTTCCGGGGGGGTCACGCTGGAGCGGATTTCCGAGCTTGCTGGCGCAGGGGTCGACGTGATCAGCGTCGGTGCGTTGACGCATTCCGCGGCGGCAGCGGACATCTCCCTCGACCTCGAGCTACTCGGGAGCTGACGCCGGTGACGCAGCAGCGCGCAGCAGAGCTGCCCGGGTTCGACGCGGCGCGATGTCGAGCCGAGTGCGCCGCGCGCGGGCTCGCGTTCGGCGCGCGCATCGAACACCTGCCCGTGACCGACAGCACGAATGACGACGCGCTCGCGCTCGCCAAATCGGGTGCCCCGCACGGGCTAGTAGTGGTCGCGGATCGCCAGCGCCAGGGCCGAGGCAGACGCGGCACGCGTTGGTCGTCGGAGCCAGGGGCGGGCCTGTTGTTCTCGCTGATCGTGCGCACGCGCTGGCAGACAGCGGCGCTTTCGGTGTTGCCGCTCGTCGTCGGGCTCGCCGTGCGCCAGGTCGTGGCCGACCGTGTCAGCGCACCCGCGCTGGTGAAGTGGCCCAACGACGTCTTTGCGGGCGGTCGCAAGCTTTCGGGGGTGCTGGTGGAGAGCTACTCGCAGGCGGGTGAAGTGCGTGCGCTGGTCGTGGGCGTCGGGCTCAACGTGCATCGCCAGCCCTTCCCGCCCGAGATCGCAGAGACCGCCACGTCGCTCGAGGCGCTCGGAGCCAGCGATCTCGCGCGCGAGCCCCTGCTCGCCGATCTCTTGGGCGCACTCGAGGAACGCTTTCGGGAACTCGCGCAGCATGGGTTCGCTAGCGCGCACGCCGAATTCGCCCGCTTCGACCTGCTGCAGGGGCGCCACGTCAGCGTCGGAGAGCACAGCGGTATCGCGCGGGGTATCGCCGCGAACGGCGCGCTCATCCTCGAGTGCGACGGCGTGGAGCGGCAGATCGTGGCGGGGACCGTTTCGTTCGTCTAGACCTCGGCGCCGACGTCGCGGTTCGCTTCGGGGCGGAAGCACTCGCTAGGTCGGGGCCCACCAGAGCGTGGATCAGATGGTCTCGGGTCTTCTCGTCGGCATCGAAGCCCGCGTGGGTTCTGGCCGTGCTCGCCGCGCCGGGTGCCGTGATCCAGTCCGTGGCTCTGAGCCCCGAGACCTCTTGCTGTGCATCCCTCGCCAAACCGACCAGGGGCACCGCCTCGCCACCTTCGAGCGCCCGGGAGACCAGGTACAAGAGCGACCGACTGTAGAGGGGAATGCTCGGATCCGAGCGTTCCATCTCATCCAATAGTGCATAGTTGCGCAGCCGTACGATGCTGCCGTCGTCGAGGCGAGGCTCCACGATGGCTCGAAATCGGTCCAGACGCAGCGCCGCACCCAGCAGGTTCAGCGATTGAATCGACCAGTTCTTCTCGACCAGCCACGACGCAAGCTCGGTCACTACGATGGATCCGGCAGAATGCCCGATCAGGTGTAGCCGGGTGTGGTCCGGACGCAAGGCCCCCTGCATCAGTTGGGGTTCGAAGAGCAAGCGCAGCGCCCCACTGGCATCACGCGACAGCGCCCGCGCGTTCGCCTTCGTCTTCTCCCACAGCGGTGTCCCGAGCGGCGCCAGAAATCGTTCGAACCTGCGCTGCCACAACTCGCCGGGCGGCTGTCCTGCTTTGCCCGCTAGTCCACTGAGCGCGTCGCGGAACAACTGAGCGATCGCCCCCAACAGGCCTGTTTCCCAGATTAGGAAGATCGGGAACACGCCTGCCTGATACAGACCGGGCACCCAGCGCGCTGCCGCTTGCGCGGCCTCGTCTTGCCCCAAGAGTCCGCCATGCGCAACGACTGCGACATCGACAGGCCTGGCAGGATCCAGCTGGTGGTACTTGCGGAAGTCCGCCAGGTGAGTTTGCAAAAGGTCGCTAATGTCTTCGAACTGCGTGCGGAAGCTGCCTGCGGTGCTGAGTCTCCCTGCGTCCCCCGTCGCAATCACGAACGGCGCGAGGTTGTGGTCGCGCACGGTGGTTTCTGATGCGACGAGGACTCGTTTCGCGGGGTCCACGCGCAGGCTTCGCGAGGAAGCGAGCTGTTGCCGCTCGCTAGTTGGAACCCCGAGCTGCACCACCCACGCATCCCAGCCGTTCGCTCGCCAATCAGCATAAGAGAGCCGCGCGCGCCCGTTCGTGCCCCAGTCTTTGCCCCAGGAGTTCAGCACGATGAACCCTTCACTGTCATAGCCGACGATCACGAAGGCGTGTCCGCCGTCACCGCCGTCGCTGGGCGGAGGGAACGGAATGTCCGAGATCCCGCCGGCCGCGCTAGCCTTCTTGGAACCCTTGCGACGCTGCCCAGCTCGGGTGAGCGAGCCGGGTTCCCATCCGGAATGCGTGTTGGCGCTCGCATAGATGGCATGGGCTTCCGTAAGCGCAGCGTGCATATCGGAGATGCTGTCCTTGTCGACGCGGTAGTACGCACCCAGCGGCCTCAAGAGCGCGTCGTGCCACCAGTCTTGCTTCGGATCTGGGTGGGCGGGGGGCAGGAGCTCGGGAGGATACGAATCGTCCCAGAGACGGTAGGCGCACGCACCGTGCTTGAACCAGCCCTTGAGTGCTCCGCGGATGCTCGAGCCGGAATCCTCTGTGGACCCCGGCCATTCGTCATAGCGCCGTGCCATCGAATACAGCATGCGCGGGGAGACAGGACCCTGCTGAGGACGCTTGGCCCGCAAGAGCAGATAGTCGATCAGGGAAGCCAAAGCGTAGCCGGTGCAGGCTTGTGTTTCTTCCTGGTCGAGAACGCGTTTCAGCATGGAGCTGGGGTGCAGGCTGAGGGGAGGCGCGACGGCGATCGCCGGCACGTACGCCCGATCGCGAAAGTCGAGCGCATCCGGGACCGCGCTGCGCTGGTAGGGCGCCGGGGCGCTGCGCGCGCTCCGCGCCCGCGCCGAAAGCGCAGCCTCTGCGTCCAGGCTTGCGGACAGCTTTGCTAGACTCTCCTGCAAGCGAGTTGGTTCGACGGTGGGGGGCTCTGCTGGTCGTGAACGCTTCGTGGCGGGCGGCTTTGCGGCGCTGACCCGCAAGCGTTGAGCCGATCCAGAGCGCGTGCGCCCCGCCGGCCCGAGATCGATGTCCATGACATCTTCGTCGCTGGGCCGCGCTGACGGGCGGCTCGGCAGTTCCCGCGGAGTGTCCCGCCGTGGGGTTTGCAACGACAGCACCGGTCGAAACGAACTCGCGTAGCGGTCACGTTCCGTAAGCGGGGCGAACCCGAACATGTCCCTGAGCGTCGCGGGAATGGACGCATGCTCGAACAAGGTGTGACAGACACTGCCCTTGGGTACGAGTGGCGATGCGATGATGGCCGGAACGCGCACGCCCAAGCGATCGAACCTGAAGTTCTCCTGAATCACCAGGTTGTCGGGCGAACGCGCCGCTGGTGGTTGCACATGGTCGAAGAATCCGCCGTGTTCGTCCCAGACGACGAGCAACACGCTCTTGTCCCAGAACCTCGAGTTTCGCAGGGCCGAGTATACTTGGGCCACCAGTCGGTCGCCCGCGTACATGGACATCGGTGGATGCTGATCGTTCGCAGCCGCGCCACGAGGATCGTCACGCTCGATTCCGAGCCCGGGCAACCTGGGCGCCACGACGTTGTTGAAACTGACGTCCCAATAGTTGGGTTCGATGAACGAGTAATTCGGAAGCCCATTCCGACAGTCACTCGCAAACTGGGCGAAACGGGTGAAGCCCGCGCGTGGCGTCGCTCGCTGGGGCAGCAACCCAGCAAGCTCTCGGAGCGCCGCGGATTGGGGAACGTCGTGATAGTAAATGCGCCAGGTTTTGCCGGCGCCCGTCATTCTGCCGAAAACACTGGGCATGCTGTACAGGCGCAGGGCGCCATCGAGGTATCCCCCCGCTGTTCCGCAATGCGCGAAGAACCGATTGGGCCAAGTGGGACCGGGGACGGACGAAAACCAGGCGTCGCAGATGCTGAACTCGCGCGCCAGGGCGTGTATGGCGGGCAACGTTCCGGGTGCGTAGCCGTCCATCACGCTTTCGGCCCCCGTCCGATCGAGCCTGGCGGCTTCACGCACGGCACGCGCGTAGAAGCCGTTCATCGCGGGCACTCGTCCCGGACCGTTCGAGGCGCCAACCTTGCTGACTCCGAAGATGTGTTCGGTGACATCGTCGAACTCGTGTGGAGGGTCGAAGTCCAACAGGGTCTTCCAGTCGGCTTGGTCGGTGACGCGAACGTGGCGGGGCATGGGTGACGCCGGGTCCACGGGGTTCGATTCGCCTCCGGTCAGGCCATTGATGAGAGAGTTCTTTCGCTTCAACCAGCCGAGCACGTGATCGAAGGACCGGTTTTCAAGCATGAGTACGACGACATGATTGACGCTGTTCACAATCGAAGAGCCCCTTCCGAGCGCGAGGATTTCAAAGCCGCTCGAGGCTTTGCATCCTATCCGTGTCTCCCGTGCGGGAACAAGCCGTGGCTTCGCGCGTCGCGGCGGTGTCGATACAGTGTCCAGTGGGGTGGACACTCGGGGCTGCTACGGCGTCCCGAACAACTCCACGCCGCTGACCATCACTCGATTGGAGCCCGCGGGCGTGACTTCGGTGATCTCGATGTGGACCTCGGCGACCGTGGCGTCCACCGCGAGGGGTATCGGGTTCCACATCGGATCGCTAGGCACGACGACGTCACTCAGATCGACTTCATTGCCCCCGCTGTCTCGACTGCTGATTCGAAGCCGCGTCGGAATCCCCGCGTTGCCTTCGGGTAGGGCCATCAGGCGCAGACCTCGAAGGCTCGCTGGCGCGGCCAACGTCAGAGTCAGGGTCTCGCCGACGGTTCCTCCGTTGCTGCTGCTCCATTCCGTAAACATATCCGCGTCCACCGTGTTCGAGGCGCTGGTCCCGTTTTGCGTCGATGAAGCCACTGCCGCCGTCGCGGGAAGCAGCGTGCCATCGAGCTTCCGTACCCCGCTGAACGTACCCGGCGTACCGGTGTCCCAGAAGCCAGCCAACGTGTCGCTCGGAGCATCGAACTGTGCCTCGTAAACATCAAGTGAATCACTGGCAAACCCACCGGTCTGAGTCAGGATCAGGCTGCTCGTGACGGGGTCGTAGTTGCCGACTCCGATCTCTTCGCCGCCGAGCAAGACCCCGAAGCCCGCGGCCGTTTCGAACCAGTCCAGGCGGTACGTCAGATCCGTGGTGCCGTCGGGGTTCGGCGTGGTGCTGGTCACGACGAGGGTGCTCGGCGTCCAGTCCGTGCCCGCCGTGTCCTCGGCATCCAAAAGCCAATAGCCTGACGCGAGATCGGCAGCCGTTCCGGTGCTGCCGGTGCCTCCCGTGCCCCCGGTCCCACCCGCCGTCGTCGTGGTGCCGCCGCCGGTGCCTCCGGTCCCACCCGCACCGGTGCCGCCGGTGCCTCCGGTCCCACCCGCGGTCGACGTGGCGCCGCTCGTCGTCGTGGTGCCGCTCGTCGTCGACGTGGCGCCGCCTGCGCCTGCGGTCCCTGTGCCGCCAGCGCCGTCCGTGGTCGTGCTCGCACCGCCCGCCGTTGTCGTGGTGTCTGCGGCGCCAGCGCCGCCCATGCCCGCACCACCACCTGTCGCGCTCGTCCCAGCTGCGGTCGTGGTGCTATCACCCCCAGCAGCCTGGCCTGTGCTCGAAGCCCCGCCGCTATCGGTCGAGCTGGTGCCGTCAGCGTCGCCGCCGCCGCTCGCGCTCGTCGCCAGATCTCCGGCGCTCCCGCCGTTGCTTAGCGTTCCCCCAACCCCGCTGAGACCGTCCGACGACGGGTCCCCCTCGAGCCCCAAAACCTCGTAGTCGCGGCGGCAGGCTGGAACAGAAACACCGAGCACTACCAGCAGGAACACGCCGCGCGCCATCAGGCGACTAACAACGAGCGAACGGCCCATCCGACTCCGCATCAACCTAACAAACTAGCACGAGCGTGAGCCTCCCGTACTCGGAACCCTCGTCAGCGTATGCGACGGGTGAGATGGGTACTGACATTGCGCACGTGCGCGGTCCGCGGACTCTGACTCTGACTCTGACTCATGAGCTATGGCTAATGGGTTATGGGCTCTCGGTGACTCTCAGGTGTGGGCGGATCGGGCTGCGGCAGCCGCGGTGCTCTCGACCCGTGGCCTCGACTCAGACTGAGTCAGCTCGCAAGGCCGCCGCCAATTGCAGCCCAAACCGTCAGGCGGCTTCGGCGGGGGCATCGACGGGCAGGGCTGCAGCGCCGAAAGTCGGCTCGCCCAACGCCAGCGCAAACTGGCGTCGTGCCCGAAACAAGCGACTCATCACCGTGCCTACCGGCACCTCGAGCACGCTTGCGGCTTCGCGGTAACTCATCTCTTGCAGGTCGACGAGACCCAAGACCAAGCGAAACTTCGGCGGCAAGGAGGCGAGCGCGCGGGCCATGCGAGGCGGCAGGCGGTGCGGTACCAGCGTAGTGTTCGCTGGCAGCCAGGCGTTGGGATCGGCACCGAAGGTTTCGAGAGCGCGGCGCTCGCGGCGTAGCTTGCGGCAGCGTGTCACGAAGACGCTGAACAACACCTGCTGCGCCCAGGCCTTCAGGTTGGTGCCTTCTCGAAAGGTCGACTGAAAGCAGAGCGCGCGGACGAAGGTGTCTTGCACCAGATCTTGGGCTTCCGTCTCGTTGAGACAGAGCTTCAGCGCGCGTGCGCGCAGCATTGGGAGACAGCGCTCCAGCTCTTCGCGAAAAGTCGCGTCGCGCGTGTGCGCGGCGCTTGATTCAGGGCTTGGCATCGAAAGGTGACCTCCAGCCCGCTGCCTTTCGCAAGGGTCGTGCCAGCGTCGGCCCTCCCGAAGTGCCGCCGAAGTCCCACAGAATGAGGCTTTCGAGTGCGTCCGAGCGGACGCACGGGCGTGTCAAACTGTCATTTCTCGCGCTGCCCCTGACAGTTGGGCAAGCACGCGAGGCAGCTCGTCGGCGATCTCGGAGGCGAGCAGTCCGCGGTCAGCGCCGGTGCGCCGCTGCCAGGACTCGCCTGCGAGGCCGTGCACGCCGGCCGCGAGCTGGGCGGCTGCGAAGGGGGCTCGCCCGACGCTGAAGGCACCCAGGAGACCGGCAAGCACGTCGCCGGAGCCACCCGTGGCGAGCACGGCCGACCCCGTGGTGTTGATGTGCGGCAGCTCTCCGGGGGCTCCCATGAGCGAGCGCGCCCCCTTCAGTATGACCACGGCCTGGGTCAGTTCGACCAAGCGAGCCAAGCTGCCGAAGCGATCGAGTTCGACGGCACTCGCGCTTTCGCCGAGCAAGCGCCCGGCTTCGCCTGGGTGTGGTGTGAGGATGGTGCGCGAAGCACGCGCCAGCACAGCCGGGTTCGACGCAAGCACGCTCAGGGCGTCCGCATCGATCACCTTGGTGCAGGGTAGCTCGAGCGCGGCCAGCACGAGCTCGTGGGTTCGATCGTCGACGCCGAGCCCCGGGCCTATCACGAGCGCGTCGCTATTTCGGGCGAGTGCAGCGAGCGACTCGGCGGGTGCGGCTGGGTCCAGGCGAGCGGTCATCACTTCGCTCACCTGCGCCTCGAGGCGCGTGGCGATGTCGTCGAAGTTGATGATGGTCACGAGACCCGCTCCCGCTCGCAGCGCGGCGCGCGCGACCAGGCGCGCGGCCCCGACGGTACCTGCCGCTCCCGCCAGAATGGCGACCCGGCCCGAATCGCCCTTGTGAGAGCTTGCACGACGCTTGCCCACGAGGCCCTTCAGATCATTGGCCTCGACCGCGACGGCGCTGTGGCCCACACGCTTCACCAGCTGTGCGGGGACGCCGATGTCGGCGACCTCGAGCTTGCCGGTGTGATCTAAACCAGACGGAGTCAAGAGGCCGAGCTTCGGATGCGCGAACGTGATCGTGAGGTCTGCCCGCACTGCGACTCCGAGCACGCTGCCGGTATCGGCGTCGAGCCCCGACGGAATGTCGAGACTCGCGACGGGGCAGGGCGCGCGATTGATGGCTTCGATCACGCTCAGAAGTGGCTCTCGAACCTCGCGATCGAGCCCCGTGCCCAAGAGTGCATCCACGATGACAGTGGCCTCGGCGGAGCCCACGTTCGTCAGTGCTTCCGGCGTCAGCTCAGCGACGCTGCCGCCGAGCGCCCGATACGCCTGTTGCATGATGGCCGCTTCGGGCCCCAAGCGTTCGGCGGGGGTACTCGTGAGTACCAGGACGTCGATGCCGAGCGTCAGCATGCGGCGCGCAACCACGTATCCGTCGCCGCCGTTGTTGCCCGCCCCGCACACCACCACACAGCGTCGTCCGGGAAAGTGTCGAACGATCGCGTCCGCTGCGCCGCGTCCAGCGTTCTCCATCAGCAGCAGCGAGGGCAGCTTGCCAACTTCGCTGGCATGCCGATCGAACTCACGCATCTGCGCGCGCGAAAGAACGTGTTGCACGTAGAGAACCGAAGCGAAAAGGTGATGCCCGAGCGCGCACGGCTCCGCGAGTGCGAGAAGTGCAAGTGCGAGCGCCGCGCGTCTGCCCAGGGTCGTTGACTAACAGGGCAGCGTCAAGTTTTCCTGCGGGTGGGCTGGCGACTGCGGCCCGAGTTCGCCGGGCGAGTCTTCGCGGCTCGGGACAAAATTCGCAGATAGTTCCGCTCCCGCGTGCCTTTGCGCCACGGCGCGGCGAGCGTTCGGTTCCCGGGGAAGCCCGACGGAACCGAGGTGGCGCGTTCGGCGTTGGCGCTTCGGTGAGGCTCGAGCGACAGCGATGTGGGTCCTTGCTTGACGACATGCCCGCGACGTGCGAAGTCCCGTCGCCATGGATGTAGCCGAGCGGCGGTTTCGTGCATGCACGAACCGCTTCAAGCGTGACCTGACCCGGATCATCTCGCGGTCCATCGCTGGCATGGTTCGCGAGGCGCTGAGAGAATCTAGGAAGACGGCCGCGCACGAGGCCGCACTCGATAAGCAGGCGGCCCGAGAGGCCAAGCGCGCCGCGCGAATCGCTCAGAAGGCTGCTGACAAACAGGCGCGCATCGACGCCCGCGAAGCCAAGCGCGCCGCCGCCAAGGCAGAAAAGGCCAGGCGAGCAGAGGAAGCCAGGGCGAACCGAGCCGGCGAGCAGCTCGAGCTCAAGCTCGATCTCGCGTCCATGCGCTCCTCGAAGTCGGGTGGTCGCTCGCGCGTGCGCGCCGATTCGATCCTCGGTGCCGAACTCGCCGACGGTGCGGGAGCTGGAGCCGGCGCCACCGTGCCCAGTCCCGGCGCCCCGCCCAAGCAACCTTCCGAGCGCCCCCTCTTCGTCCACAAGCGCGCGCGCGACGGACAGATTCACGCGCTGAGGCGCGGCGTGCGCGAGAACGTGGCGCCGGTGCGTGACAGCGCCGCGCCCCCGCGTGAAAACGTCGCCCCGCCGCAAGATCCCACGCCGGATACGGAATCTCTCGAGCGCCCCTGAGCTGTAGCGTCGCGGACGCCAGTGAACGCTCCATGAGCTGGCGAACGAGTGGCCACGAGCTGGGCGAACGAGCGCCCAGGCTGGCGTCAGACCTGATGGCTCGGATCGACCGCGCCCAGGACAGCCACTTGGATCTCGAGCCTGCGCTCGCGACTGATGGGGGTGCCGTCAATCTCCACGATCTTGAAGCGGTCGTAGACCCGCTGCCCGTTCGTGCGAACCTGCGAGCTGTTGATGGTGACGCGCGCGGCGAACAAGGCGCTGGCGAGCGCCTGCAAGAGGCCGGAGCGGTCATCCGTCTCGACCTCTAGCGTCGTGAACGTGCCGTCGTCGGACTCGATGAAGCGCACCATCGTTTCTACAGGGCGATCGTGCCTGCGCGGCAGGGGTTGCGGCAGTCCTGCTCCACGCCCCTCGAGCATGTCGATCAGGACTTGGCGCAGTCGATCGAGCTCGACGGCTAGTTCGACCGGTGGCTCTTTCGGCTCGCGTGCGAAGATCCAGAACACGTCGACGGCTTCGGCAACGCCAGCGAGATTGACCCGGGTGTACGCTTCGGCGCTCGCAATGTCGAAACCGCACGTGACTAGCGCAGCCGTGATCGTAGCGAGCAGACCCGGTGTGTCCTTGGCGACGACGCACAGTCCGATCTGGGGACCGCGCTGGCGCCCGAACGTGTCGAGGCAGATGAGAGACGTGCCGCGTTGCCCGGCGATGCGAGCGTGGGCAGCGATGGTCGCGGCGTCATAGCGACTCGCGTATTCTGGTCCCAGCGATTCGCGGAACTTCCGGGTCGACATGGATTCCCGAGGGGTATCTCCTGAAGGTGCAGCGGTCATGCCGGCTGTACCCTAAGAGCCTCTGTGTTTCTTGAGCGTACCAGGTGAGGGTCAACTTCGCCGAAGCCTCGAGATGTTCGTCTACGGTCCTGCATCAGCGGCTCGCTGTTGGGGGGGCGGGTTAAACCCGGGAATCGGCGGAAGAAAACTCGGCAGCGCGGTAGGAAAGCCCGAAGGCAACGGCGGCAGCGAACTCGGCAACGGCGGGAAGCTCGAAGGGAAGGGTGGCAAACTGGGACCAGCCCCTGCGTCAGGTGTCGCGGTGGCGCTGGGCGCGGGGCGTGGTCCAGTCCCAGGGCCTGGCTGCGGAGGTCGGGTAGTGGCGGGCACGTCCGGCGTTGGCGCGGGAGGAGCTCCAGCTTCCAACTCGACGGGTGCGGGTGGGCCCGCGCCCGCGTCGAGTTGCGGCGGCACGGGTAGTTCACGCTCCGGGTCGTCCCCCGGTTGGCGCTGAACCAGGATCACCAGCACCATCGCGCCGGCGATCATGACCAAGAGCACGATGAGCAGCACCAAGAGACCGCTCGTCTTGCCCTTGCGCGGGCGCGGCTCGGTCTTGGGCAGCAACGGCGTCCGCAGCCGAAATTCGGCTGCTTTCTGCGCCTCCGGTGATGCGGGGGGAGCCATCGCCGACGCATGCCCGCGTACCTGCGCTTGCAGGTCGGGGAGCGGCGCATCTTCGGTGCCGCTCGCGCGGGGCAAGGCAGGGTCGTCCGCAGTCTTCACCGGCGGGTCGTTTTCCGGAGGGAGCGTATCTGCGACGGATGTGCGCCGCGTCGTCGGGTCTTCTTCGAAGGTCGCCGACACGTGTGTGCCTTCGATCGGCAGCGGGGCGGGCGTTGCGGCGAGCTGCCCCGCGTGGCTCAACGTCGTCGCCAAGGGAGCCAGCGCCACGCGCATGGAAAAAGCGCTGTCGAAACGGTCCTCGCGCTGCGGCTTGAGCGCGCGCTCGATGATGTTCGCAAGCGGCTCGGGCACGTCCGGAATCCGCTGCGTGAGGGGGATCACCGTGCCCAGCACGAATTGGCTGACGATGGCGCTCGCATCATCGCCGGCGGCGGGCCGCTCGCCCGAGAGCATTTCGTACAGCATCACCCCTACCGAAAACAGGTCGGCGCGCGCGTCGACTTGCTCGGCCGAGTAGAGCTGCTCGGGTGCCATGTATTCGGGGGTCCCCATCATCGCGCCGGCTCGGGTGAGCGCTGCCTTGAACTCTTCGGAGTTGCGCAGCTTCGCGATCCCGAAATCGATGAGCTTCACGAGCGGACCACCCTGGCTCTGCACGATGAAGACGTTGTCGGGCTTCAAGTCGCGATGCACGACGTCGAGGGCATGCGCTGCCTCGAGCCCCGCCAGGATTTGAAGCGTGTAGTCGATGGCGGTGGGGCGCGGCAGCTGGCGCTGGCGGTCGAGCAGGTCTTGCAGGGACTCACCGCGCAAGAGCTCCATCACTAGAAACGGGGTGCCAGCGTCGGTGGTGTCGACGTCCGTGACGCGGGTGACATGAGGGCTCTGAATGCTGGCCGAGACACGGGCCTCGCGGAGAAAGCGTTCGGCGAGGCCGGGCCGCTCCGCCAGCTCTGCGTGCAGGAACTTCAAGGCGACGGGTACCCGCAGCAACAAGTGCTCGGCTTCGTACACGGCACCCATGCCACCGTCCCCGATGAGACGGGTGATGCGGTACTTTCCGCGGACGACGGTATTTCCCTGCAAAACCATGAGGCTCGGACTCGCTCAGGCGCGCACTAGCTCCATAGCCGCGGTTGTGCGGCCTGGCAATGAGCGTCGGCGCCCGGCCCTCGGGCTAGCCGCCCCGCGGCTTCCAGGCGATGTCCGGCGTGTCCGAAACGCTGTTTTCGTAGCGAGCGAGCAGGAACAGGAAGTCGCTCAAGCGATTGAGGTAAAGCCGAATATCTTGGCTCACCGTGTGCGAACCGTGCAGTTCGAGCACGCGGCGTTCCGCGCGGCGGACGACCGCTCGCGCGTGGTGCAATGCCGCTGCGGCGGGGGTGCCGCCTGGCAAGATGAAGTTCTTCAACGGCTCGAGCCGAGCATCGATGAGGTCCATCAACTGCTCGAGGCGCTCGACTCGCTGTTGATCGATGCGCGGAGTGCCCAAGGCCCCGAGCTTTCCTGACGTGCAAGCCAGCTCCGCACCCAGGGCGAACAGGTCGGTCTGGACCTCCTCCAGCCATTCGGCGATCGAATCGCTGGCCGTCGTGGCGCGTGCCAGGCCCAACACCGAGTTCGCCTCGTCGACGGTGCCATAGCCTTCGACCCGCAGGTCCGTCTTGGCGACCCGCTCGCCGCCAAACAGACCCGTGGTCCCGTCGTCTCCAGTTTTCGTGTAGATCTTCACGGGACCTCGCTCAGCGCGTGGGTTGCTTCACGGTGGATCGCTGGGTGCTTGCAGGGATCGCACGTGAGACTGACGTTGGTTACGCGGAGAAGATCTGCTGGATCTCTCCCTCGATGTTGGAACGGTCCACCTTCTTGGCTAGGGCGAGCTCCTGAACCAAGAGACCTCGAGCCTGATCGAGCAGACGGCGCTCACCGAAGCTCAGATCCTTGTCGAACTTGAGGCGGTACATGTCGCGCAAGACTTTGGCGATTTCGACCGGCAACCCACTCTTCAGCATCTCGGTGTAGGCGCGAAAGCGGCGGTTCCACGGCTGCAGGTCGACGGCGACCTCGGGGGCACGCAAAACGTCCAAGATCTTCTGAGCCTCGCGCTTTTCCATCACGGGTCGTAGCCCCACGCGTGTGGCCGCGTCTGTAGGGACCATCACCTTGAGCCCGCTACCCAACATCTTGAGCACGTAGCAGGGGCTCTTGCGTCCGCCGAGCTCCCGTTCCTCGATGTCAGAAACCTCGCCCACGCCGTGCGCGGGATGCACTGCCATTTGTCCGACCTTGAACATCTGATTGTTTTCTAAAGCTTGCATTCCAACTCCGAGTCACGAACCAAGAGCGAGCGCATGCGACAGACTGATCGCCTTGGCTGTTCGATCAATCCTGCCTCGTTGAGTGTCGGCCCCGAGCTCTGTGCGGCCAACCACGTTTGCATGCACCCTGCAGCGCGGGCCGACTTGGGTGATCGCTGCTGTTCGCTGAAGCCCAGACCGAAATGTCTCGAAGATGGCAGTGACAGTTCGGAACGGGTCAACCAAAGTAGCTATAGCCCTCGCAGCCCCATGGGCCCCTAGTGCGCGGCCGGGAAAATAGCATCAGAACGTGCAGTTCGTCAATCTGAGTCCGTCGTGAATCAGCGCAAACTCTCATGCAGCCCATGCTTTTGCGGCGCGGGTTGATGCCGGCGATTCGCGGAATTTTCACGTGTTTCCGGTTTGTCATTGCTCGTCTATGCAGAGAGCGAGTGAACGCGGGACGTTCGCTCATTCGGCGGGTGGTTTCGCCGGGGGTGGTGCGACCGGTGGACTTGGTGCCGATGTAGGGCTCACGTCGAGCATCTCCCACACGTCTGCGGCGACGGCCGCGCGCAGGCCAGCCACGATGGGCTCGAGCTCGAGCGCTACGTCGAGCGTGACCCGGTCTTTGGTGGTCCGAATCACGGGCGCTTGCTCCAAGTCGTGAAAGCCGAACAAGCGTCCCGTCGAGCTCTCGGCAAGCCCCTGCCAAGCCCGCTCCATTCGCTCGACGGTGTCGGCGCCGTCTTCTTCCCATGGGCCTTCGATCGCGACCGTCACTCGGATCGATCGCCCGTCGCTCGTAGGAGTCCCGCGGATCGCCACACCGCTCGCCGCCGCCAACAGGCCCGCCCCGCCGAACATCCAGCGGCCTTCGAATGGACCCGGAGCCAGAAAGACGAGCGGCGCACCGGCGGCAAAGTCCGCGAACGACTTCAGGGCGACGCCGTCGAACACACTCGGCGAACGCTTCAGTTTCTGGCGCGCGAAAGCCTCGACGACGCGCACCGTTGTCGGGTCACCCACCGCCACCGCCAGCAGCTTGCCGTCGAACCGGAGCAAGCTCTGAGGGGTCTTACCTACCACACCGCTAACGCGGGTGAGCTTCGGATGCGGATGCTTCACCTCGGGTTCGGTGACGAGTCGTTCGGTGAATGCGAGCGTGGCGGGTGTCAGATCCATGTCGGTTTCCGCCAAGTACAAGACACCCAAGTCGAACCCAGCCACCACGGCGTGGGAGAGCGTTCTCAAATCGAGTTTGGTGTCCCGCGCGTAGAGTTCGAGTCGGCTCGCCGGGAGGAGTGGTTCGAGGGTTCGAACCAGTTGGTGATTGCCGCTGAGTCGCACCGGCTCCGCCAGCACCAGCCAGTTCACGCCAGCCGCTGGCACGTAGTCGGTGAGGTCACCGTCGAGCAGCGGCTCTTCGGCGGGGGGGCTGGGCGCTGGAGCTGGGGGCGGTGGCGCCCCGCAACTCAAGCACATCCATTGCGCCAGCAAGGCGAGCAGGAGCAGCGTGGCCGCGCTAGGGAGTCTACGCGTCAGGTGACTCGTCGGGACCGCCCGTGATCTCGAAGTGTCGGCTGTTGTTCACGAGCTCTTTGAGCTCTTTGCCGACCTTGAAGAACGGCAGTCGCTTGGCGGGGACAGGCACTGGTTGTCCAGTGCGTGGGTTCCTACCGTCGTACGGCTTGTAGGGGCGGACCGTGAAACTTCCAAACCCTCGGATTTCGATACCTTCGCCGCGCTGAAGGGCTTCGGTCATTGCGTCGAATACGCAGTTGACGACCATTTCGGCGCGAGCCTTCGTGAGCTCTCCCCGAGCAGCAATTGCCTCGATAAGCTCGCTCTTGGTCATTGCGGTTACGCCTCCCTCGTGTCCATGGATGGTTCAGTCTAACGTCTGAATTGTCAACGGTATTTCCGTCGGTTTCTTGGCAGTAGGCGCCCGCGTGACAGTGTGGCTGGATTCCAGCACTAGCCTTGGCCCGCGGGTCTGCGGGTAACACGGCGATCATCGAAGCTCACCGAACGCCGGCGCCGCGCATTTTTCAGGGAATATCCGGAGTCTCAGGGGCCGGCTTGCTGGAATGCGGGGGCGAGGCGGACGTAGTCGAGGCGGGCACGCCCCGTTTCCACTGTGAGAGAAATTCGGTGGCTGCCGGGGGGCGGGAAGAGGTGAATGGGCACGCTCACACAGTCTTGTTCCCTGAAGTCGACGTTGCCACGGCGCACCTGGCCCGCGAGTTCCACCGCGTAGCGGATCTGCGGGCTGCTCGACCGTACCCATCCGAGCGCAAGCTCGTAGCGAGGACTCGCGGGCACCAGGAGCCCGAGCTCTACCTGCATCGGCGCGTGCGAGCTTGGCAGCAGCTCCAAGGCTCGAGCGTTCGAGGTGCAGGCTGCGGCGGAATGCACGGGGTAAGCGGAGCCCGCGGCGATCGCACGGACTGGCCATTCATATTCCGCTTCGAAGCTCAGCGCATCCGTGGCTGCGCGCGGCGCGATCGCATACGGTGTCAGCGTCGGGCCTGGATCGTCGCTCCAGGGGTGGAATCTATAGCGGTACACCGAGGGCTGTCCCAGGGCTTCCCACAACAGGCGGTCACGCGCGTCGCCGCGCTCGCGCGCGAACACGCGCCCGCTGACCGCGTTACGTTGCGATGGATCGAAAGCGAGGTTGAACCCGTGATCCGTGTTCATGAACACGAGGCCTCGGTCGACGTGCGCGCGATCCAAAACGTCGGAACGGAACATGGGCGCGCCGCCGTCCCGTTCGGCGAGCGCGCGCTGCGCGTAGACTCCGCGCAGCGCGAACCCGAGCAGCGCCAGGCCGATGGCGAGGCGCGTTTGCCCGAGCCGGACGAGTCCGAACGCGAGTAAGGCGTGCTCGAACGGCAGCACATCGACGAAGAAGCGCGCACCGCCCCCGGGGTAGCTGCCGTTGAAGTAGAACGGCGCGTAGGCGAAGACGATTCCGACGCTGCTGAGCGCGAGCAAGCGCACCTCACGCAGCCTGAAGCCCACGATGGTCGCGAATGGAAGCGCGAGCCACAAGAGCTCGAGGTTGGCGACATCCAGCGCGTGCCACGCCAATCGATGAAAAGAGGTGACGGCGGCTGTGAGCGGTCCGAACCCGTTGGCGAGAGCGTGCTTCACCACGTCGCCGTGTTCGTGCACACACCCGATGCCAGGTCCGAAGCCGTACCTGAAGCAGCCCGGTGGAGCGTCGGCGTGCGCGTAGTAGTGAGTCTGAGACGAGCCGAGCCATGACCCGGTTGCTGCGTGCTGGTGCAGCAGCAAGAACCCGATACCGGGCGCCAGCGCGACCAAGAACCACCAGCTGGGGCGCGCGCCTTTCAGCCAATACAACGCCACGAGGACACAGAGCGCGCCCGTCACCGGGCGAGTTGCGATGAGCCAGCCCGCGCACAGGCCCGCGAGCACCACGGCCCGGCGGTTCGCCTGGTACACGAGCAAGATCGAGCCGGCAAAGAGCAGCGCTGCCCAGCCGTGCGACATGGTATCGGCGGTGTGATAGCGCAGCGTCACGCATAGCGTGCTCAGCGCGGCAGCCGTCAGCGCGACGGATCTCTGTCGAAACAAGCGCCACCCGAGCTGGTAGGTGACCAGCACCAGCGCAGCACCGAGCAGCGGTCCGATCCACAGCGGCTGCCCCAGCCAGAACCCCAAGGCCAAGATCAGCGGGTAGCCGGGGGGGAAGATCACACTCAGGCTCGAGCTCTGCTCCGGACCGATCAAGAAACGGCCGCGGAACGAGCCGCTGGGGGCGAGCGGGTCGAAGCCGAAGGCACCCTGCGCCAACAAGCGCGCTTCGAGGAAGTAGCTGGTGGCGTCGATGATGCGCGGGCCTCCGCGCAGGTAGACGTGCAGATAGACGAGCGACAGCGCGGCAGCTGCCAGCGCCAGACCCACCACGACGCCGGTGGGATGTGCGAGCACCCAGCGTTTGGCCCAGGGCCACGCGCACCAAGTCCCCACCGCCAACGCGAGCGCGACCCAGGCGACGGTGTCGGGGGGAGGCCCGACTGTGTAGATGGCCGACATCTAACGCCGCTGAATCAGCCAGACGTGATACAGAGCGAAGCCACCCGCTTTCGGCGTCAAGCGCAGCTGTAGCGGCTCACTCGTTTCGCGGGCGGGGAGAGCGAGCGGAACCTCTTGCCAGGCGTCCCCGGGCACGAGTTCGACGGTCCCGACGCGCTCTGCGCCGACGTGAACCTCGAAACTGGCGAGTTGCTCTGGCGCAACGCGAAACAAGAGTGTGGCAGGTTCGCGTGGTCTGAGTCGAGCGAGGGTGAAGCTGACGCGCGCCGGAGGAGCCAGCAGGCGACCTGCATCCCAGAGGTCTGCCCGGGGATCGTTGGGATCCGCGAGCATCTTCATGGTGAGGTGCCCGAGCCCCTCTTGCAGCTCGAAATTGTGTTCGGCCTCGTTGATCACGTCCGCCGGGTCCAGAGCGTCCGCGAGGCCTCGACGGGCCGCAGCCGAGAACGGGGCTCCGCTCCGATTCATGGCGCTGAAGTCCGCGTGATAGAGCACCTTGCTGGCGCCGCCGCAGATCACGTTGCCGCGCACGGGCACCTCGTCGAAGCGCCTGCCGAACCACAGCGGCAATGTCTGCCACCAGGAAGGATACAGCGCGAACGTGTCGGGTCGATCCTTCGGCGGCAGCCGCTCGATCAACTCGAGCCCCCCGGGTGCTCCCAGGCGCGTGGCGCGCGCGAACGGCATGTGCGCGTAGCCGCCGAGACCGATCAGGTCGAGCGCGGGCAGATCGGCAGCATACGGGATGGCGCCGGCATCGCTCAGCAGGATGCGTTTGGGCGTTGGCTTGATCACGCGGCCGAGCACGTTCCCCGTGCGCACGTGCTGATCGAGAATGTTGCGCGATGCGCGACCGAAGAACCAGACTTGGTCGCGAAACCTCGGCGCCTGATACACGAGGAAGCAAGCCAGCGCGCCGACGCTGGCGCCGGCTGTGACGAGCCGCATCGACGTCCAGCGGAACTGGTGCGTCAGTGCGCCGGTGAACCCCAGGGCTGCCGCCAAGAGCACCCACGCGAGCGCCGGCATTGTATAACGCTCGTTTTGCCAGCGCACCTGGCCGTTGAGGGCGACCACGAGCACCCAGCAGATGGCGGAGCCCCACAGCAAGAGCGAGTAGCGGCGGGTTTGGCGAAACAAGAGGCCCAGCGCCGCGAGTGCCCATACCAGCCATCCGACGCCGGGGACCACCGACAAATGATAGTCGGTGACGCGGAAGATCTGGTAGCTGATGTGGAACTTCCATTGTTCCCACACCTCGTGGTCGGTAAGATACGGATGGTGCAGTTCGAGCTTGGCGAGCGCGCCGGCGGCGGTGAAGTCGCCGGTTAGCATGCGATTGGCGACGGCTTGAGCCACCACCAGCGTCGCCCCGGGGACCGCCGAGAACGTCAACATTTCGAGCGCGCGGCGCATGCCGAAGCGTCGGTACACGCTGCCGGTCGCGCTCAGCGAGAAGATCACCACCGTGGGGACGGCTTCCGGGCGCGTGGCGACGAGCAACAAGCACGCGATGCCCAGGCCCAGCGCGAGCGGCCGCAGCAGTGCTGCTTGTCCCGCGTGGAACACGTCGTCCCAGATCACGAGCGCGATCGCCCAGAGCCCAAGGAACAACGCCACCTCCATGCCGCTGAACAACGTCCAATCGAGCACGCCGGTGCACAGCAGGAAGGGTGGTGCCAGGTACTTCGTCCAGCCGGGCATGCCGCGGAACATGCGCGCGCTGCCCATCAGCAGCACCAGCACGCTCACCGAGGCCACGATGCCCGCCCAAACCATCAGCGAGAGACTGCGAAAGCCGACCCAGTAGCCCAGAGCCAACACGAACGGATACAACAGGCTCGTCCCGCCGCTCGAATACCCCTGACCATCGAGCCACTGGAACGGGTAGCCGCGGGCGGTCGAGCGCGCGAAGTCGAAATGTATGAAAACGTCGTCGAGGGGCGCAGACCAGTCGCCGTAGCGTTCCTGCTGGGCCACCGAGTCGAACTGGGCTGGATCGTTCCAGAGCAGGGAATACAGCGTCTGCAATCGCAGCGACGAATAGAAAATCGACGAGATGGCCAGGATGCATGCCCCACTCACGAAGAGATAGATGAGCCAATCCCAACGCTTGAGGCTACTTGTGAGTAGACCGACGCGGTCGCGCAGCTGCGCGCTGAAGATCACGAGGTCGCCGGATTTACCACGCGATATCGCAAAAGTACCCGTGAGGCGCTGTGTCAGGTACTAGGCTCTTGAAAAGATTCAGGTTTGTGCAGACGAATCGAGTAAGCAGTGGTACGATTCTCGCTTGCCCAGGCGCTTCGGTGGCGCTCTACTACTAGTCCCTCTACCCCGGGGTCCGATCCGAATCTAAATGCGCTGGTTCATAGAAGTATCGACAGTCGGCAGCGGGGATACCGACACCGAGTATTGCGTTGAAGCCAAACAATGGCAGGCGGCACTTCAGCAAGCTCGCAAGCTGCGCGGTGAGGCCGGGCCGCTCTCGGCGTTCTCGATCGAGCTGCTCGACAGCGGGTACCGCGCTGTCGACAAGAAGCAGAACCTCAAGTACGTCGTAAAAAAGGCGCCTAATGACGCTCCATTGAACGACGGCCAGAACGGCGTGAGCAGCGCCGCTACCGATGCGGCGGCCAGCGCGGACGCCAACTCCGGGCTCGCCGACGAGGCGGGCGCTGACGCAGCCGAAGCTTCCGATCCAGCCGCCTCGCACGAGCACGAGCTATCGGCATCTGCGCATCAGGTGGCTTCCCCGCCTCGAGGCAGTGGTCCGCCGCCCAAACCAAGGCTGGTGTCTTCGCGTCCCCCCGCAGACGACGCCGCTCCACCAGAAAAGTCGAAGCCGAAGAGTTCGGTACCCGCTGCGTCTGGTAAGAAAAGCCCGCAGAAGGTGGCTGAGCTGCTCGCGGCAGCGGCACTCAAGGCGAGCAACCGTCCCAACGGTTCCCCAGCTGGCACGCCGACTCGCTTGGGCGCGAGCGCCTCGAGTCCGCCCCGACCGGCAGCTGGAGCCGTGACCGCCACGCCGACTCTGCTCGTCCAGGTGGGCGAAGCGACGAGCACACCTTCGCCGCGGGCTTCCGTGTCGTCCTCGCCGGCGCTGGCTTTGGATGCGGGTGTGCAGAAAGGACCGGCGGGCGACGCAGATGCAAGGTTCGACGTGAACATCGCCGGCACGGGCGAAGCAACGCCAGAGCCGGGATCGGCAGCGCTGCCGATCGCGGACGCTCACGCCGAACTCCCAGAGTTCGAGGTGATTCGCGCACGGGGTGAAGAGCCCAGCAAAGACACGCCGATCACCTACCGTGAAGTCGCGCTGGGGGTGCACCCGGGTGTGACCCGGTCGGCGACGCGTGCCCTGCTCCTGGCGCGCTACCGATCGATCGTGAACGAGATCGCGGAGCGTCCCAAAGGCAAATTCGTCCAAGTAGCGGTGTTCGATCACGTCTTTGGCAAGAAACCACTGCGACCACCGCTCGCAACACTGATGTGGAAAGATTGGCGCGGCGAACCGGTCTTGGCCTTTCCGGGGTTTTCAGGCGACTCCGTTCAGCCGCCGCCCCCCCTCGGGGAACCCGCAATGGGTTCGCTTCGCCCGCTTTCTGTCATTCCCGTGGACGAGACGACTGGTTCTCGCCCGCCGCCCCCGAAAGAATCGCCCTCGCCCAACGGCGCGGTGCAAATCAGCACGGAGAAGGGTGCATTCCCAGATGGCGAGAATACGTCCAGCGCGCAAACACAAGACGCGCCAAGCGCGCAGGCAAGACCAGACGCGCCTCATGAACAAGCAGTTGCACGTGCGCCGACAGCTGGCGCGGGCGCGAGGTCACAGGTCCCAGCCGCCAGCGTCGGGGGAGATCCTAGCGGAACCGGGGTAGCTGCAGCGGGCGGGGCGTCCGTGGAAAGCGTCGCCCCGCCGCAGAGCAGGCAGCGTGACTCGCGACCTGGCTTGCGCGACTCGCGGCCTGCTCTGCGCGATTCGCGGCCTGGTGGCGACGACCTCATCCTCGACCTGTTCGAGCGCATGCATGAGCTTCATTTCATGGCCGACGTCGTCGGGGGGTCCGAGTTCGTGCTCCGAGTGGTCAAGCAAACACTGCCGAGCGCGTTCGTACTGATCCACGTGTTCGACATCAACACCAAGAACTTCATCGTCGTGCGGCAATACGGAAGCAGCGCCGAGAAGGTGTTGATGTTCCAGACGCCCGACACCGACGGTCTGCTCCGCCGAGTGATGCGCGCTTCCAGAACCGCCAACGTGAGTGAAGCTGAGTCGAGCCGCGAGCTCGGTGAAGGGCGCTGGCAAGCCGCGGGCGTCTCGGTCGGACCGTTGCTCTTGGGTCCCGTGAAGCAGGGCGGCCGCTACCTCGGCTTGATCGAGATAGCGAATCCGCTTGGGGGAAAGAGCTTCTCGGACGCGGAAGCGAACGCGCTCGATTACATTTGCGAGCAGTTCGCCGAGTTCCTCACGAACCGTCCGATCGTGCTCGATGCCGACGTCATCCTGAAATAGCGGGTTTTGGCCCGCTTGGGCGGCGCGCCCTGCTTGGTTTCACCGGCGTCCGGGTGCTCTTGCTCGGCGGCGATCGGGTTCGACGCGCCGCGCGGGCGTGGCTGCGCTAGAGTGGGGCGAAGCTCATGGTGGATCGTGCTCGGCGCGAGCGACTCGTCACGTTCTTGCTGCTGCCCGGCGTGGTGGTTGCGGTGCTCGTGCTGGCCGGCATCATGTTTCGGTCGAGCTTTACCCTCGAGCGATTGCGCGAGCAGTCCGTGGTCGAAGCGACGCTCTTGCTCGCCAACGAGAAGGCTGACCGCCTCGACAAGCGCATCATCGAGCAGGACAACGCCGTCGCCTCATTGGTGAGCTCCGAAGACCCCGAGGTGTTCGGGAAAGAGTGGCTCGAAGTGGCGCCGATCCAGACGCCCACCGTGCGTGCGGTTCTCGCCGTCGACCTCAGCTCCGACCAGAAAGAAGTGGTCGCCTTGGTGTCCCGCGCTCCCGGCGTGGAAGACGAGCGATTTCGCCGCACGCTCGTGTACTCGATGTTGCGGGACATGAAGCTCGATCATCCGGCGCGCGAGCAGCTCCGGCACTTGCACGGGACCTACGGCGGCAACAACTACCTCGTGAGTCACTGGGAGCGCCAGTACAAGGGGCGTCGCCACCTACTCGTGGTCTGGCACGACGTGCCCCGCATCGTGCATGACTTGTTCCCGACGCTGTATTCCGACACGGACAACCAGAGTCGTGTCAACGTCGTCGATGGACATGGACGTATCGTCTACGGTCCGCCGCTCAGTAAAGGTGGCTTGACCTTGGGGCGCCAGTTCGAAACGACGCTGTACAAATGGCGGTTGAACGTCGCCATGGCCTCCGCGGAAGAGCTGGCCGCAGCCGTGGCGCGCCGGCGCGTGTGGGAGATGGTGCTGGTGGGCCTTTCCGGCGCGGTGGTGATCGCCGGCCTCATCGTGATCATGCTAGCCGCCGCGCGCGAACGCAAGCTGAGCAACCTGAAGAGCGACTTCGTCGCCAACGTGTCGCACGAGCTCAAGACGCCGCTTTCACTGGTGCGCATGTTCGGTGAGCTGTTGCAGAGCGGTCGCGTCGAAAGCGACGCCAAACGCAAGCAGTACCTTCAGATCATCGTCAGCGAAAGCGAGCGGCTCGGGGCGCTCATCGAAAACGTGCTCGACTTCGCCAAGGTCGAACGCGGCAAGGCGGCCTACG
>Ga0315910_10001156_pt1 | contig 24642 bp, 19 predicted proteins | sample EdamamesoilMG_FD_204470 | JGI IMG/M metagenome (GOLD analysis project Ga0315910, IMG submission 204470) | Garden soil microbial communities collected in Santa Monica, California, United States - Edamame soil | ecosystem: Environmental > Terrestrial > Soil > Garden | place: USA: California... | reverse complement strand
ATGAAACTGATCATAGCCTTATCTACGACAAGCAAAGGCGCTGGGAGTATTACATTGATTCACTGCTCATGTTACAGAAAGGTTGGCTTACGGATCATTTTTCAGGTGCTCAGGTATACTTACCCAGCCCGTCTGATTCTTCAAAGGGATTAATTGAAGACATACCCTACCGTTTTTACGAGAAGGATGCGTATGGTATGCAGTTGAGTCTCACCTCATACCAGCTATCAGGTCAGAATTATGAATTGTCGGTGGAAAGTATCAAGGCCAATATTTCCAGCGATTCGCTGCGCTTAAAACTTCTTTCGCAGGACACTGCTCAAATCCACAAGGTTTTTACCATAGCTGAAGATTCCGCGAACTTCACCTACTATCAACAGTGGCTGGCTGGCGATTCATATGTATATCACCTCAAGGCACGATATCCCAACAACACAGGCGATACTACCGGTTATGCGCAAATAGCCTCGTCCTTTATAAACTCATTTCGTATTGCTGACACCGATGAATACTGGATTTCAAAATTTCAGTCTTCGGACGCTTCGGTCAAAGTATCCAAGGCGTTGTCGATGGATACGAAAACAAACGAGGATCACTATTGTATGCTCGTTGGTCCTTCCGGGAAAAACGGGTTTTACCGCGGGCCTTTTTACAACAAAGATGGTGCAATGTTTCTTGCCTACGATTACCTGGTTCATCCGGATTCATTGCATTATCAGGACATCCTGATGTTGGATAACTACGTGTATACCTATAAGCCAACACCGGAAGGCCAGGTGTATTTCTTAAATCAGAAGACCATTCCAGCACAAAACTATACCGTTAAATTCGGTTACGTGCTTTTTCAGGATTCAGTAAAGGGATGTTACCTACTTCACCACGAAAGCCTGCAAATAACTTCGGAAGGTATTGACCGTTGAATACGACTCACGCTGCTTTCACAAATATCGATATAACGTAGTATCCGTACCAGCCCGGATACGCAATTACCATCCGCCCGGTATTTACCGCACGCATCATGAGCCGGTACATTTACAGTCAGTTGTCAGCGTGTTGTCTGGCAACGCAATACTTCGAATAATCAAAAATTCAAAATGTATCAGCTCATGAAAAGAATGTTTTTACTGCTCCTGATGGCGGCTGTGTTCACCACCGGTGCAAATGCGCAGACACTGGGGGAATTCAAACCCAAAGATCAGTCGTATGGATTGAACAAGGCGAAAGATGCCAAACGTATCTACATCGCTGACTTCAATGTGAATTTCCAGGTTTACAACGAAAAAGAAGATTTCAAGCAAGGTGGCCATCAGCTGGGTGGCGGAATGAAAGGTGATGCATCGGCTTCCTTGTCCATCGGGCTGGAAGGGCTGGATGAAAAGACTGTACTCGACATCACCAACAAACTCTATCAGGAATACACCGACAAGCTCAAAGCCAAAGGCCTGACGATCATCACGGCTGACGAGGCTTCCAAAATTGAAAGCTATGAAGGCTATGAGCGTATGCAGGGGGGTAAGGTAAGTCTGGCACAGCTTCCGGGTGTCATGACCGTCACACCGGTTGGCTATGAGTACTTTGTTAAAAAAATAAGCAAGGATGGTAAAGAGAACAAAGGAGGCTTTCTCGGAAACGAGGCTATGAAATACGCGAAGATGTCGAAAGACCTCGGAGATGCGATCATCGGTAATGTAGACATCACCGTGCTTTTTGTTCAGGATCAGAATGCGTTCCAGGGAAATGGAGCCAACATCAAAGTGAAAACCAACTTACGCATCATTGCTTCGGAGGGCATCACGATGGCATCGGATGCCAAGATCAAAATGAAAGGACAGAACACCGTATCGGTTGTTGCGAGCACGGTGGCGTTCTACCATGGTAAGATGGGTGCGGGCGCGACTTCCGTATATACCGGAACACTGGCCAAGCCGATCGCGATTGATGGTGTGATCGAAGATACCAAAGTGCAGAGCTTTGCCAACGCAGGTGTTTCGCAGGGAACGTCTACGATTTACGGTACATTCTATAGCGTGGAGAACGCCAGCAATAAAAATGCAAAGGTGATCACGGTCGATGCCGCGAAGTATGGCGAGGGCGTGTATGCCGGTGCCAGCAAGTTCCTGGCCTTTCATACCGATGCGTTTCTGAAAGAATTGAAGTAATTGTTTTTTGTCTGTAGTTGAAAAGCCAGGTTGCAACACCTGGCTTTTTTTATGGACGATGAAACGGTTCATCTAGATCAGGTTATTGGCGTAGGCAAATTTGATCAGGCCTACCAGGGAACCGGTTCCCGTTTTCCGGAAGATATTTTTGCGATGCGTTTCAACGGTACGTTCGCTGATGAAAAGTTCTTCTGCGATCTGTTTGTTGGAATACTCTTTCGCAATGAGTTTCAGGATCTCCCTTTCACGATCAGTGAGCAGTCGCCCTTCATCATTCTGGTGAAGGCTGGTGATGAGCAGCTTGTTGATGTCGCTGCTGAGGTAAACTCTTCCCGCGATCACTTCGTGAATGGCGGTGAGCAATTCCTTGTGCGTATCTTTCTTCAGTACATAGCCCGACACACCGGCCCGCAGAATTTCCTTCACCAGGTGTGCTTCATCGTGCATGCTCAACACAATCGTTTTGACGTTGGGTTGAATACGTTTCACCATGTTCACAAGGGATAAACCATCCGCACCCGGCATATTGAAATCGGTGATCAGTATATCGATCTCATTTTCCTTCGCGAATTGCAAGGCTGCTTCTGCACTGGAAGCCGTTCCGATAATATCCAGGTGTTCTTCCTGCTGAAGCAGGCTCTTCACGCCATCCAGGAGAATGGCATGGTCATCAACGAGCAACAGGCGGGTATTCAATTTCGAAAACTTTGGTCTGAAGAATCTAAAGATACCAGAATCACTCATTCAGCCAAAATAGGAACAATGCAAAAGGCAGGGCATCCGTACTGGCGGGTATTTTACATTACCTGGTTTCCGAAACAGAAGCGGTAGCCTCTTCCCGGATGATCACCGGCAATTTAATCATGAAGGTTGTTCCCGGCTGACCAGCCTGTGAATCGATGAAGAGTTCACCCTTCAGCAGGTTTGATCGCGACCGGATGTTCTTCCATCCATTACCTTCACTATGCTCCAGCACCTCGGGGTCAAAGCCATTGCCATTATCTTCAATGGTCAGGCTGATCTCCTGGTCGTGACCGACAAACTGAATTTCAATCACGGAAGCCGATGCATACTTAATAACATTGTTTACCCACTCCTGGACAATCCGGTATAAGGATATTTCCTGAACCTCGCTGAGTTTGTCAGGCAGGTCGAAGCTACCCACGCGGATGGTCACGTTCGTGGAATGATTTAGCCGGTCAGCCATCTCTTTCAACGCGGCAATGAGACCGGATTGAATCAATGTTTGTGGCATCAGGTTGAAGGCAATGCTTCGGATTTCGCGGTGCATATCCTGGAGTAAGCCTTCAGCTTTGTCCATAACCTGAACGCGTTCACCGGTTGTGGATTGCGGGCTTACTGTTCCCAGTACTAGTCGAAGTGATGATAGTAATTGCCCCATGCCATCGTGAAGATCCTGCGCAAAACGTTTTCGCTCGTTCTCCTGTGATTGGATGTAGGCTTCAATGTAGGCCTCACGAACGGAGAGCTCTTTTGCTTTGTGCAGCAGTTTTTGTTCGCGTCTGAACCGGCTGCGTACCAGTATGAAGATGATGACAACCAATACGACCACTACGGTTAGCAGAATGATGATGCTGTACGTCTGGCGCAGCTGCGCACGTTGCTCAGCGAGGTGTTCTTGCTGAAGGGCGATCTGTTGTTCTTTCTTTTCAGTTTCGTAGCTCGCCTTCGTTTCCTCAATTACTTTGAGTTGCTCTTGTTGGAATACAGAGTCACGATACTGGTTCGCCAGCAGCAGGTTCTCGTAGGCATCTTTCATTTTTCCGGCTCCGGCATAAGCTTCACTCAGGCCACCGTATACTTCATACTTTGATAGGGGTGATTTTGTATAGTCCGTCAGGTTAAGGGCTTTCCGGAGATAGTCTATACTTTTTTCAAAGGATTTCTGCTCAGAGAAAAGTGCTGCGAGATTCAGGTAAGTATCACCTTCATACTGAACGGAGTGCGTCTTGATCGCAATGTCCAGTGCTTTTTTATAGTACACCTCACCTTTGCGTGGATCGCCCATGCGTTTATAGATGGACCCCATGTTGGTATAGTTCACATAAAATTCATCGGGGAGGCCAGCCTTTTCATAGATCTGATTGCTGGAGTCTATATAGACCAGCGCGGTTTTATATTCTTTACGGTTCTTGAGTATCACCGCCATGTTGGAATATACTCGGGCCATACCAAGGCTATCACCGTCTTCCATTTTCAGTTGCAGGGCACGCCTGTAGTAGCCGAGTGCCTCATCGCTGCGTTTCAATACATCCAGCACGTGACCAATATTAAGGAGTATACTCGATACGTCTTTCTTGGAGAATTTCGGATTGCTCTCCCGTAATCGCAGCGTTTCATACATTACTTCCAGCGCCCGGTCGTACTCACCCATGTCTTTCAGCACAAGTCCCATGTTGCTGAGGGCATAACTTTCATCCACAATATCGTGGCAGGCTTTTGCCAGGACTATTGTTTCTTTGTTCATCGCCAGGGCCTGTTGGTTGTAGCCGAGGCGATACAGGTAGTTGGCGTGCCGTACATACAATTTGCAAAGCATGAACGAGTCTTCTTTTGCCAAAGCAAATGTTTCCCCACGACTGAGTGTTAATAGTGCTAGCGAATCATCGTAATTCAGAAAGTATGCTTCCGATAAAGAATAGTAGGTGGCCAGCTGTCCTTGAAAATATTCCGCTTCGCCATAGCGTACGATCGCTTGCTGAAATGTGGCAGCGGCAGCCGAATACTGTTTTGCTGAGACCTGATCCTGGGCTTTCTGTTTTAGGGAGTCTGCCTGTTTTATAGCCAGTGAATCGGTCTGACCATAACACGTAATACGGGCAGATAAAAAAATGAGTAACGTAAGGAAGCGGATCATAAGCTGATGTTGTAGGGACATACCCACTAATATACAACTTCAGTTTATGAGAAGGTGTTAAAGTGATTCAATCATTTCTTTCGATGATGACGCGACACGTTTCTTCTAAACCTGCTTGTAATTGAACGTCATCTCCAGTTCCTCTTCGAATTCCTTTCCAGCTTCGAGAATGTCGTCATCGCCTTTGTGATAGCACCATTCCACCTGCGCGCCTTGAATATCTTTCAATATAAGAAGCATGTTGTAAATCATCTTGGAAGTTGCTGAGTTGAAGTAGTTCAGCTTGAACATGAAGGGGGTAGAGGCATTCGGTTGTTCAGCATAGTCCGTTAGCCACTCCACGACAGGATCGTAAAAGGAGCCAGGGTCTTCCAGGATTGATCGGCCGGTAAGGTGAAAGATTCCATCGCGCTTATTCAGCATGATCGCTGGCGTGTCTTGCGTAGCTTCAAGAAGTAGAATGTTCATAGCGTTAGGTATACAACAATCCAAAGTAACAGGGCGGATGAGTCGTAAGCAATCGACAAATCGTTGGTCTTATTGTAACTACCTGATAATGAATTTACAATGGAAGGTAAAATTCCGACAACCGGCAGATTTGGTCTTTTAGTTGGTTCCGGTTTGGTTCCTCATCCCGGGTAATTTGATTAGCAAAACTGTCGCAGGATGAACGAGAGAATGAACGGGAGTGAAGGTAAGCCCGGGAGCGAAAAAAGAATGAGTCTGCTCCTGTCACACTCGTTCTTTTTTGGATGCGATATCAACATTGAACAGCATCTGTTCGGTATCGGTCGAATCATGTTTTTCATCCACTTCCTAAGATAGTCACCATCAGAATGTTACCGTTGGCACCCAGCTTGTAATGCAACCCCCGGCCCTTTGATTATGTTTTTGAAAACCTTCATCCGAACGCTTCGAAAAAATACGTTTTTCTCACTGCTCAACATTGCCGGACTCGCGCTCGGCATGAGTGTATTCCTGTTGGTGGCGCTCTATGTGCAATTTGAAAAGAGTTACGAATCATTCAATCCGAATGCGGCAACGATATACCGCATAACACTTGAAACATACCTCAACAATGAGCGCGTGTTTTCAAGTGCGGAAAATTATCCGGAAGTAGCCAACGTAATACAAGAGCTGCCGGAAGTTGAAGATGTTACCCGGTTGTACAACCTGGGCTACAAGAATAATGTGATCATCACCAACGAAGATGTGAAACCACACCCCATCGCTTTCAAGCAACGAAAATTTCTCTATGCAGATTCATCGTTCCTAAGCCTGATGGGCTATACGTTGCTGATGGGTGATATCCGTACCGCGTTGTCAGAACCGCACACCACAGTGCTGACAAAACAGAGTGCCGAGCTTTACTTTGGAAATGAAAATCCCATCGGCAAGATGTTGCGTATGCGCGATGACGATGGCAATAATGAACTTGTACGCGTAACGGGTATTGTAAACGAAACGCCACTCAATACGCATTTGAAATTTGATATCTTATTCTCGTATAAAACATTGTTTGCCAGAACAGCCAATGACGCCACGGTTGAATCCACTACCGCGCGATTCGATCACAGCTGGTATCGCAGTGATATGTACACCTACGTAAGGCTTGCACCCGGAACTAATGTCGCTGATTTTGAAAGCAAACTTGCAGACCTTGAGCAAAACAAAAACCTGGAAGCCAAACAAAGGGGCGTGCGTAACGTACTGAAGTTGCAACCACTCCAGGATATTCACCTTACCAGCAAACTCGCTGACGAATCGGAAGCCAACGGTGATGAACGTATCGTTTCATTTTCTGCATTGATCGGACTCTTTGTGCTGGCCATTGCTTTCATCAATTATATCAACCTGTCTACAGCGCAGGCAATGGAGCGTGCACGCGAAGTGGGTGTACGAAAAATTATGGGTGCTGTGAAACGCCAACTGATAGTGCAATTTTTGTCGGAGGCTGCCTGTATAAACCTAGCGAGCTTGCTCCTTGCTTACGCACTCATCGGACTTGCGCTACCGTTATTTAACACCATCTCCGGATTGCCGCTTGCCATCGAGTTTCTGTTGCAACCCTGGTTCCTGAGCCTGCTCGCCCTCCTATGGTTAAGCGGAACATTACTCTCCGGTTTTTATCCGGCTCTTGTACTGTCATCATTCCACCCGATGTCTATTGTGAAGGGCAGGATGAAAAACAGTATGCGTGGTGTGATGCTCCGCAAATCGTTGGTCATATTTCAATTCATGGCGTCCGTAGCGCTGATCGCGGGAACATTGATCGTATTCCGCCAACTTGATCATATGCTGAAGGGAGATCTTGGAATGAATATGAGCCAGGTGCTGGTGGTAGAGCGTCCCAGTATCGGCCCACGGCAAGCGGGATTCGAAAGTGCATTTGAACAATTCAAGAATACGGTAAAAGGTCATTCCGCTATTGAATCGTTCAGCATGTCGGGTAATATTCCTGGCAAACAACGCGAATATAAAATAAGCCTGAAGCGATATGGCGCCTCTGATGATCAACTCATCACCACGCGTGTGAACAGCATGGATTATGAGTTCATGAATGTTTACCAAATGAAAATACTGGCGGGCCGGGTTTTCTCGGAAGCATGCCCTACGGATCGTGATACTGCTGTTGTCATTACCGAATCGGTATCCCGACTGCTGGGATTTGCTACTCCGCAGGATGCCATCGGCCAAACGGTAACCATTCCCGACTGGACGAGCCCCATTATTGTTGGTGTTATTAACGACTATCACCAGGTTTCCCTGAAAAGCAGAATCGAGCCTGCGTTATTTTACTGCGATCCCGTTGAAGGAGAATATTATTCGATGCGCATTAACGGTGCTGCTGTAGATGACGCTGTTCAAACAGTCGAAGCAGCCTGGAAGGAGTCTTTTCCCGGCAATCCGTTTGAGTATTTCTTTCTCGATGACTATTTCAACAATCAATATAAAAATGAGCAACGATTTGGAATGCTTTTTACGACATTCTCGGTGCTTGCCTTGATTATAGGCTGCCTTGGTTTACTCGGACTTTCAGCCTACACGACCATTCAACGAACGAAAGAGATTGGCATTCGTAAAGTATTAGGCTCAAGTGAAACCGGAATTTTTTCGTTGTTGTCGATGGAGTACATCAAACTGATTGGCATCGCCAGTGTATTGGCCATACCCATGGTGTACTTTCTGATGGATCAGTGGATTAAAAATTTCCCTTACCGCACAACCATATCTCCTGTCGTGTTCATTGTTGCCGGCAGCACCGTGCTGATCATTGCCTTGCTCACGGTAAGTATTCAAACCATTCGTGCTGCGCGCGCTAATCCGGTGAAAGCATTGCGAAGTGAGTGACGTAATTCAGTTTGAGTGCGAGAGCGAAGAAAATAGAGCAAGCCTGTTCGCTCTCACACGCACTCAGTTTCTCTGTGTCCTATCAGACGCTTCAACAAACTTGCGCCAGTTGGGTGGCAGTTTTTGATAAACTGTTTACCTTGCACGATGTTTTTTACAATGGCTGGTAACGCAATTGGAGGAGTCTTGACGATAGTCTTCCTGTTGGTTTCCATTTCGTTAACAGGTCAATCCTGGGAACTTAAGAATGAAGTAGATGGAATAAAGGTGTACACACGCACGGTTGAGAACTCAGATATAAAAGCCGTTAAGGTAGAATGTACGATTGAAGCCACACTTTCGCAGCTGACAGCTGTGTTACTGGATATTCCTGCCAGCGATGAGTGGGTCTATGCCACGAAATTTTGCCGGGTACAAAAAACCATTTCCCCTTGGGAATTAATCTATCATTCTGAAATTGATGTACCCTGGCCGGCCAGCAACCGCGATTTTATCGTGCGTGTGAAACTTGAACAAGACAGCATCACCAAAAAGCTGACGGTGGACGGAGAAAATCTGCCCCAGTACCTGGAGGAGCAAAAAGGTGTAGTACGCATTATGCACACCGAGAGCAACTGGACAGTAACGCCAAGGAATAAATACCTCGACATTGTCTTTACACTTCACGTGCATCCGGGTGGTTCAATTCCGGCATGGCTTATTAACCTGTTTGCCACCCGCGGTCCGCTGGAGACCTTTCGTAATTTAAGAAGCCAGGTAAACAAGCCGGAATATAAGGAGGCGAGCTTTTCGTTTCTGATGGACTAGTTTCTATTGAAGCGTGTACGGAACTTCGAGACTCTTAAATTATTCGTAGATGTGAGGTGCGAGCAAAATAGGCGTAATTCAGAGTGAGTCTGATCGCTTTCGCTCTGCTTTTTGTAGTCCCGGCAGGAATCGAACCTGCATCTTCAGAATCGGAATCTGAAATACTATCCATTGTACTACGGAACCAGAATTTACCTTTTAACCCGTGAATTTGACAGGTAGATCTATCTGACCTTGCGATAATCCTGCAAAAATAAGGAAAGTTGCGGGCTATCAAACCCGTTATTTATTTTCTCTATGGTTTATTTATGCTCTTTCCCCTGTGTTGAGAAGGTCCGTTCTCCTTATTAATCGGGCAAATTCCACGTTCGGTTCCTTGTTGTGTCTCATGAGGTAGCTGGTCTATGGGGATTGAATGGTGTAATAAAAGTCGGTAAAATAGATTTTTTAAGTTGCTCAACTTGGCAATCTTTGTGAGAGCCGGTTTGAATGGGAAGTTGTGTATGCCAATCGTTGACCGGGACGTTTACTAATAATGCTAACTAAACCAAAACCAAGTTAACAGTTATGAAAAAATCTTTGTGTGCCTTTGTCTTCATGCTGGGCCTGTCGGCTACGCTTTCTTATGGACAGGATTTTGATTTGAAAAAGGATGTCATTATCCGTGACAAGGTTCCCTATGCCAAGTTCAGTGGTAAAATGGGAATGATGAAGCCCGCAGATGTCATGATAAGCTCGCTGAATGGCGATTCACTCATCGCAATCAAAGCGTGGGCTTATCCGTCAGGCAACCCGGTGTTTTCGTTTCTTGATGGCTACGAAATCCGATTTGTAAAGTCGGGCAGGAAAATAGTCAAGCCCTGTACAGTAGGTCTCGCGTCAAAAGAGCAATTGCTTAATTTTATATTGAATGGAAGAAATTATGCGGGCAAGTGGGAAGATACATTCAAACAAAACCTAATTGTTGATAACGCTGTAGATCCTGCAGCAGAGGCGGCCTTCATCGAAAAATTTGACAATGCCCGCGCTATCGAATGGGCCAAAGAATATGAAGCAAAAGAAAAGGAGGTACTGGCCGGAATATTTCCACTTCAGAAGGATGTCAATGCAAAACTCAAACTTGAGAGTGCCGGAGGGTCTGGCACGGTAGAGACGATCAATATTTATCAGGGTAAGCTGCTGGCAACCATTCGCAAAGAGAACAAGACCGCAGGGATCGAAAAATACGTCTATACGTTTGAGTATCGGTTGAACGAAAAAATTAAAGTAGGCGACAAGGAAATTGATACGATTGTCATCGCTACAGCAACCGCAGATTCGTTTCCGAAAATTTTTATCAACGCAGAAGGAAAGAGCAAGAGCATAGAAATCAAGAGCCCGTCTTCAGCCGAACGGGAGATTACGGAGTACCTGATCTTTAATCAGAAATTATAAGCCTCCCTTGTGCGATCAAATACATCAGGCCATCCGGTTTACGGATGGCCTGATTGTTTTAGGCGCTTTCTGTTTTTCTTATCCACTTCGTACGAAATCTCAACGGCAAGATTTAAATAAATTGGTACTGTGCAGCCAGCCGGATTAAGGTGGCGGTGTTCTTTACATCAAATTTGGCCAGTAGATTTTTTCGATGAGTATCTACGGTGGTAGTACTGATAAACAGTTTATCAGCAATCTCATGGTTGGTCAGCCCTTCTGCAATGAGTGAGAGGACTTCCTTTTCTCTTCGGGTAATGACGGGTATTTTTGAATCTTCATTTTTCCTGATGGTTGTCGCTGCCTCGTGACTCAGAAACGTATCGCCTTGCATTACCGCCTTAATGGCCTCGACCAATTCTTCGCGCGTGGCATTTTTTAAAACATATCCGGACGCACCATTTTCAATCATCTTTTGAATAAAACTCTGCTGGTTAAAGGAGCTTAGTCCCAGAATGTGAATACCGGGATATTTTGTTTTCACTTCCCGGCATAAGTCAATACCACTTTTGTCGGGAAGATTGATGTCCATCAGAATTACCTCCGGTTGTTGTCGTTGCAGATACGCCAGGCATGACTCGGCATTCATGGCATGTCCCATCCATTCAATATCTTTTTCATGTTGAAGCAGGGAACGGATTCCCTCGATAATCATATAGTGGTCGTCCGTGATGAAAGTTTTTATGGCCATTCTTAAATACTGAATTCAATGTGTGTGGATGTTCCCTTGCCGGGTTCTGAATTTACATCAAGTTTGCCTTTCAGGAAATCAATACGATGCTGAATGTTTGACCATCCCATACCTTTCGGCTGTTTCAGCAGCGTAGTATCAAACCCTTTTCCGTCATCTTCAACGGTTACCGAAAATTCATTGTCGGTTTTGGTAACCTGAACAATAGCCGTTTTTGCTGCAGCGTGTTTCAGTGTGTTGTTCATCAGTTCCTGAACGATGCGGTACACGGTGACGGAAATGGTCTGATCGAGCTTCACATCGGTCAAACCAATGGATTGGTAGGTGACTTGCAATGCGCCACTGAGGTTGATGTCATTACAAAAATCGGTAAGGGCTGTGTCCAATCCGAACCTTACCAGCGATTCGGGCATCATGTTATGTGCTACTCTGCGCATTTCCTGAATGGAGCTATCGAGCATGTCCATGCTGCGTGTAAACGCCTGGTGGTTTTCGGGCGTCATAATCAGATTTTCTTTCATGGTATTAAATGAATATTTGATTCCGGATAGCATGCCACCGAGGCCATCGTGAAGATCTTTAGCGAGGCGGGCGCGTTCCTGTTCTTCACCTTTCATCACTGCGGCAGCTGCCGTTAATTGCTTTTCGGCTTCGAGTTCATTGATCCGGAGTTGTTGAAGCTTTTGTTTTTGCCGGTAAGTACGGTAAGAGAGTAAGAAGATGATACCCAATACGACAATACCACCCACCAATGTATAATTGAAAAAGCTGCTGCGTTGGAGCGAAAGTTTATGCACTTTCACATCGGCTCTCATCTGTTTCAGCAGACTTTCTTTTTTCTCGGCTTCATATTTTTTCTCGAGCTCCAGCGTGTTCATCTGAATTGTTTCGTTCATTATACTATCCCACAGCAAAGTACTTTGTGTGGCATAATAATTTCCCAAGCGCATGTCCTGCATGGCATACGCCAGATTTGAAAGATGAACCAATACCTTTTGACGTTGCGTTTTCAGGTGGAATTCATACGATATAGCCAACGCCTGAAGACCATGTTGTTGAGAAATTTCATATTTCTTTTTGGAGAGGTAATAGTAGGAGAGGCCGCGGTTCGCAATGGATTCACTTTCGTGAAGTTCCAGCTCCTTTGCCAGCACAAGGGATTTTTCCATGTATGGTTTCATCGCGTCATAGTCGCCTGTTTGCATGTACATATTTCCCAGGTTCAGGTACTGGCTTTGCTCCAGATTTTTGTCGCCAATTTTTTTGCTGATCTCAAGGGCTTCGCGGAACAGGGAAGTAGCTTTGTCAACCTGATTTGTTGCTGCATAGTTGAGCCCCAGGTTATTCAGTACTGTCCCCAGCACGATCAGGTTGTTTTGTTTCCGGAGCAAGGCAACTGATTTTTCACCCGACTGTATTCCCTTTTCATATTGATGCATATCGTAGTAAAGAAGCTGTAGAATATCGGCAGCTTGTGCTTCCGTACCGTCATTGCCGAATTTTTCAAATAGTATTTTTCCTTCTTCGTAGTGCTCAACGGCTTTTTCATACTCGCTCTTCATGCGGTAAGAGGTTCCCGTATTAAACAGTGTATAGGCGAGATTTAAGGAGTCCTTTGTTGCGCGCGAGATCGCCACGGCCTCCAGGTTTAACACCAGTGATGAGTCAAACATGCCTTGCATATTCAACACATACGTATAGTTATTGATGTACTTAATGATGCCTTTTGGGTAGTTGATCTTACGGCTAAGGTTGCCGGCTTTCCGGTAGTATTCTTTGGCAACAGCAGGGTCGTTACTTTCAAACTGCTGACCGATATTGATATAGAGCTGCACAGCAATCGTATCTTCTTTCGCCTGCGGTACTAACTTCAGCAAGCTGTCTCGGTTCATCATTACCTGACCGAACAGTGGGGCAGGGACTAACGAAAAGAGTAAAATGACCAGTGATTTTATCATGCTGTTTGGGTATTCAAATAAAGGTAACAGGGTTTTCAAACCATCTCCCCTTTTTCCATGATTTTTTCATTTTTCAGAAATCTCCTGTTTTTACAGGATTACATAATCCGACAGGCCGACACAATTTTGCTGGCGTAACGGCAGCGAAGTTGGTGATCACTCGGGCAGCAGGTTTTTCTGCCGCATTTTCCTTCGGAATCAAACCTTAATAATGAATACAATGAAAAAGAGCTGGATTGCAACAGCACTCCTACCGTTGGTTTGCACCCTCCTGGGGAGTTGTGGATCAGGGGCATCCCGTTCCAATGCTGAACCTGAAGTAACTGAGAATGGCACCCGTATGACCGTAGAGAACAGCGCGGTTATGTTTGATAATGATACCGAACTTGAAACGGGTATTCACGGATTTGCGGTTGAAAACATATACATCGTTGATGGCGATGATAAAAAGATTTCCAGCCATGAAGTTGCTTTAAATACCCGTTTCTCAGTCATCTACGAAGGCATTAAAAATTATTCGCTTAAAAATGGTAAGGCATTTCCAGCGCTATCCATCCGGGTAATGGATAATGATCAGCATACCGTTATCAGTGAAGCAGATCTGCTGGCGTCATACTCCGAAGGACTTTCTGAGGCCGATGCTTCCGTACTGCGTGCAACGGTAACGGTGGGTGATCCGATGAAGCCGGGCAAATACATGTGCACCATTCAGGTGACGGACAAAAATAATACGGATTCAGCTATTCTTTCCACCTGGTCTTTTGATGTGAAATAGATCACGACAATATCCCCGGAAAAAATGAAACACTTCAAAAACTATACACTCGTCATGACTTTTATTTTGCTGGCTGCCACGGGAATGGCCCAGACTAAATCAAAGTCTAAACCGCAGGAAGCTCCACCCACACAGAAGGAGATGGCTGAGATGATGAATGAAATGCAGAAAGCCATGGATGAGATGAGCCCTGAAGATAAAAGGGCGATGGACAGCATGGGAATTAAAATGCCGGATATGAAGGAAATGCAAAAAAATGTTTCCGGTATCAGTGACGCTCAACTCAAAGAAGCCTACGAAAATGAAAACCGTATTGTTCCGAAGAACGATCCGGCACGAATAAACCGGGCGTTGAGCATAAAACTCGCCAATGCTGAAGTGGGTACTTACGTCACGAAAACACACCAGGCCGTACTTGTGCGGTTATCGCCTGCAACAAAAGCGAAGGGAGCGGAAGTCTTTCAGCAAGTCACGAAGATGAAATCATCCGTTGGTAACACTGCGGTAGGTTTATGGATGGATGGTAAACCTACACTGGCGCTCTACCTGATGGGGGAGGCCTGTAAAGCCAATCCCGCAGACGTAAATAGTTTAAATAACTACGCTTCGTTTTTAACGATGTGTGGTGGAGAACAATTGGCTCTTCCCATTCTCAATAACCTGAACAAGCGGTATCCCAGAAACAGTAGTATACTCAACAACATTACGCAGGCATGGCTGGGTTTAGGTGACATTGCCAAAGCCGAAAAGTATGCCGACAGTACCCTTCGCATTAACCCGAGTCATCCTCAGGCTAACCTGGCTAAATGCCTGATCGAAGAAAGCAAAGGGAACAAGCCTGCTGCCATCGCTGCGGCCAAAAAAAGTATCAGCAAAGCATACAGTAGCGAGAAGGAAAATAAACTGAGGAAGCTGGGATATACCTTGAAGAGTAATGACCTGAATTGGGATCGCCCTATGCCCCAGGATGGATTGGGCCTGGCCAAATTTAAATGGCCGGAGTATCCGCTTGATGTTGAACAGAACGAACACCTGCAAAAGGAATGGACGGATTTTAAAAATGAGTGCCAGCAGGAAATAGATGAATTAAACATCAAGCAGAAAAAACTGGAGCAGGAGTATATGACGCAGGCGAATTTACGTACGCAACGTGTTCTTCGGGCAAGTCAGACAGGGCAATTTGTTCCGTTAATTCCTCCCTATGCGGCTAAGGCGATAGCGAAATTAGGCCCCGGAGTAAACGATGTGAATGGAAATATGTCTTTTGTGTTTGCGAAAGAACTGGAGGCAATAAGCAAGTCCATGCGGGCTGTTGAGGGATTTGAGAAAACGCTTGAAGAAAAGCAGAAGATAGTAGATAAAAAATATGAAGACCAGATCGGTGAAGGTAAGCCCAATCCCTTTGAAGCGATATGCAAGGATGAAAACGCCATACGCACAGAATTTTTGGCGAACGCCAACGGCACGTTGCAAAGTGCCTATAGAAGCTATCTTAATTACGTCATACGCAGAACCAACGACCTGTTATACTATTATCAATACACGCTATGGCCCGAACAATTCGAGTTGGCAAAAGTAAACGCGCAAATCAGTTGGCTTACACAGATAAAAGATCAGCATGTGTATTTCAAAGGCAAAAGCAGCTGGTGTAGTGCTGTACCCAAACCCAAAAAGCCTGGCGCATTGCAGAACTTTGATGACGTGGCTTGCCAATATGTAAGCACCATGAACCTGGGTGTCTACAAGATCACGTCAAGCTGCAGCAACCTGGTTGGTGAGTTTGACTTTGGCGGTGTGAAAATCAATTTATCGGACAATGCGGAGACGGGTCGCTTCAGCGGCTCGGCAATGGTCGGTACAAGTAAAAGTATCAATGGACCAGCGGGTACTGAATTGGAAGCATCGCTGGCCGCCCTGGTTGAATTCGACAATACGGGTATTACCGATGTTGGTGCCATCGCAGGCGTAGCAGCAAACGCAGGACAGACAACGCTGGGTGGTGCTGACGTGAAGATTACCGTGAACAGTGGCGTGAGTACTGCCGGTAAAGGAATTCTGCAGGGTGTTAACTTCTAAACGCATCACTATGAAATATTTAATTGCAGCTGCTCTCGTCTTCACTTCACTATCTGTTTTTTCGCAGGATTGCAGCAAAGAGTTGCTGCGAAAAAAAACAGGTACGTGGAAGGCGGGACAACAAGGCTCTCTTGACGGTGTAACGCAAGCGGAGCTGGCACAGGAGAAAACAGTTATTACGAACATCCACGATATGATTGCGGCACATTACAAACCCACGGGTTGTGAGATCACTTACAGTAAAGTGTTCGGGATGTCTAAGGTGGCTGGTCAAAATTGGGTTGCCAATCCCTATCAGTATGCCCTGTATGTACTGCGGTATTTGTGTGATGAGGAGAGCAATAATAAGGCGAAATACTACACCGACTACTCAACACCCACTACCGTCAACATCACGGCTAACGCCATGTACTGGTTGAATAGCCTCTATGCTGCTAATATGCCTTCGGATGATTTTCGCGGCTACCTGAAGCTGACCAAAAGACCGGTTAAAAAAGATGGCTACTACTTCATGGGCGAAGAAAAGGTGGACTACAACTCACCCATTTATGAATATCGCTGGTTAATTACGTATGACGATGTTCTTCCTTTCGTGTATGTCAGTCGCAAGGAATATTTATTGATCCAAAAGAAGCGACTGGAACAGAAAGCGAAAGAGAGCCCCTCGGAAAAAAAATTTCTCGATGAATACTTTAATAACATCAGCAATTACCTGATGAAACCTGAAAGTGAATTGAGCCAGCCTGCTATTTGCATGTGGAATGATGAAGAACGGTTTGAAAAATTTGTTGATGAAGGTACGCGGGGTTCATTCATTGCCGTGAAACCTAACCTGGCTTATTACCATAAAAATCTGCCGTTGTCATCGCCCCAGTTTTTTACGGTGGTCTATAAAATTGCCAAAGGAGATCCGGTGTTCGAAGACAACATCACCCATATCCAGCAGGCTGTTGATTTTGCGGTACTGCGAGGTATGTTGGGCAAATAGTTTTACCTGTCATTAACGCTTAACTGAAAATGATTGTGAAAAAAATAATATCCACTTTCGCGTTGACAATCCTTTCCATCAGCGGATTCACCCAAACAATCCGGATCGGTAAAACTAAACTAAATTCATCTACGGATCAGGTTCAGCTTAAGACAGTCAAAGGCTGCCGGGAAACTCATCTCACAATACATTGCTATCTTCGGTAGTCTGATAAAATAACGAAACGGATATACTCAAGCTTATGAAATACGTAATCTGCGTCTTCCTCGCTTTATCGGTTGCAAATTTGTTTGCTCAGAAAAGAGAGACCTTCGATCTGGCCACCTATACCGTGCCTGCGGGCTGGCAGAAAAACAGTAATAATACAGGTGTCGTAAGTTATTCGGTCACCAATAACCAGAAGGGAACGTATTGCCAGATCGGTATCTATGCCAGTACCACCAGTAAAGGCAACGTGCAGGCCGATTTTGAAAGTGAATGGCAGGAGTTAATTGTAAAGGCATATAAACCGTCAACGAAGCCCGAGCTTACACCGGCAGTATCGGAAGACGGGTGGGATGTATTGAGTGGTGCCGCTCCATTTGAATTCAGTGGTGCGCAAGCTGCAGCCATGCTGCTAACCGCAACAAGTAATGGGCGGTGCATGAGCATCGTGGTGCTAACCAATACGAGTGATTACCAGGACGTGATTCAGAAATTTCTGGAATCGGTTGACCTCAAAAAAGTTGAGGCCCCTTCACAACCCGTTAACACGAACACCAACACGAGTGACAATGGATCTATTGTAGGTATCTGGACAATGACTTCAAGCGGTCAATCGAGCTGGCGGGTTAACAACGGAGTTATGGATTACATTATCCGGCAGTATACACTAAACGACAACGGCACGTACACCTTTGTTTCGAAGGCATTCGATCCCCTTATGGATAAAATTATTCTGGGAAGAGAAAACGGAACTTTTCAGATAAGCGGTAACAAAATTACCATTACGCCCCAAAAAAGCGCTCTCGAGGCGTGGAGTAAAAAAAACGGAACCGACAAATGGGGCAGCCTTTTAAACACCCAGAATGTTGCCCTCGAAAAAGTGACCTACCAGTTTACAAAACACTACTTCTCCGGAATTCAGGAATGGAATTTAATATTACAACCGGAAACACAAACGAAGCGCGAAGGTCCTTTTAGCAGCAGCACGGATTTTAAGAATGCTTATTTTTACTCACCGCTTTCAGCTAGTCATCCGATAGTCGAACTTCCCGCAGCTCAGTCTTTGGGGCAGGCCCCGCAAAAACAATCCACCACCTCGCCAGTTGTAAAAAGTGCTTTCACATTCACTACCTCCAATTTTGACGATGGATGGACAAGTACGGTTCAGGAAGATTGGATACAGGTGGAGAAGGGACCCTTTAAAGTATTGCTCCACTACCCAACATCGCGGATCGATGTTTCCAGCGCTGACTATGAAACGATTTCGAACAACGCGTGGAATACATTGGTTGCTCCCCGCTATAACAGCCTGAATAATTTTGTTGTGCTCAGGGGTACTTCGGACTATGAAAAGCCATCCATGATAACCGCAGACGTTATCGATAATAGAACCGGAAAGAAAGTATATGTAGTTCTTTTTAAAAAGGGAGAGAGCGGCTGGATCGAATTTATAACAGCGGACAAAAACACCTTTGTGCAAACCTTTGGCATTGACATCAATAAAGTAGACTACTACAATACGCCAACGGAAGCCTGGGATCCGATGAAGAAGATGGCAGGCTACAATAAATTTGCTGTGGCACCTGCTGACCTGAATGGTAAATGGAAAAACAATTTCTCGGGCATGACGCAGTATGTGAATGCCTATACCGGGATGAGTGCCGGAGCCAGTTCGCATTCGTCAACCGAGACGTTTCAATTCAGTGGCAATACATACCATTGGGAGTTGGTGTCAGCATCGGGGATGGTTGGAAATCTCAAGTTTCAGGGCGCAAAATCAGACGGCACGCACAGCCTTCCCAACAACTGGCAAATCTATTTTTCTGATCTGGAGGGAAAACCAAAAACATACAACGTTTACTTTTCTTGTATAAAAGCAGCCCGGTTGTTGTGGCTTGAGAGCACCACGTATCCAGGCTTTACGGCTTACGGAAGAGAATAAATTCAAAAATCCACGCTGAAAGAAACAATCCAGAATTGGTCGTCATCAAATGGATTAAAATAAAACAGGCCGCCTCTGAACTGGTTGAAATAATATTCGCCAAAAATTCCCCGCTGGAGTTCACGATCGGATTCAAATAGTTTCGTACGCTGCATGATCATGCCGGTACGGACCGGACGCACGGGGCGTATCGCCAATTCCGAATACATGTAAAAGAAATTGTTTTCCTTCGTGTGGAAATCGAAAACATGTTCACTTTCGGAATAGAAATCCAGTTTTTTATACATGATTTCCATTTCCAGTCCGGGTGCCATACCCTGTGTGTTTCCAACCACCACAGCGGCCATAGGTACCAATACAAATTTTACGGATTCACCGAACTTGAATCTTCGTCCGGCCCAGAAAGATGCCGTGTTCATATCTTCGTAATTGTAGCGGCCTTCCAAATGCAGGTTTCCATGACGCGCATAAAACGTGGGATTGAAGACATCCGACTGATCGGGAATAACAAATACTTCGGCCCACGCAGAGAAATTCCACGGCACGTGTGTTGAATCCGATGGTGCGTCTTGCGCCAGTAGTTCAACAGAGAGGAGGCAGAGCCATAACGAAAGATATATTTTGTTCATGCTATCCTCCCAATGCAATAGTAACGGCAACCAGAATAATACCAATGATGACCATAGCCATACTCATGATCCATTTATTACTTCCTACATAACGGGCTACAGACCATCCACAAACAAACATCATTACGATAGCCACCAGATTGGAAGTCCGCAAGGCAACCGAAGTATCTTTGATAAAAATAAAAGGGATGATCAGCGGTAGTGTGGAGATCGTGTTAAGGAGAAAGATGGCAATCGCTTTCCGGATGTCATCGCCTGTTAATTTTTTCTTTCCAAGTTGATCAGGCAATCTGACCAGCCTTTGTCTCAGGTTATCGAATTCTTCCCGGTTGATTACCGATGCTATAACCGGAGGGAGATTTTCTGAAATGAATGCATTGGCTTTTTCTGTGTCTGAAGATTTCTGAACATAATCGAATATGGCCTTGTTCCGGTTCCGTTGGGCGAGCACTCCGATCAGGTACATAGTCGCACCGGTAATACCCCACGCCAGGTTACAACCGATGGCACCGATAAGTAAATGCCGCACTTCTGCAACCTTCGAATGGGCAATGCTGATGGAGCAGGTAAAGGTGAGCGCCATGATTAAGCCAAAAAGAATTTCTTCTGCCCGATCCAGTGGATTCAACACTCGTTTTGAATTGACAATGTCTCCCATAGTGTTATAAAGAAATGGAAATGTGCATTGACTTCCAAGCAAGGTAATCACATATCGTTTTATACTGGTGAATACTAACGTGGCCATTACGCGCAATGCGTATAAAATAAAAGTGCTACGGCCGATGTGCGCAAAACAAATTCCGCTGGAACTTCCAATTTGATTTGAACGCCCAGTTTGTAACTTTGAGCTTCAGACACAGTTACTTTTTTTACCGACTATAACCCAATAGCATATGCTGCAAAAGAAATTCATGGAGCGGGTTTACGGGAAGGCAACGAAGCCCTCGGACCTGTTGTGGCATTCTGAGGAACCGTCACCTTTTTTAGTCAAAGCCATTAAAGCGCGAAAGCAACCGGGAACAGCGCTTGACCTGGGGTGTGGCGCAGGTGTATTTTCGGTTTACCTGGCGAAAGAAGGCTACGAGGTTACAGGCCTGGACTTTATTCCAAAAGCACTTGAAATGGCCGATAAGCTCGCGAAAGAAAATCAGGTCGATGTTACCTGGGTGCAGGCCGATTTGTTGACCTGGAACCCGAACCTGAAATTTGATATCATACTGGACTCGGGATGCCTCCACACCATTTCAAATACAGGCAAGTTTAAAGAGCAGCTTGTAAACTGGCTGGCTCCGGGTGGCGACTTTATCCTCGGGCATTTCGGACGAAGAAGTTTTTTTGACTGGCGACCGGTTGGCCCTATCCGGAGATCAAAAAACGATCTTGAAAAATTGTTCGCTCCCGAATTGCGTTTAATCGAGTATGATGCACGCATACAAGCAAATGTTCCGCTACCGGTTGGTCCGTCAGTACAGCTTCAGAGCTTGTGGTTTAAAAACAACTAGATACATTTTGCTTTGTCCGGTTGCTAATACCTACTTATCACTGTTACGCTGTGGTGAAAGTCCGGCACAGCTATCTAAACGGCTTTCGATTTTATTAACCTGATCACGATAGCGCTCGCTTCCGGCAGTGCCGTATTGTTCACGGAATTGTTCGGTGGTCAGATTTTCCGGAAGGTCGGATGCTTGTGGAAAAAAATTGTCTATATCAAATTCACGCGTCAGTAAATCCTGCATAGCTTTCGCGTCTTCTTCGGAGTTTGTTGCTGCTCTGGCAAAGCGTACACCTGCCCGATCGGCTGCGTAGTCACCAAAGGAAAAGCCACTACCGCCACTCAACGCATCGAGTTGTTCTTTCAATAACCCTCCGGCATCACTTACCAGTGGATCTTCCAATACGGCAAGCGCTGCACTTAAACAGAAGTGCTGGATCCAGTCGTTGCGGCCGCGCAGGGTTGTACCCTGACGCAGCTGCGCACCCTTTTTGACCAGATCTTTTTTATGATCAAGGTCAACGAATTTTGCTAAACGTTCATGACCCAGGGCAATGCCCAGCGCCAGGATAGCTGCGCGATTGTGTTGCACGGCACTTACCTGGGAAGAGCTTCCGGTTATGAAAGCGGTTTGCAACAGCGAGCCGAACCGGGCGTCACCAGCGGGAATTTTTTTTACCAACGTCAGTTGTTCCAGTTGATTTTCGGTTGCGCGGCTCAGTTCAGGCGTCATGGTTCCCGATAACCCCCAGAATGTTACACCGATGGCAGCGGCAAGAATAAATAACATGAACAAGCTGCGTTGATAACGCAAGCCAAGCCCAAGCCACACACCTGCCACGCAGGCTCCGAGCGGAATAACGGCATTGACCCACACCGGAAAGTGACCCATCTTCATGGACCGGACAATCAACGTGATAAGTACAATTACGATCGGTACAGTTACAATTTGCACCAGCCGTTTTTGCCAGCCTGGCGAACGCTTCACAACGAAAGCTGACAGAACACCAATGGAAAAGAAGAAAGCAGCCTGCAAGCCAATAGCAGCCACCAGGTATGCAACTTTCCATTTGACGCCTGTATAAAATTGTACTTTCTCCGCCAGGAAATGGGGCGGCAGCAAAGGTGCAGGAACCAACAGCAGGGCCGTGACAACAATCACAGCAGCGGATACATTAACCCATATTTTATTCGTGTATTGTTTTTCCATAATTCTGCTGGTACCGGGTTTCTGTTCCGGGTAAAGTATACTCAAGATATAAAAATCAAGACACTACACTGATTAACCCGGAAGAAACAATCCTTCCGATCAGTTTACATTGATCGTAAACGTCAGATCCAGGTCACTTTCACCGGTGGTAGCGGTTGATGTTTCCGACTTTAACCCGGGTTGATGCTTCAACACAACGCGGAATGTACCGGTCGCAGCTGAACCTGCCGTATTCCACAGACTGTTGAGTCCAACGGGCAATTGATTTTTATCCTGGTCATTGTAATTAACATCATCTGACCGGTTGTCTACATTTCCATTTCCACTCGGATCTGAAAAGACATCGTTCGTCCACGCGAAGAACAACAAGTGTTCATCAGCTTCTGCTTCCACTTCAGCAGTAATGTTGTATTCCGGTTGGGACGGATCAAACAATTCGTTCAGCAGGGTTATAGTCAGGGTGTAGTTTTCGTCTACAGCAAGTTCAATCGGTCCATCTACCGTGATGTTCTGAACACCTTCACCATCCGGATCGGTTGCTGATGCGGTTACCGGTGATCCGCCATCCGCTGGCGTAAACGTCAGGGTGGCCTTCGTAATTAATTCCGGTGTGTTCTCTTTCTTGGGATCAGTATCATCACATCCTGTGAAAAGCAGTACGGTGATGAGCGCAGGCAACATCGCGCACAGGTTGGAGTTGAATTTGGTGAGAGCGGTAATTATCATAAATGGATTTGTTAAAATGTACATTTGATTGAAAATAGAAAGTTGCTGCCGAGGTCATCGGCATAGTAGCGGAACCGGTTGGTGTATTCCCGGTATGTTACATTCAAAAGATTTTCAGCAGTCAGGCGAAAATCGTATCGGATTTTTTCATTGGATACCGACACCCCGGTAGAAACATTCCAAAGCCAGTAGGCATCGGGCGCATCCATGAAATCAAAGTTGGCTGTACTGCCCTGAAGGGGATCGGTATCATTCGCCAGCGCTTCATTGAATTCGCGTACCGTAATTGTTCTGGGTGCGCGATGCTGACGGTCGGTAAATTTTAGCTTTGACTCGATAAAAAAATCCTTCAAGCCAGCCAGGTGCTGACGTTCGTACCGAACCGCTACCTCATACCGGTTAGCGGGAATGAAAACGAAGTAGTCATTATTCCCCTCATCGGACGCCCGGAGAAGCGAGGCCTTGGGGATAACCTTCCAATGTGAATTTACAAGCCACGTTCCTGACAGATCGGTTCCAGCAAAAAGTGCATCGGTCTGTGTGTATCTGAAGTAAGGATAAACACCACGTATGTTTTGAGTTACCCCGGTTGGTCTCAGGTAAATGTAATTGAAGATGTAATTGACATACGCAGTAGCTTCCAGTTGAAAATTTTTCCACGTGCGTTGATAGGTGCTTACGGTTTTTAGCGCCTGCTCAACGTGGAACGACACATCGTCAATGTTCATTACTTCGTTGGTGGAATCGTTCAGCAACAGGCCATACTCAATCGCGGCTGCACTCTGATGTGTACCCATACTATAAAGTTCAGCAACATGAGGCGGCCGCCACGCGCTGCTGATGTTTACGGATAAGAGTTGCCCTTTATTCAATTGGATGGTTGTGCCAAGTGTTACACTGGCATTGTGAAAATGCAAATCGGTTTTGTAAAGCATGTTCCTGAAATCGTATCCGGCTACATCGTAATAGCGATAGTCATACCGCACGCCTGCGTCAATCGTGACGTTGCTGAAGTAAAACTTGCCGATGCCGAATACCCCTGCTGAAAGGTTGTTGAAATTGGGAATGAAAGGAATACGCTGTGTACCCGGTACATTGTTGTTGTCCTGAAACATCCCGGTGATACCCGCACAAAAGGTTTGTTTGTTGGATCGCGTGATTTCAAGTTCTGTTTCGAGCGTGTGAGTATTCAGTTGTAAGTCAATTGCCGGAGTATCCGAAAGCCCGCCTCTGCGGATATCGAATTCGCTGCGATTGTTATTCTGAAAACCATATTGAATTCG
>Ga0315910_10001155_pt1 | contig 24652 bp, 15 predicted proteins | sample EdamamesoilMG_FD_204470 | JGI IMG/M metagenome (GOLD analysis project Ga0315910, IMG submission 204470) | Garden soil microbial communities collected in Santa Monica, California, United States - Edamame soil | ecosystem: Environmental > Terrestrial > Soil > Garden | place: USA: California... | reverse complement strand
CGCAGCGAGGCGCCGCATGCGTGCGCTGACCTCGCGCGGCCCGCCGATCTGCGCCGATTCAAACTCGCCTTTGAGTTGCTCGAGCACCCACATCGCGATGGCGATCATGAGCAGCTTCGCGAAGAACACCCAGTTCGTGAGCGCCTTCGCGGGATACGCCCACAGCAATACCAGGCCCGACAGAGCATTGATGCCGAAGCCGAGCCACATCACGCGATACGTTCCGACGGTCCTGATCGCCGGCACCGTGCGCGCGGCGAGCAGCCACACGTCGAGACCAACGTTGATGCCGGCCAGCATCGCGAGGCCGAGCGTGTGCAGATACAAGATGAACGGGAACGCGAGCAGCGATGGCGACTCGCGGACCCAGACGCTCAGAGCGTTGTGCTCGATGCTCGTGAATAGCTCGGTCATCGTCGACGCTCAACCACGCAAGATCTCGCTCGGACGCTTACGCATATGGATGAACGGCCACGGCGACGTTTCGGTTCCGGGCTCCACGGCCACTTCGATCAGTGCGGGGCGCGCCGCCGCGAGCTCCGTCTCGAGAGCGCCGCGCAGCTCGTCGGGACTCGCGACTCGGCGTGCGGCAACGCCAAAGCTGTCTGCGAGCTTCACGAAATCGGGATTCTTGAGTCGCGAGCCGATCGCTCGACCCCCGAACTGCGTCTGCTGATCCCGCAGCACGTTTGCATAGGAGTGGTTGTTGAAAACGACGGTCACGAGCGCAATGCCGTATTGCGCAGCCGTGGCGAGCTCTTGAACGCCGAACATGAACCCACCGTCGCCCGTGATCGACACGACGGCCTTGCTCGGATGCGCGACCTTGGCGCCGAGGGCCGTCGGAAACCCGAAGCCGAGTGTGCCCTGGAACCCCTCGGAGATATACGTTCGCGGCGCGAGGATCGGCAGCGCTCCCGTGTAGGTCGTGAAACCGACCTGCGATAGCTCGGGTACTACGATGCCGTCGCGCGGTAACACCGCGCGCAGTGCCTGCAGGTACGCGGTCTGCGGCTGGATACGTTCGAACGCCGCGGCCGCAACGCGCTTCGCGGCGGCGACCTCCTGGACGCGAGCCGGATCCGGCGAGGCGCGTGGCGCGAGCGCGTCCACGAGCTTGCGGCAGGCTTCCGCGGCGTCGGCGACGATCGCGACGTCGGGCTCGAAGCGGCGCATCTCGGCGGCGTCGATGTCGATTCGAATTAGTTTCGGTCCGCGCGATGGCTTGCGCTCGTAACGCATCCCGTCACCCCAGCGGATGTACGGCATCTCGAGCCGGCTGCCGATGCCGATCAACACATCCACGTCGTCCCATAGCTCGCGCGCGGCAACGCTCGCGACGCCGAGCGGATGATCTTCGGGGACGATGCCGCGGCCGCTACGGAAAGCGGTGGTCGGCGCTTGCAGCGTTTCGGCGAGCGCGCGAACTTCGTCTGCGGCGTGTTGGGCGCCCGCGCCGCACATGATCATCGGCTTCTTCGCGCTTGCGAGCAGTCGCACGGCAGCCGCGATCGCGTCCGGGTCCGGCGCGGGTGTATCGGGAGCAGGGCGGACCTGTGCAGGCTCGACGGTCGCAGTCGCAGCCATCGTGTCCCAGCACATTTCCACGGCGACGGGCCCGGGGCGTCCGTGCGCCGCCAGACGAAACGCTTTGCCGACGAGCTCGGGGGCCGCGGCAATCGTTTCGATTCGCCAGGCGTCCTTGATGAACGTGCGCAGCGTCCCAGCTTGATCGGGGAGCTCGTGGAGATGACCGCGGCCGCGTCCGACGAACGACGACGGTACCTGACCGGTCAGACACACGACCGGCGCGCAATTGCCCATGGCCGTGCATAGAGCAGCGGCGGCATTGAGCACGCCCGGTCCCGGCACGACCGTGAACACACCGACGCGGCCCGTCGATTTGGCGTAGCCCATGGCCATGTAGCCGGCGGCTTGCTCGTGACGCGGCACGATCAGCTCGACGTCGGTGCCGTGCAGCGCGTCGAACAGTGGATACGTTTGCGCACCCGGCAAGCCGAAGATCGTGGTCATGCCTTCAGCGCGTGCTGCGTCGATGATCGCTGCACCACCGGTCTTGGTTGCTACTCGAATCGACATGTCAAAAGGTGTTTATGTAATTGTTTGTAAACAACAATAGTAGGCGGTTTGTGGCGCTAAGACGCGAGATAATCGTGGGGCACCGCGTGAGCAGCGCGACCGTCCACGGCGGTCGCAGGCGCGCGTGCTAGCATCGCTCGCACCATCGCTTCGGGAATGAATTCCGATGACTGTTTCGAGTGCACGAGTCGCAGTGTATCGAAGCGCGCCGCCCGTGATAGCCCCGCGATCCGGCGTGCCGCACTGGCTGCCGCGGCTCGCCGCGTGGCTGGCGATTTTCTGCACGGAATGGATCGGTTGGGGAGTGGCGCAGGCGCACGGAATCGCCGGCGACGACCAGGCGTTCCTGCTGCGAGCGACCGGCGCCCACATCGGGCCGTACATCTATCTCGGCGCGAAGCATATGGTGACGGGCTACGATCACCTGCTGTTTCTGGCCGGCGTGATTTTTTTCCTGTATCGCTTGAAGGACGTTGCGGTGTACGTGACGTTGTTCGCGATCGGGCACAGCACGACGCTGCTGCTCGGCGTGCTCGGCGGTTGGCATGTCGACGCGTATCTCGTGGATGCGGTGATCGGCTTGTCCGTCGTCTACAAGGCGTTCGAGAACATCGGCGGGTTCGCGCACTTGGGCTTTCAGCCGAACACGAAGGCCGCAGTGCTGTTCTTCGGCTTCTTCCATGGCCTTGGGCTTTCGACGAAGCTTCAGGACCTCGCGTTGTCGCAGGACGGACTGATCACGAACATGGTCTCGTTCAACATCGGAGTCGAGATCGGGCAGTTACTCGCCCTCGGGTTGATCTTGATCGCGTTCAATATGTGGCGACGGACCGGTGGATTCTTGCGTCACGCGTTCGCGGGCAACGTCGTGTTGATGATTGCAGGGTTCGTGTTGGCAGGCTTCCAGCTGACAGGGTATTTCGTCAGCTAACGTCCTCGGCGATGAGCACGCTCGATCCGCTCGATTTCTACGACGTCAGGGCGCTGCTCGGCGAGGACGAGCGGCTGGTCAAGGACACCGTCGCGCGTTTCGTGGATCGCGAGGTGTTGCCGATCATCGGCGATTGCTTTGCCGCCGCACGGTTCCCGGTCGAGCTGGTCCCGCGTCTCGCGGAGCTCGGTCTGTTTGGAGTAACACTGCATGGGCACGGCTGTGCCGGCTTGAGCTACACGGCATACGGACTTATTTGCGAGGAGCTCGAGCGCGGCGACAGCAGCGTGCGTAGTTGCGTCTCCGTGCAGAGCAGCCTCGTGATGGGGTGCATCGCCGCATCCGGATCGGACGCGCAACGCTCACAGTGGCTGCCCCCGATGGCGCGCGGCGCGAAGCTCGGATGCTTCGCGCTCACCGAGGCGCACGGCGGTTCGGATCCGGCGCGCATGCGCACTCGCGCGCGACGTCACGGCGGCGATTGGATCATCGATGGTTCCAAGATTTGGATCACGAACGGCGCGTTGGCCGATGTGGCGATCGTGTGGGCGAGCATCGACGACGAGATCGGCGCGTTCCTCGTCGAGAAGGGCATGCGCGGATTCTCTGCACGGGTCATCGAGAACAAGTTTTCTCTGCGCGCGTCGAGCACTGCCGAGCTCATGTTCGACGCAGTGACGGTACCCGATAGTGCGCGCTTGCCGGAAGCGCGAGGTCTCAAGGCTGCGCTGCGCTGCCTCGACGATGCGCGGTTCGGCATCGCTTGGGGTGCGCTCGGAGCGGCACGTGCGTGCATCGACACGGTCCTTCGGTACACGGAGTCGCGCGAGCTGTTCGGTCGCTCCTTGAGCAAGACTCAGTTGATCCAAGCGCGTCTCGCGAATGCGGTGCGCGGACTTGCGAGCGCGCAACTGCTGGCCTGGCGGCTCGCGAAGCTGAAGGAGCAGGGTGTAGTCCAGAGCGCGCAAGTGTCGCTCGCCAAGTGGAACAACGTGCGCATGGCGCTCGACGTTGCGCGCGACTGCCGCGATATGCTCGGCGCCGCGGGCATCACCATGGACTTCAGCCCGATGCGACACATGCTGAACCTGGAAACGGTCGTCACGTACGAAGGCACGGAAAGCATCCACGAGCTGATCGTGGGCCGGGCGATCACGGGGCAGAGCGCCTTCTAGGCTCAGTCCGGCGGCGCCTGTGCTAAATTGCGCGTCCTTGGCTAGGTGGCAGAGTGGTCATGCAGCGGCCTGCAAAGCCGTGTACAGCGGTTCGATTCCGCTCCTAGCCTCCAATTACCACTCCGACCGATTCCGTAGCGGTTTGCCGCGACCCTCCAGCCCGCTAATTCGCTTGGTTTTCTGCCATCGCGTTCCGGATGATTCTGGTTGAACCCGGATAGTTGCGCGGGTAACGCCGTGGGTAACTTCTGAATTGCCCAGGGGTTACCCACATGCCAACGGACACAAAGATCCAGAGCGCCAAGTCTCGCGAGACTGCCTAGAAGGGCTGGGTCGGAGGTTTCTGCGCCACGCGCAGTGCACGTAGGCCACACCAGCCAATCAGAAGTATCCGCTCGCCCTGGTCCGCGCGGCACTTCGGAGGGGATATACGCCCCCTTAGACCGCCGCGCATCCCGCGCGGAACGTAGATCGCCATTGACCGTAGGCGTTGACTACCCGCGCAGTTACCCAACTTTTGCGCCGAGGCAGCGAACAGTTGATCGACCAGTGTGGAGGTAGCTGGCAGCGGTGGCTTCGATGACCTCCATGCCGTAGCCTTCGCGCGTGGTTCGTCGCGCGCCCGCCAGACTCGCCCTCGTCCTGCTGGTGGCGTCCAATGCCATCGGGCAAGAAGACTTAGCTCTTGTCGGTCGCGTCATGAAGATCGTCGACGGTGACGGCGCGCCGTGCGAGGCGCTGGGTCGGTAGTTCCACCATGACCACGACCCCGGCACTTGCTAGGCAGCTTGAGTTCGTCGCTTCTGTCGTAGATGAAATCCAGGTAGCGGCACATCGCATCGGCTGGCGAGCCCACGATAACGCGCAGATTTTCGCCATCTGCTTGCACGTAACGATCACCGAGCTGTTGGCCGGATGTTTTGTACTTGCGGAAAAGCAGCAGGGCACCGGCATTCCGATCCTATTGCGCTCCATGTACGAGGCTTTGGTCGACCTGGACAACCTGCTTCGCGACGCCAGTTATGTCGGCCATCTGGAGGCTGCCAACCTCGTGCAAATGGAGAAACTGCTCAAGCAAGCTGCGAGTGGCAATCCCGGGCTAAAGGGGCTCGGCAAGAAGCACGATATCGACGCAGCACTCCAGCAAGCGCGCGGGGGCATTGAGGCGTTGAAGATATCCGGGAAATCGACGCTCAAGATATCGGAGAAGTGCAAGCGCGTTGGGCGGTCCGACGAGTACAACTCGCTTTACGGACTCTTTTGCCTTGACACACACAACAACGTCGCGGCCCTACTGGAACGTCACGTAAGCGACGTCGATAGCAACACGATGATCAGCTTCTTCGGCGCTCCGGACATTCAGCAAATTATGAGCCGGGTCAGCTTCGCGGCTCAGTTTGCGATCGAATCGGCGCGCATACTCCATCGCGCGTTCAAGACTGATGCGCCGGAGCCGCAAGCCCTCGCTGACCAATACTGGAGGGAGCGCGCTGGCTGGGGAATCGATGGCGAGGCCGCTCCGGCTGGGGCCGGCACCGTGCAAACCGATACGAGTCCGCGAGAACGCTCGTGACAGTTGGCAGTGAGAAGGTAACGAAACTGGAGGCTGCCCGTCGGCAAATGGTTGAGGCAATAGTCCTGCACTTCCAACGACGTGACCGAATAGCGATCCACACGCTGGCCTTGTGCGGACCGCGAACAGCCGCTAGTGCTGGCGGTTTTTTCGCGATTGTTGTTTGTTTCTGTGCCGCCGAAGTCTACCGAGCATTGAGATCGGTGGTCTCACGCTGCAACCACGTCGTGCAGAGCATCCGAAACGCGCCTTACGCGGTTGTTCATCACATCTAGAGCGAAACGTGGCAATCCATCCCGTGCGGCTTCCTTCCTGAGCAATTCGCCAGCCAGAGAGATGCCCTCGTCTCTTCCTGCCCGAGTGCTTGCAAGCAAGCGTGGTGCCGAGGCTCTGATACTCGCGTCATCTACGCCGCGCGCCAGCGCGACAACAGATTCCCGCGCTTCGGCATCTCGCTCAAGCCTCGAGCGGATCGCGGCTAGGCTCTCGGACGCGAAATCCCACCAACTGAGGGTAGGGCGTCTAACGAAGCTACCTACCGCGCGAGTGAAGAGCCGGCAGTCTCCCTGAGCAGCAACAACCCACAGCAACGAGCACCAGAGCATCCTGTCTGAAGAGTCCGCGCGCGCCTGCATCTCCTTCACTTTGGCGCCGATCCTCTCGTGGTCGGGCCAGGTGGCCGCGAGACCGACAAAACCGGTCCCAGTCGGGACTTCTGTAGCGGTGAACAAGGCCTCTTGGGCGGCGGCGTCAGAGGGAAATTCCGCGCACACGCACTTCGAGGCCAATAGCCTTGCCCTCTCGACGTCAAGCGGGCTCAACTCCCGTTCGTCACGTTCGCTGAGGCGCAACGCCGTCAGACAAGCTGCGAGGAGCACTGGACTTTTCGGCTTGAGGCGCCAAAGTGCGTTCAATAGAGCCGCATCTAGGCGAGCATCGGGGGTGCCGCAGTACTCCAAGAAGCGCGCAGTCAAACTCGACGACCGACTCAAGTAGGGCGCCAGAACTCTCCATGCGCCATTCTCCGATCCTGCCGACCTTGAGAAACGCGCGAGGGAAGGCCCCAGAGTTTGCTCCACATGGTCCCAACGATCAGCGATCAGTTCCAGAAACGGATCGTAGTCTTTGTGTGAGTACGCTAGAGCGATTGCTAACGGCTTACCGTCACTCTCGATGGCGTTTGCAAATATGTCGTTCCTGCCCAGCGCAAGCAGCCCGGCGCAGGCTGCCACGCGTCTTTCGTCCATGTCGGGACCGATAACGGTTAGTTGTTCAGCAAAGCGGCGAACACACTCCTCTGTCTCTGTCGGCTTCGCCAATGCCGAGCGAGCGAACCCGATCGTCGCTTGCACCTTTGCGTAGCCATCGGATTCCAGATCACTCTTCTTCAAGATGTCGTTGAGGGCCTCATCATCGAATCGCTGCGCCGCTCTCTTTGCAAGATTGCGACGAAGAAACGTCGGTAACGGCGATGCACGCAGCAGCACGGCCTTCCTCACCTCGCGGTCATGGGCAAATGACTTCGCGACTTGATCGATAGGAGGCCAACGGTCACTGAGACGTTCCAAGGCGAACGTCCTGACCCTCGGGTCGCCGGGAAAATGCTCGATTAGGTCCGCAGCGCCCGTGTAAAAGCCGTGCCGATCTCGGACATGCGGCAAGACCGCTGTAACAACCTCCGCGTCATCGTTTCGTCGCCCAGCTGCAGCGAATCCTTCGATCACGAAGTCCGGCCTGTCGACTTCGGAAAGTGAGCAGATCTCCATCAAGAGCTGTGAACTCTCTGCAGCATCACGAACTATCGCGGGAATGAACTTGGCGATATCTCCGCGCCGATTCGGCGGCTCGTGAGCGAGTGGGCCGAGCGCATCAGCTACATCGGGGTCATTCATGCCCCACGTCTCCAGCAGACACGACACCGGCCAGTACCTAAAATCGTGCGCCGCTTCGAGTTGGTCGATTAGCGTTCGCTTCGACGCCTCTGACTTGTGCATCGCTGCGAGCTGAGACACGTAGTGATCACCGCGTCCGCTCTTGTTCTTGGACAACCATCTTTCAACGGCATCACTAACATCTCCATTTTCGTTGATTATCGACTTCATGAACGGAAAGGCGCCGTGCCAAACGAATGTAGTCGGACGATCTTTGGCGAATTCGGCGGACAGCCACTTCGCTACGCGCGGGTCATGCGGATGTACACGCAATAGAATCGACGTCGCTAGGTCGTGTTCTAGTCTCCGTTGCTCCGGGCCGACGCGACCGACGCTGGCCCAGCAAGCTTCATGTAGCGTCTTGTCTTGGGGCCAATCACTTGCAAGGGCGGTCGCGATTTCGGCTCCGTACGCGCTTCTAAAGCCCGACCGTCGCTCGTCCAAACCATCCAACAGCGCGTCACGCGCATTGTCGCCACGCCACCCGCGGCGATACCTCGCAAGCGTCGACAAGTTTCTCAGTGTTACGTGTACGGACTGGGTGCCGTCATGCAACCACTCGTCCAAGCGACTTGTATCCGGCCAGCCCCGACTGAGCGCATCGAGCGCCGCAGCAGTGACCGCTGCGTTTCTTGAGCTATGGACCAGTGACACCAGCTCGTTACCCATGGCGGTGTCGCCGCCGAACGCGCGTGCCAGCGCTGTCGCCGCGCCCATCCGATTTGCCAAATTGTCATCGTGCAAACCCAGTAACAGCGGACGGGAAACCTCCGTGCGATCTGGCCACGCTGCAAACAGCGGATAAAGATCCTGGCGCCAGAGCACGCTTGCTGGCCACCAGCGAGAGAGGCGCCCCGTGATTTCCTCGCCGACAGGTCCAGCCCGTGGCCCATCGAGGGCCAAGCCGAGCAGTTCCAAGCGCTCAACGTCGTCCGTGCTCTCTTCAATTCTGTTCAGTGCAGCATGGGCGATTGCGTACCCTGTTTTGCCCGAAAGTGATGCAGTAGCGAAAGCCCCGTCGGCTAGCAGGAGGTTTCGGTCGCTTGACTCTGCCACCGACTCTCCGCTGACCGCCTGCATAATGGCCTCGACGTCCGCCTGCCGCCGCAAGGACTGCAGCAGGCTGATGATCGGGGCTCTCCAGCGGGGGTCGTCCGCGTTCTCTGTGGCAAAGGTCTTTTGACGCTCGAGCGTCCATCGCGCTAGCTCGAGTCCGGCGAGATGCTCTCGAAACGCTGCGTGACAGAATGCGATCTCTTGTGGGCTCCGCTCGACCAACAGTCCGGACGTGTCTGCGTCGACGCTCGTAAGTTCTGACGCTCCCTGACGTGCGCTCTCACGTGACCATCCCGGGCCTGCCGCGTCTTGCAGGAATGCTTCTAATATTGCCCGCGCCTCGTTGCGTTCGATGCCAGCGTCGGCACCCTCTCGTTGCATTTGGAAAGCAAGGTGCGCAAGAGCGTCGCGCCGCAAATCATCTGCGGCGAATGCCCGCGTCCGTGGCTGTACGCCGGAAGCAGCGACAGCTCGTCGATTCGGGTGAATTTCCAGCAAGATCTCGACAAGCCGTTCGAACAACTGATATCGCGTTCTAGGCAGAATCGCCTGACGCGCAGCCACCGAAAGTAGGCCATGCAGCAACAGTGGGTTTGCTGCAAGTGACTGCAGGCGCCCAGTTCGTTCGATTTGCTCAAAAAACTGATCGACGCGAAGAGCCACTGGCACTGTGCGGCTGTCTTGATCCGTCAGGAGGCGAATCGCGAGTTCGCGCTGCTGTGGCCTGGACAATTCGGCCAGGCGAGCAATCTGCCAATCCCCCGTAACCGCACCGAGCCGTCGCAATCCGGCCGGACGCGCCGTCATTATCGCGCTGATGCCCTGCGTCTGAACGAACGACTCAATCGTTGCAAGCGCGAGGCGAGCCGCCTGTTCATTCCCATACTCGTCCAGTCCGTCAATCAGCAGAAACAGTCGCTCGTCGATAAGCGCCTCCATGATCAACGTCTGCAACTCGTCGTCCGGAACGAAGGCACCAAAGGTCGCTCGCAACACCTCTGGGAGTCCAACTTCTCGCTCGTGACGCTCGGTCAGACGCGACCAGAGCGCGAACGGGATCAGCAGGGGAATTCGCTGACCAAAGAGCGCGACCGCTCGCGGGAACGCTGTCGGCGTACGCAGCACATCAAGCGCCAGACAGCGCAGCGCCGTGCTCTTGCCCGATCCCGCTCCTCCCAAGAGTATTGAGCGCCGATTCTGCGTTAGCCACTCCTCCAGTTGCAGTCGGGGCGCTTCACTCAGCTCGCTGGAAGGGCTTCCGGTGGAATAGAACTTTCGGGTGCGAGGCTGATCGTCATCGTCGTTTCCAAAACGATCCGCTGGCTCTTCTTCGGCCGCGCCTTCGTCAACTGGCTCAAGTGTTGGCTCCAAGAATGGGCTCGCCACGTCGACGTGCGGTGATACGAAACGCTCACGGATCTCGCTCGGTTCCGAGGACAGACCGTCGACGGCGAGTCCCGGGTCCAGTTGACGAAATCGAACATCGTAAAAGGCGGTAAGGCGCTTGCGCAGTGCCACCAGCTTTGCGCCGTCCAAGCGCCTAGCAACACTCTCCGCGGCATCCGGACCTTGAAACGCGATCAACCATTGTTTTCCAAAGAAGTCGTTAACAATGTGCGGATGCTGCCGCAGAAGCTCACCTAGATGCGAGCCGTCGTACGCGTAGAAATTAATCTTCTTGTCACGTAGCCGCTGAGCCTGCGTTTCAACCTCTTTTTGAAGGTCAGTGTCCGCAAGACCTCCGCGAGCGCACAAAACAAATCTGTCCGATCGCTCCGCCCAAGACCCCGTCATAAACTTGTTGACGGCTCTGCGGAGGCGCGCAACCGTGAGGCGACTGTTCTTCGCTTGCCAACAAACGTATCGACCTGCGTCAGTGCTCAGTCGGGCATAAATGTCGATGCCCTCCTGCGCCTGTCCTGACCTACCGTAACGCGCGCAGTACTCCACATCTGCTTCGGCTCGAACGAGCCGATACAAGAGTTTTTCGAAGTTCTGCCAGCTCAGCTGCTCAAATGGCAGCTCAGCTGTGCGCGGTTGCAGAGGAGGGCGGTCGACAACACGGTCCGGATGCTCGAGCAAGTCTGCTGGAAAACCCGGTGCTGAGCTCGCTACTGGCAAAGTTCCAACTCCGAAAGCGCCAACGGACAAAGATGGTACCCAGGCTTCGCGCTGTCGGCGACACCCAATAGATTGCCGATACCTTGGATCAGCAGGGGAAAGCGCGGTTCAGGACCCGGACGCGCGTGTACCCCGACCACTTGAATGTGGCATCGGTCCACTCGATTGAGGAACGTTCACCCACCAGCGGGCCGCTCCGTCGTGGGCACCGTGCGCTGGGGCCAAACGACTCAGCCTTCATGGTACGAGATTGTAGGTGCTCGCCCCCAGCTTATTTGTCGCGGGCGAGTTTGACGCGACGTCGGAAATTCCCGTAGCGTGCCCCCGACTCGAACCTACGGAGGCTCCCCACGCCTTCGCATGAGTCACGCGCTGCCTGAGCAAACAAGGATCGGACCCGGGTAACCGGTTGGGGTTACCCGTGCACCTACCCGCTAATTGCGCGGGAAGCGCGTAGCTCCAGTGACGCTTTTCTGAGTAAAGAGCGTCTGAGGCTTCTTCCCAAAGCCCCCGTTGCAGATAATCCAATCAAGCTTTGACAGAGGAATACGTATGAGAACGCACGTTGCGTTCGTTTTAGCGATCGCGATGCTGTTCGGCGGTTGCGGGCAATCAGCCTCCGAGCAGGAACCCGCCGGCAGTGCCGTTGCGGAGCACATGGCCGTGGGGACGTTGAACTCCATCGACCAAGCCGCGGGAACGGTCAACATCACTCACGGACCTGTCCCCAGTGCGGGCTGGCCGGAGATGACGATGAGTTTCAAGCTGGAAGATCCCGACGCGGCAGCCGAGCTCAAGCCTGGGGAGCGCGTCGATATCCACTTCAGGATTGAGAGTGGCATGAATGCTACTGTCACTTCGATAACACCGGTGAATTGATCGTTTCCGAGCATCGCGGTGGTCGATCGAACGCGAGACTTCATAGGCCTCGAGCGACGGCGCCGGAAGGCCGTCGGTTTGCTTCTGGAAGGACGAAATCAGTCGGAAATCGCCCGGAAACTCGGGGTGAGTCGACAGTCCGTGAGCCGTTGGGCCCGCGCCCTTCAGGAGCGGGGACGCGAGGGGTTACGTCGGGCTGCAGTGCCGGGCCGTCGCCCTCGCTTGGACGCGCGCAAGCGGGAGGTTGTCCAACGTCTGCTGCAGGCCAGCCCCGGACCCTGGACGCTTGCGCGAGTCAACCAGCTAATCAACTCCCGCTTGGGGGTGTCGTACGAACGCACGCGGTTGATCCAGTTCCTGCGAGAGGCAGGGTTCAAACCTCGAGCCGGCGCGGGGTGGGTGCGCGATGTTTAACGGGCAGGCTAACCGTTAATAACAGCAAATAACTACTGTCTATCTGCCGTCGTTACTACCATGCGCGTGCTTTCGTCACTCTCGACGAGACGCTAACGCGAAAGTCGAAAACGGCCGTGGCGCCTGCGTCGCGAGCCCATAACTCTAATGATGAGGTACCAGAAAATGACTCGGCGGCAGGACTTCGCGAAGTCCGGATCATTGCTTTGTTCCCTAGTCCTCCTGGGAGTCGCAAGCTCCGCTGACGCTCAAGCCCAGCAGCCCTCCGCCTCCCAAGCTGCACCGGCTTCCGACCGGGAGCAGGAGCTGCAAAACCAGGTCGATCAGCTCGAGCGTCGTGTGAACGAGCTCGAGTCGTCGACCGTTCTCTCCGAGCCGGAGACGATCGTCAAGGAGATCCAGGTCTACGTCGACGAGAACGGTGTCGAGTACGACGAGCCCGGTCCCGGTAGGCGCCCGGTCACGACTTATCAGCGCGAGCGCGTCTATCGCCGCCAAGCCATCAGCGAAAAGCTCGATGAGGCGCTCGAGGACGCGGCCAGCCGCAGCGTGGGCGTCGGCGTCGACGCCGCGATCGTCCTCCAGAACGTTCAGCAGACCTCCGGCGAAACGACTCCCGCCGACGGCGAGTTCTACGAGCTCGCGTCTGCGGATCTCTACTTCACTGCCGGCCTCGCGCAGAACACGATCTTCTACGCCGATATCGTGGGGTTGAGCGGCACGCCGCCGGACAACGAGGTCGGCGGGCTCACGCTGCTGAACGGCTATGCCGCGCGGCTCGGCGAGCAAAACGAGCTGACGCTTCGCGAAGCGTGGCTCATGACCGAGCTTGCGAATCAAAAGGTTCAACTCGTCGCGGGCCGTGTCGACCTCACGAACTTCTTCGACCACAACGCGGTTGCGAACGACGAGACGACGCAGTTCATCAGCGACGCGCTCGTGAACAACCCGATGCTCGGCCTCTCGGAGAATGGCGCAGGCCTTGCCACGACGTTCGACCCGAAGAACGGCTTCACGGCGAGAATCGGCTACCAGCAGAGCAGCAGCGATGCGCTGAATCTATCGGATGCGCTGTTCTACCTCGCGGAGGTCGGCAAGCTCGTCACGATAGGGAACCTCGGCGAAGGCAACTATCGCGCGTGGTTCCGCACCGACAACACGAGCGGCGAAGACCAAACGGCCTGGGGTCTCACGTTCGATCAGAAGCTCACCTCCGCGCTCACGGTGTTCCTGCGCGTCGGTCAAGCGGAAGCCAGCGACGACTTGGGCGTGCCCTTGGATGACGACGAGTTCTACAGCCTCGGCTTCCAGCTCAAGAACGGCGGCACGTTCAATCCGGAAGACGCGTGGGGCGTCGGTTTTGCCAACACGCAGCTCGGTGCCGGCGACGAAGAAGATCTCATCGAGGGTTACTACAATCTGCGGATGACGCAGAAGCTACAGCTTTCTTTTCACTTGACGCACGTTACGGAGAAATTTGTGGGTGCCGACGAGGTCGGATACCTTGTGCCCGGAGTGCGGCTGCAGGCGAGCTTCTAGCCGCCTAGGAGAACCAAGATGACAAGCAACGGAAAAGTTTTGACGGTAGCTCAAATCGTCTGTGCGTTGATCGTCAGCGCTCCGCTCGCGGCACAAGACCACACGCAGCATCCGGCGGGCTCACCGGCCGCCGTTGCGACGGCCGGTCGTCCAGTGAAGATCACGGATCCTGCCTCCGTCGTCTTGATCGTGAACCGCGATTCGAACGACATCGGCTTCATGGATATCGCGACGCACAAGATGATCGGTAGCGTGTTCTTGGGCAACAACGTGAATCCGCACATGGCGATGATGTCGCACGACGGGCGATTCGTCGTCACGGGCGGTACTCGCGCCAACAAGGCGTACATCATCGACGTGGCGACGATGACGTTGGTGAAGGAAATCCCGGTCGGCTTCGCGCCGGAGCATCTGGCGTTCTCGCCCGACGGCCGTTACTACTACCAAGGTAATCCGGACGACGACTCGATCTCGGTGATCGACATGGTTTCGATGACGGAGATCAAGCGGATTCCGGGGCTCGTCGAGCCGCTGAACATCACGTTCACGCCGGATGGCACGAAGGCGTACATCGGCAACTACGGTGCGCACTGGGTCGGCGTCATCGACGTGACTCGTCATGAGCTCGCCAAGAGAATTGCAGTCGGCGAGCCGCCTGCTGTCGCCAAGCTCGATCCGGACCGGTACCTCGGCGAGATCAAGGGCGTGTCGAACGCGAGCATGTCGGCCGACGGGCGGTATCTGTATGCCGCCGACGGCGACCTCGGAATCGTCGGCGTCATCGATACTCGCGACGACAAGCTGATAAAGACGATTCGCGTCGGCGCGGACCCGTGGCGTGCGTACATGAGCCATGACGGCCGTTTCGCGGTCACCGTGAACAACGGCGACGAGACGATCTCCGTGATCGATACCTCCAAGAACGAAGTTGTCGCGACGCTCGAAGGCGGGCCGGACATGACCGGTGTCAATTTTGCCGGTGGTAAGGCATTCGTGATCAGCGCGACCAGCGGCTTTGTCTACGTCTACAACGCAACGACGTGGGAGCCCGCGGGCAGAATCAAGATCGGACTCAACCTCCAGCTCGAGACTGCGACGACCGATACCGCGGACCAGAAGTTGTACCTCGCCGTGTCCACGAACCACTCGATCTATACGATCGACGCCACTACGGAAGCCGTGGAACGAATCACGGGTGTCGGCCTTTATCCGTGGGGCACGCACATCATGGAGAGCAAGGACAACTACTGCCATTGAGCGATTGGGCGGTAGGGCATGAAACCCTACCGCCCGGTCACCAAGGCGCAGGGAATGCGCGTCCGTGCCGCCATTTGCACCGCTGACTCCGCGCCCCTTGGATGCGGCGACGCGCTATGATTTCCCGCATGATGAATGGCCTGCGCGTGGCGATCGTGGCACTCGGCTGCTTTGCTTCGATCGTTGCTGCAGCACAGGGCCGCCGAGACTACACCCGGCCCGAACCACGTGACCGAACCACCGCGGTCGCCGAGACCCAAGCGGAAGAGATCACCCTGACCGTCACCCCGGTGGGCAATCAGTTGCTGCAGACCTGGATCCGAACCGCGGGCGTCATCGACGAGGCGCGCAAGGCGTTGCGCGCTTGCGTCGCTGATACCGACGCAGGGCTGATCGCGGTAGGTCAGCGCGTCAGGGCGTTTGCGCCCGAGACCAAGGCCTCCGTGAACCAAGCGCGCATCACGAGCGTCGTTTCGCGCGGCGATTGCGTAGCGATCGAAGCGACGCTTTCGGGGCCGGCTTACGGTGACGCTACGCGCTACGTGATGGAGATCATCGTCGATCGCGGCTCGCGATTCGCCGTTGCCAACGCAGCGATCATCGAGCGCGACGGCAAGCAGATCGTCTACGAGGAAATCCATCCCGGCCACTACGAGCCACACGAGATCCGCACGGGGCTAAAGGGCGAGATCTACACCGAAGTCCTCGACGGGATCTCGGAAGGCTATCGGATCATCACGATCGGCAGTTTCTTCATCGACGCGGAGTACCGCCTGAAGACGACTCCCGGGAACGGGATGGATGCTCACCACCATCATTAGGGCCGTCATACGGCTTCGCTTCCTCGTTCTCGGCGCTGTTGGGGTGCTCATCGCGCTGAGCGTCTATTCGATACGTATAGCGCCGTTGGACGCGATCCCGGACGTCTCAGAACCCCAGGTCGTGATCTATGCGAAGTGGGCGCGGAGCCCGGAGTTGCTCGATAGCGAGGTCGTAGCACCGCTGATTCGGTCTTTGCTGGGATCGCAGGGCATCGAAGCCATTCGCTCGACGTCCCACCTCGGGTACTCGTTCATCTACTTGATCCTCGACGACGCCGGCAGCCGTGCGGCGGTGAAGCAAACGTCGCTGGACCGAATCAACGAGGTGCGGCTTCGGCTTCCTGCGGACGCCGACATTCGGCTCGGTCCCGATGCGAGCAGCATGGGCTGGATCTACCAGTACGCATTGGTCGACCGCGAGCACACCCGGGATCTGCGAGAGCTGCGGGCATTCAACGAAGCGCGCGTGAAGCCGGCGCTCGAGTCCCTCGCAGGCGTCGCCGAAGTCGCGTCGATCGGCGGTCTCGAACGGCAGATTCAGTTGAAGGTCTTTCCCCCGCTGCTGGCGGAGGCAGGCTTGTCGCTACGTCCCGTGATTGCAGCGCTTCAAGGCGCGTTCGAGCAGGTCGGCGGCCGCATGATCGAGGTTGCCAACCGGGATTATCAAGTGAGCGGCCGCGTGCGGAACGACGCCGACATCGACGAGCTCGAGAAGCTCGTGATTGGGCGCGCGCCGGACGGCAGGGTGGTGCAGCTCAAGGACATCGGTTATCTGCAAGTCGGGTACGACGTGAGACGTGGCATCGCGGATGTCGATGGCGAAGGCGAGGTCGTCGGCGGAATCGCGATCATGGAGCAAGGCCAGAACGCGCTGGGCGTCTCGCGTGCGCTGAAGGAGAAGATCGAAGATCTGGCGTCGACCTTGCCTGCCGGTGTCGAGGTCGTGACGACCTACGATCGGTCCGTGCTGATCTGGGCGACGATCGAGAATTTTTTGCGCGCATTGGCCTACGAGCTCGCGGTCGTGATGATCGTGATCGTTTGGGCGTTGAGGAGCGGGCGAGCCGCGGTGGCCCCGGTGACGGTGCTGCTGCTGGGCTGCTTGTTCACTGTGTTGCCGCTTGCGGCGTTCGGCCAAACGATCAACTTGTTGTCTCTGGCCGGTCTCGCGATTGCGGTAGGCGAGATGGCGGATGCCACGATCGTGATCGTCGAGAATTGCACGACAGAGCTCGCGAAGCGCGGCAAGACGAGCCAAGCCGAGAGAATGGAAATCATCATCGCGGCGATCGCGAAGATGGCGCGACCGCTGTTGTTCTCGCTGCTGATCATCTTGGCTTCGTTCCTGCCGATCTTTTTCCTCGGTGAGCGCGAGGCTCGATTGTTCGACCCGCTGGCGTACAGCAAAACCTTTGCGATGGCGTTCTCGACGCTGCTCACGCTGCTGGTGTTGCCGATCATCGTGGTTTGGGTGTTCAAGCATCGCGCGCCGCAACCGCGTGGCGACCGCAGCTCGCGATTCGTTCATGCCTATGAAGGTGCGCTGCGCGGCGCGATCCGCGCTCGCTACGCGGTCGTTGCAGCTAGCGTTGGCCTGTTCGCCTTCGCGTTGTTCGTGGCCAGCGGCTTTCAGCGCGACTACATGCCCGAGATGGAAGAGGGGTCGATCCTATACATGCCGACCACGCTTCCGGGCATGCCCGCTCGCGAGGCCGGTTGGATCCTTCAGCAGATGGACCGGAAGCTCAAGGCGTTCCCCGAGGTTCAGCGTGTCTTCGGCAAGCTGGGCCGAGCGGACACGGCTACGGACCCGGCGCCCATGACGATGGTCGAGGCGATCGTGCTTCTCAAGCCCGAGAGCGAATGGCGCGCGGGCTACACCAAGCAGATGCTCGTCGCGGAGATGGACGAGTCCATGCAGATGGTCGGCTTCGTCAACGCGTGGACGCAGCCTATTGCCACGCGAATTTCGATGCAGGACACGGGCATTCAGACGCCGGTCGGGATCAAGGTGAAGGGGCCGGATCTCGAGGTGATCGCGCAGATCGCGGGACAAGTCGAGGCGGCGCTGCGCACGCTTCCCGGCACTAAGTCCGTGATCGCCGAACGCGTCTCGGAAGGCTTCTACGTCGACATTCAGAACGACCTCGGTCGGCTCGCCGAGCACGGTGTTACGGTCGACGAGGCGACACTGACTGCGCGCTATGCAGTCGGCGGCGAGAACGTGGTGGCGGTCGTGCAGGCGGACGACAGCGTCGTGCCGCTCAGCATTCAGTACTCGCCCGAATACATCGATACGCTCGACAAGATCCGCAGCGTACCTGTGATCAGCGAGGGCGGGACGCACGTGCCGCTCGACGCGGTGGCCGACGTCGAAGTGCGCGAACTGCCCGAGATGATCCGCAACGACAACGGCGATCGTGCGGGGTACGTCTTCGTCGACCTGCAGGGCGTGACCGGTGTGGACTACGTGTCGCGCGCACAGCCGTATCTGGCCGAGCAGCTCTCCTTACCGGAAGGGTATTCGCTCGAATGGACAGGCGCGCATCGGTACGCAGAGGAAGCAAAGGCGCGTCTTTGGATCGTGGTGCCGGTAACGCTGCTCATCACGTTCGTGCTGTTGATGCTTGCGTTCCGTTCGTGGGGCGAGACCGCGTTGATCATGCTTTCGGCGCCTTTCGCGCTCGTGGGTGGTGTGCTGCTCCAATGGTTCCAGGGCTATGCGATCACCACGGCCGTGATCATCGGTTACGTCGCCGTGCTCGCGATCGCCGTCCAGACCGGAATCATCATGATCGAGTTCATTCGCGACTCGCTTGCGCGGCGCGCGGCCGACAAGCCATATGTCGACGCTGTGATCGAGGGATCAGTCGCTCGCCTGCGGCCGAAGTTGATGACGGTGGCCACGACGGTTCTCGGGCTGATCCCGATCATGTTGGCCAGCGGTTCAGGATTGGACGTTACGCAACCCATCGCCGCGCCAAGCGTCGGCGGGATGGTCAGCTCGACGATCTACGTTCTGTTCCTCATTCCGTGCTTGTTCGCCATCGGTCACGATCTGCGCCTCAGATTCGGACGGCGCTGAGATGGCAGGAGTTGCTGGCCGCGTAGCACGTATACGGGCGTTCGAACCTGAGGCGACGCTAACGTCGGTGCGGGAGAAGCAGGACGCTGGCGTCTTGCGGGACGCCGCTGATCACAGTGCCGGCCGGCAAGCTGAGCGTCTTCTCGAACCAGAACGGATGCGCGAATTCTTCGCGGTATCCGTAGAGCCATACGAGCGGGACAGTCTGCCCGCTTGGGAGCACTGCAACGATCTTGGCAGTGGTGTCCGGACGCACCTTCTCGGGGAACACTCCGGTGATTCTCGCTGCCCGCTCGAGCGTGAGCTCACTCTTTACGGCGATCGAACCCTGCGGCGCGACAAACGGTGCGGCAGGGGTGTGAGGTGGCGGTTGCTCCGGCAACGCGCGGGGATTGTTGCCGCGACCAGTGCCGGTGTCGACCCATTCAACGATCATCTCGATCTGCGCTTCGGAGAGACCTTGCTCGTCGCGCAGTGCGCCGAAGCCTTTGACAGCGCCCCAAGGCGGCATGCTTCGAGACAGCACCGCCTGCTTGATTGCTTCTGCTGCGTTGCGGGCTTGCGCGTATTCCATGAGGGGGAACGACGTGCCGTCCTCGCGGTGGCAAGAGACGCAATGGGCATACACGATCCGCGAGATCTGCCTGTTCCAAGTGATCTCGCCCATCATCGGATGCGCGTACGCCCAGCCGCCGGCCAGCAGTAGTGCGGTGGCAATCGAGATGCTGAAACGCTTCATGAATTGTCGTCTGCGCGCGTGCAGTGAACGGTCGGGCAAGATTACTACCGTTCTTGCAGCGCTGACACTCGTGCTAGGTGGGCTGTTCACCAGATCCGAGGCGCACGCCCAGCTCTCTGGAATGTCTGCGATGCCGCCGCCGATCGAAGTAGTGTTCGTGTGTCCCTTCGATCGGAGCATTCGCTCTGTGAGTCCGGGAATGTGCGGCCGCCGAGGGCGTCGGGTCGATATGGTTGCTGAGGTGCCAGAGCCGCTCGAGTTCCCGCTCGAGCTTACGACGACGCCCGCGCGCTTGCTGCTCGGCGAGTCAGTTCGCTTGAGCTTCCAAGTTCGCGATCCGTGGATGAACAACGTCGTCACGAAGTTCGCTGTCGTCCACGAGTCACCGTTTCACGCATTCGTCGTCAGCGAAGATCTGGAGTTTTTTCTTCACGAGCATCCGCGCTGGATGGGGAGCGCGTTCGAGCTCGATGCGACCCTGCCCAAGCCAGGCTTGTATCGCGTGCTTGCAGACTTTTTGCCCGAAGCCGCGACACCACAGTTGTTGACGAGAAGCGTGTTCGCTGGCGGTGGACCCGCAATACCCGCAGTTCTAGGCCGCGACTATGCGGGCAAGCAAGGCGAAAACCTTGCCGTCGAGTTTTCGACGACGCCGGAGGACCCGATCGCCGGGACAACGACTACATTGCGGTTCGTGTTGAAGCCGGAGGAGGGCATCGAACCCTATCTCGGCGTGCTGGGCCACATGCTCATCGCGAGCGACGATCTAATCGACCTAACGCACACGCATCCGGTTACGACGCAGCTCGGGCCGGTCGCTGAGTTTGCGGTCGTTTTCCCTAGGCCTAGGATCTATCGCGTTTGGGTGCAGTTCCAGCGCGAGGGCGTTGTGAATACCGTGCACTTCGACGTGCCTGTTCGATAGGCGACGAGGCGCGGAGGCGGTAGGCACCTCCACACGCCAACGCGCGTACCGCGCCGAGCCTTCGACACCAGGTTCCCGGCATCCAAGTTACCCTTGCCGTTACCCGCGCGCTGCACCGAGAGCGCGCATGCATGGCGAAGGCTTGACTCTGGACTGAGGTCCAGGGTCTATCCTGCTGCGTAACGGACGAGGAGGGACGTCATGTCCACGATTACGATCGGACGCTTGGCTAAGCAGGCTGGCGTCAACATCGACACGATTCGGTACTACGAGCGCAATGGGCTGATTCCAGAGCCGACGCGGCGGCTCTCGGGTTATCGGGAATACGGTTCAACCGATGTCGCTCGCCTCCGGTTCATTCTTCGGGCCAAGGATCTCGGCTTCACGCTCGCCGAGATCGGCGAGCTCATGTCGTTGTCGGCCGATCGTGACGTGAAAGGCGTCAAGCGTCGCGCCGAGGGTCGCTTGGATCAGGTTGAGCACAAGATCAAGGAGCTTCAGCGCGTGCGGCGCGGCCTGAAGACCTTGATCCAGGCGTGCCCCGGGCATGGAGACCTCGAGCGCTGCCCGATCATCGCCGCTCTCAGCGAGGAGACTCCACGATGACCGCAAAGAAGAGCGGTGCTCACGAACACCGCAAAAATCACCATGCGGCGCACCGTGAGTATGCAGAGCACGAACATCACGCTCACCATGATCAGTCGGCGCCGACGACGGCGGTCGATCCGGTGTGCGGAATGAGCGTCGATCCGTCGAGCGCGCTCACGCATCGGCTTGGCACTGAGTCGTACTACTTTTGCAGTGCACGTTGCCGTGACAAGTTCGTTGCTACCCCCGCGCAGTATGTGAAGCCGGCGCCGGCCCAGGCCAGGCTATCGCCGGTTGTAGCGGGAACAGTGTGGACGTGCCCAATGCATCCGGAGATTCGCCGCGACGCGCCCGGCGCGTGCCCCATCTGCGGAATGGCGCTCGAGCCGCTCGCTCCGACCGCGGAGGAGGGCGAGAACGCCGAGCTCAAGGACATGACTCGGCGCTTCTGGATCAGCGTTGCGCTGACGGTACCGCTACTGTGGTCCATGCTCGGAGAGCTCTTTCCGAGCATCAACCCGATGCAACTCATACCGCACGACATCGTGGCCTGGGGGCAGCTCGTTCTCGCCACTCCGGTGGTGCTTTGGGGAGGATGGCCATTCTTCGTTCGCGGCTGGCAGTCCGTCGTGAACCGCAGCTTGAACATGTTCACGCTGATCGCGCTGGGCACCGGCGCCGCATGGATCTTTTCGGTGGTCTCCACAGCGCTGCCAAGCGTCTTGCCGCCGTCGTTCTCCACCGAGTCGGGTGTGCCACCGCTTTATTTCGAGGCTGCAGCCGTCATCGTGACGCTCGTTCTGTTGGGACAAGTGCTAGAGCTGCGTGCGCGTGCCCAGACGTCGGGTGCAATCCGCGCGTTGTTGCGGCTCGCGCCGAAGACCGCGCACCGGATCGATGCCGCAGGTTCCGAAAGCGATATACCGCTCGAGGACGTGCAGGTCGGCGATCGGCTACGCGTACGGCCCGGCGAGAAGATTCCCGTCGACGGCCGTGTGGTCGAGGGAGCGAGTCACGTCGACGAATCGATGCTGACCGGCGAGCCGGATCCCGTGCGCAAGGAGGCAGAGGCTGCGCTGTCGGCCGGAACGACGAACGGCAGCGGTAGCCTCGTCATGCGGGCCGAACGCGTCGGCGGCGATACTTTGCTCTCGCAGATAGTGCACATGGTCGCCCAAGCGCAGCGCTCACGAGCGCCGGTCCAGCGGCTCGTCGACCACGTTTCGGCTTGGTTCGTACCGGCGGTGGTCTTGATCGCCCTGGGTGCTGGCATCGTCTGGGCTGCGTTCGGCCCTCCGCCGGAGCTCGCGCACGCGCTGGTCGTCGCAGTGTCCGTGCTGATCATCGCCTGTCCCTGCGCGCTCGGATTAGCAACGCCGATGTCCATCATGGTCGGAGTCGGTCGAGGCGCGTTGGAAGGCGTGTTGATCAAGGACGCTGCTGCGCTCGAGCGCATGGAAAAGGTCACGACGATCGTCGTCGACAAGACCGGCACGCTGACGCAGGGTAAACCCAGCTTGCGCCGGGTATTGCCGGCATCCGGGTTCGTCGAGGAGGAGGTGTTGCGCAATGCTGCCGCCGTCGAGCACGCGAGCGAGCACCCGCTCGCGCGCGCCATCGTGGAGTTCGCAGCCGGGCACCGTGTGAATGTGCCCGGCGCTGCGGAGTTCGATTCTGATCCAGGCTTGGGCGTCTGGGCGATCGTCGACGGCAAGGCGGTGCTCGTCGGTAACGCGCGGCTGATGCAGCGGCACAAGGTCAACGTCGCGGCGCTCGCGCCAGTCGCCGAACGAGAACGCTCAAACGGCGCAACGGCAATTTACGTCGCCGTCGGCGGCCGAGGCGCAGGGTTACTGGTCATCGCCGACGCTGTGAAGGCCACGACGCCCGAAGCCCTGGCCGCCCTCAAGGATCTACACATAAAGATCATCATGCTGACCGGAGACGATCAGGCCACCGCGAGAGCTGTCGGCGATGAGCTCGGTGTCGATCAAGTCTTTGCAGACGTGCTGCCGCAGGACAAGGCTGCAATCGTCAAGAAACTACAGGACAGCGGTGAAGTGGTCGCGATGGCAGGCGACGGCGTCAACGACGCTCCCGCGCTTGCTCAGGCAGACGTCGGCATTGCCATGGGCACCGGCACCGACGTCGCGATGGAGTCCGCGGGCATCACATTGGTGAAAGGCGATCTGCGCGGGATCGGACGCGCGATGCGCCTATCGCGCAAGACGATGAACAACATACGTCAGAACCTCGTGTTCGCCTTCGGCTACAACGCGCTTGGAGTGCCGCTCGCAGCGGGCGTGCTGTATCCCGCGTTCGGCCTGCTTCTGTCGCCGATCATCGCGAGCCTCGCGATGAGCTTGTCGTCTGTCTCGGTCGTCGGCAATGCATTGCGACTGCGGCGGACGAGGCTGTAGCGCTACTTGACGTCCAGCGCTGCGGCCGTCGTGCCGAACATGCGGCGAAAAGTGCGGCTGAAATGTGCGGAGTCGGCGAACCCGGCATCGTGCGCCGCATCCGTCAAGGACGCGCCCGCGGCGAACTCTTCGAGTCCCTTCATGAGGCGCAGCCATAGCAGGTAGGTTTTGAACGGCAAGCCCGTCTGCTCTACGAACAGGTGACGGAGTCGGGCCTTCGACAGTCCCACCAACTCCGCGGCATCCGCTAATCCGATTGGGTTGTCGAGCTGCGCTTGCGCCCATGCCACGATCTTGCTGACACGTGCGTCGGGCTCCGGCGCCCTCGCTTCACCGGCGAGCCGCTGAATCACGCGACGCCCCAGGTCGATCAATTCCCCGTCGTCGCGGTGCCGGCGGGCGAACGCCGTCGCCATGTCGATTGCGAGGTCGTCGAGGTCGATGCCCTCAACGCACGCCAGCGGCTCGTCTGCTGCGAAAAGCTGGCTTGCGGCGGCGCGACCGGCGCGGCATTCCGGCTCGATGTACACGTGCGCGAACAATCCGCGAGCGTTGAACGCGTGTGGTGCATCTGGCGCCACTGCGACGACATCGCCCGCCACGCGGTGATCGCCGCTCTCAAACTCGAAGTCGCCGTCGAGTGCGAGCGTTACCTGAACGGCGTGATGAGTATGGGGCTCGTTGAGTCGGGTGCGCTGCAGACTAGGCGAGGTGGCCTCCATGATCCAGAGGCTCCCGCCTTCCCAAATCAAGATGCGACCTCGACCGAGTTTGGGCATCAGTCACCGCCTGCTCGACGGCGATCAGCTTAGCCCCTTCGTTCAATTCCGGCCAACGGGCACGCTTTAGAGTCTGCCCATCGCGTACTCCGAACCACCCAAACAGCAGGAGATGCCCATGTCAGCCCAACATCGAATCTCGCACGATCACTCTGCTCATGCTCACTCCGCTCACGTCCATTCGCACGGCGGGTCCTTTGCCCACGAGGCGCCCGCCGCGGCCGACGAGTTATATGCCGAGGCCTACGAAGCAGCGCAGCCGGACCCAGGTAGGCGTGTCGTGCCTGTCGAGCTCGAAGCTCGTGAGGTTGAGTGGTCG
>Ga0315910_10001154_pt1 | contig 24654 bp, 23 predicted proteins | sample EdamamesoilMG_FD_204470 | JGI IMG/M metagenome (GOLD analysis project Ga0315910, IMG submission 204470) | Garden soil microbial communities collected in Santa Monica, California, United States - Edamame soil | ecosystem: Environmental > Terrestrial > Soil > Garden | place: USA: California... | reverse complement strand
TCGTCGCGCCCGTGGATGCCCCACTTGTGGCCAACTTGGAAACCGATGAAAAGCTGGACTGGTTCGACATCGAGCTGGGCGTGGACATCAACGGTGAATCGTACAGTCTGCTGCCCGGGCTCTTGGAGTTATTGCAAGCAGCCGGGGACCCATTGGATATTCGCCGCCTGGCCCAAGCGCCCGGTAAGTTTCGCGCGGTCTCGCTCGGCGACGGTCGCTACGCCGCGCTACCTTGGGACCGCCTCCAGCAGATGCTCTTGGTGCTCGCAGAGGTCTGCAACGACTACAGCAGTCGTCAAGCGCGGCTACGCCTATCCATCCCGCGCATGCTGGACCTATGCAAGATCGATGAGGCGTTTTCGACGCCCGAACTCAAGCTCGAGTGGACCTGTGACACGGATTGGCTCACACGTGCTCGCGCGCTCAAAGCTGGCCCCACTCACACGCCAGCACCCGTGGCCCTGCGCGCGGAGTTGCGACCTTACCAGGTCGAAGGAGTGCGCTGGTTAGAACACAGGCGCGACGCCGGGGTGGGCGCCATCTTGGCCGACGACATGGGCTTGGGCAAAACGCTGCAGACGATCGCGCTCTTGGCGAGGGAGAAGGACTGTCGCCGCATGGACCTGCCCTCGATCATCGTTGCACCCAAGAGTTTGTTGTCCAATTGGGAGCGTGAGCTGCAAAAGTTTGCTCCCCACATTCGCAGTTTGGTCTACGCCGGGCCCAAGCGACACGCGGCTCTCGCCGAACTGCACCGAGTCGAAGTCATCATCACCAGCTATCCGGTGTTGATCCGCGACCTTTCGCCGTTGTCAGACCGAGAATTTCACTATGTGGTGATCGACGAGGCGCAAACCATCAAGAACCCCCAAAGCCAGGCCAGCACAGCCGTGCGTTCCCTCTCCGCCCGGCATCGTCTGGCGCTCAGCGGCACCCCAGTAGAAAATCACTTAGGTGAACTGTGGGCGCTGTTTGAATTCACACACCCTGGCCTTTTGGGACGACACCGCGAGTTCACTAAACAATTTCGCGACCCTATCGAACGCGGCGGCAATGAGCAACGCGCGGGCGCCCTACGCGAGCGCATCTCCCCCTTCATCCTGCGGCGGGTCAAGGAAACCGTTGCCCAGGAGCTGCCGCCCAAGACCCAACTCATCCGAGCCGTCGAATTGAGCGGCGCACAACGCGATCTCTACGAAAGCATCCGTTTGACCGGGGATCGCGCCGTGCGAAGCGCCATCGCTCAGGGTGGGTTCAATGCATCGCGCGTCACCATCCTGGCCGCACTGCTCCAGCTGCGACAAGTGTGCGCCGACCCACGTCTCCTCCGTCTGAGCGCGGCAGCGCCTGCGGTCTCCTCGGCAAAGTATGAACTCTTCTTCGAGCTCGTCCAAGCGCAACTGGACGGCGGGCGCCGCATCTTGGTCTTCTCCCAATTCGCACAGATGCTCGCTCTGCTCAGCCAAGGGCTCAGCCAGCGCGGCATCAGGCATCTGGTTTTGACCGGCGCGAGTCCCCATCGCCAGGACTTGGTCGACCGTTTTGAAAGCGGTCGAGCGGATGTGTTCTTGATCAGCCTCAAGGCGGGGGGCACAGGACTGAACCTGGTCTCCGCCGACACGGTGATCCACTACGACCCCTGGTGGAATTCGGCCGCGCAACTGCAGGCGACGGATCGCGCCTACCGCATTGGACAGACGCGACCTGTGTTCGTCTACAACCTGATCGTCGCTTCGAGCGTGGAGGACCGCATGCTCGCGCTCCAAGAGCGCAAACAACTCTTGGCGAGCCAGGTCCTTGGCCAAGCGTCGTCCGCGGGCGCCCTGACCTTGCATGACTTGGATGAGCTGCTGGCGCCGCTCGATAGCTCGGCTTAGGTGGTGCGCGTCAGCGACCCAGGGGCGAAGGAGGCAAGTTGGGCCGCACCAAATTGGGCCCCCGCACGTAATGCGGCTCAACGGGGTGCGCTTCCGGCGCAAGACTCATCCCCAAGCGGCCGAGTGGACGCGCGTCCGGCTCTTGAGTCTCGTCGCTCCAAACACAAGGCAGTTCAGGCAGCTGTGTGCCCACCACCACCCAGGGCCCCCAGCTGGAGTTTTTCTCCAAGAGCGCCCGCACGTACTCCTCAGCGCCCAATTGAGCGATGGCATGAGGCGCGCACAGTTCGTCCCCCGAGGCGCTGTGGACGCTCACAAAATACTCACCCCGCCGCGCATCACGCACCACAACGCGGGCACGAGCATCGGAAGCCGGCCAACCTGCGGCCAGCGCCGCCATGGACCCTACCCCAACCCCCGGCACGCCGAGCCCCAGCATCAGCCCCTGCGCCACGGCGATCCCAATGCGGACGCCGGTGAATGACCCTGGGCCAACCCCCACCACGATCTTGTCGATGTCTGTCTTTGACCATGCCGCATCGCTGAGCGCGCGATCGAGCAAGCTGAGCATGCGCTCGGCGTGCTCATTTTCCACGTCGTGGCGCTGATAGGCGCACACCTGGACGTCAGCTGGGGCGCTGCCACAAAGCAGCGCCACCGAGCCCCGACGACTGCTCGTATCGAGCGCGAGTATCTTGATTTTCTTCGTTTCCACAGCTTGGTCTGCCGTCGCGCGGGGCTACGGTCGGCGCAGCTAAGCAAACAAACCCGAACCGTGCTACGTGTTTTTGACCGTGATTTCCTCCCTCCCTGTCTCGACCTCGGGCCCCAGCGCACCCCCTACGCTGGATCGGCCTCATGCCCCACGCCGCGCTGAGCTGCTCATGCCCGCCGGTGACCTGTTGCGATTGAAAACCGCCATTCTGTACGGTGCGGACGCGGTTTATGCCGGCACTCCAGACATGAGTCTGCGCACGCAGAGCGGCTTCTCTCTTTTGGACTTGGAAGAAGGCATCGAGTTTGCGCACGCACGGGGCAAGCGCGTTTATTTGACTCTCAACTTGTTCGCTCACAACAAGGACATCAACAAGCTGCCGACGTTCATCGACACCATCGCGCGCATCAAACCAGATGGGGTCATCGTGTCGGACTTGGGTGTGTTCAACTACATCAAGCAGCACGCGCCGCAGCTTGAATTGCACGTCTCCACGCAGGCCAACGTGGTCAGCTGGCTGACGGTCAAGAGTTGGGAGCAGCTGGGAGCGGGTCTTGTGGTCTTGGCCCGTGAAGTCAGTTTCGAGGAGTTGAAGGAAATTCGCGAGCAATGCCCCGACATCCGCCTGGAGACCTTTGTCCACGGCGCGATGTGCATGACGTATTCAGGGCGCTGCCTGCTCTCCAACTACATGGCTGAACGTGGCGCCAACCAAGGAAGCTGCGCCCACAGTTGTCGCTGGAAATACAACCTCAAGGTCACGCGCGCCGACGGCAGCGTGGGCACCATCGAGATCAATGATAAGAACATGAGCGAGTTCTCCTTTTTCCTCGAGGAGGAGTTTCGGCCGGGCGAACTCTTTCCTATCGAAGAAGACGAGCATGGCTCGTACATTCTCAATTCACGCGACCTCAACCTCATGCCGCGCCTGGGCGACTATTTGGCCCTGGGCATCGATTCGCTCAAGGTCGAAGGCCGCAACAAGAGCGAGTTTTACGCGGCAGTGGTCGCGCGCGCTTACCGCGCGGCCATCGACGCGTACTACGAAAGCCCACAAACGTTTGATCCTGCGCCCTACGTCGCCGAGCTGGCGACTGTGCCTTCGCGCGGGTACACGCTGGGCTTCCACACCGGTCGCTTGGAAAACACCGGGCACAATTTTGACCATGGCGGCTCCCTGAGCTCGTTCGAATATGGGGGCATGGTGCGGAGTTGGGATGGGGATGACTTGATCATGGAGATCAAAAATCGGCTCCTTTCCGGCGACGTGCTCGAGTTTCTTCCAGCCGGAACCATCGATTGCGTGCGGATCCGGCTCTATGAGTTCATAAGCGAAGACCAGCACAACCCCAAGAACACCGGCAAAATCACGGACCGCGTCACAGCAGGTGAGGGGCGCGCCATCCGCATCCCTGCGAGTACCTTTCATAACGAAGACCTCACGCGACTCAAGCTGCTTCTGCCTCCTCTCACCGTGGCCCGCAAGGCGCGCCCGCTCAGCGACGTTGCAGCCAGCCAACTGCGTCAGAACATCAATAGCCAGTCCACTGAACTGGGCCTCGTTTCGGCGGACAGTCTGGTGCGCAGCGACGATGAGCGCCGCTCTGTCATCGCGTCGATGAAGGGCGCCCAGCCGCCCAAGTTGGGCGCCTTGGGCTGCTGCGGTCTGGGCTGCAACGGGTGTCTGCCCTTCTGGAATGAAGACAAGTACAAAAAGGCGCGTGAGCTGCTCAGCCGGCAGGGCGCACCCGGCAGGTTGATAGCAAAAGTGCAGGAGCCAGCCGGCGTGATAGCTCCGGGGATGTGACGTGAATTCAGGAGCCGTCGCTTATGCCCTGGAGGCTGCAGCCAGCCTGCTGCCCGCGCTCAACCCCGTCGAGCGTGCCGACGCCGAGCGACTGCTGCTGCTGTGTGGTGAGTACTGGGCCGAGAGCCCCCCACCGGAAAAGAGCATCCCTGACCGAGGAACGCTGACGCGCGAGCTGGGCCGCCTGGTGGAGCTCTTGGCCCGGCGCAGCGCTACGGCGATGCCCCTGGCGGCGCTGGGTCGCGCCCTGCTCTCCGAGCTCCATGGCGCTATTTCGGAACGGGACCGACTGCTGTCCGAGTTCCAGAGCAAGCTCGCTCAACTGGGCTTGTGACTCACGGCTGGCCAGCCGCACAGAGGGCCCTACGGAGACCAAAGGCTTCAATCGGCCTCGCCCTGGTCTTCGGCTTCATCCTCGTCCCCCCACTGGGAGCTGTACTCGCTCAGGGCGTCCAGGAGCCCCTCATCGCTCGACAACTCGCGGTACGCTTCTGCAAGAAAGCGCGCCGGGTCGGTCTCCCCACGCACGTAGCCTGCGTGCGCGTTGCTCCACGGTTTTGCCCATTTCTTCATCGCCGCGTGCAGCGACGCGAGCGCAACGAAGCTCAAACCGTATTTGCAGCGCAGACTGGGGCCGGCCAAGTGAAGAGCTGCGTAAATGGACTCGACGCAGTGGCTCTGAACTAGCACCGCCGTCGGCAGGTCCTCCACCCGGGTCCCGAGCAACTCCAGCGGTTCATCCTGCATGAGCGCGGCGGCCACATTGCCTTCAAAAAGTGCGACGCCCAGGCTGAGCCCATGCCAGGTGATGGCATCGCACTGGTGAATCACATTGGCGCTCAGTAGCGCGAGCAAGGTCTCCATGTGTTCGATGGGCAGCGGCTCGATGCCGAGGCGCCCCCAGTCGAGGTGAGCCCTGCCCTCCTCCAGGTCACGCACAAACGCGGCCAAAATACGCTGAGCATTGTCGCCTTCATGGAGCTCAACGACGCCCCCGGAGCCGTCGTAGCGCCCAAAGACCGGCAGCGCGACAGGGCTCGCGTCAAGTTCCCCAGCGCGAGGCAGACACACGACCACCGCCATGCATTGTCCCCCCAACAGGCTCACACCCGAGAATGTACAGCGATAGTCGATCATCCGGAGCGCGCCCTTTATCGCGCCGACGCCCCGTTGCGCAACCGACCCAGCTGACCCACGAACCTGGGCCCGGGACCTACTTTTTCCGGAGCATCACGAGCGGCCGCTCAGCCTTTTCGGCCCGATCCGCCGCACAATAACCACTCCCTCGCTCTAGCCAACGACATACGTCGGGTCGCCGTTCGTAGATGGTGCACAGAAAGCGCGCCTGTTTTTCGTCGTAGCGCAGGGCCGCGCAATGCCCGTCTTGCATGCGCATGAACGCACGATGTCCGTCAAATTCCACCCAGCGGGCCGCCTCATCGCCCAGCCGTTCATAGTCAACGCCGAGCACGGGCAAGTAGTCCTTGGCATGTGAAAAGCAGCACACGCCACAGCTGGTACACTCGGGAACGTCCACCCCAGCCACATCGTCCCCACGATTACTGCGCGCCCTCGGGTGTCCGCCAGGTCGCGCGTTCATCTGTCGAACTTAGCACGCTCCACGAGACTTACCTGCACAAAACCCGCGCATTTGCGGCGATTACCTTGACAGTGAAACAAAGCGAACAACTTGCGGAAGGTTCGCGACGGATCCACCGTACAACCAAGGGTCTGGCAGAGAACTCGACCTCCGAGCGCGGGTGAATCTAGAATGAATGGAATGGACCAAACCTGGGTGCGACCGCTCAAAACATGCTCGCTGCTTTTTTGCGCGGTCATGCTGATCTGCACCAATGCTTGGGCAGACACGCACTACATCACGGGTACCCATTCGACCCGCAGGTCCCCCCAGCAGGTATGGAACATCCTGGTTGCCTACGGGCAAACCTGCGCCAGGGGCTGCAAGTATGAGCGCCCCAACTTGGTGCGCGTAGAAAAGCTGGACTACTTGGCCAGCGACAGCTCCTGGTACACCTGGAGTTTGGTCAACAACGCCCTGCGAGACGTCACCTACTTCTCTCGCGTCACCGTGCGTTGGGACGACGAGGGCGGGTTCACCTTCGAGACTCTGCAACTCGATGCATCTCACCAAACGCTCATTGGCCAACTGTCGAAGAAGACGGGGCGCTCTCACAAACCCGCCTTCGACACCGCAAACACGACCACGAGTGTGTTCTGGGACGGGCGCAAGACCTCGGTCAATCAGACGGTCAAGCTCACCACCAGTGGGCTCTTGGACCTGTGGCCCGGCAAAGTGGACGACGGGATCCGTGAGTACATGTCCGCTACCTTCCGCAACATTGGTCCGTAGCTGCTCGGGTAAGGAGGACTTGGTCATGAAGCCTGGCGACCACCCTGAATTCTTTCGCTTCCCTGCGCCCGAGGGGCGCTCCCGCGAGAGCAGCATTGTCCTCAATCGGGCCGGACAATTCGAGCACGAAGGACAGATGGTCACGCACCCGGGGATGGCTCTGGCCTTCGCACGCTGGTTGCGTCGCCACCCGGACAATGGCCGCTTCATCCTCGAAAACGGCTACGACTGGACGTACCTGCAGGTGGAAGATACTCCCTACTTCGTGCACAGCGTGCGCCTGAGCGGAGCGGAAGCGGGCGCTCCCCAGCTCGACCTAACGATCTCGGATGGCTCCGAGGAGCCGCTCGCTCTCGATTCCGTGCGCGTGGGTGCGGACGACGCGCTGTACTGCCTGGTCAAGGGCGGCGCCTATGAAGCTCGCTTCAGTCGCTTCGCCCAAGAGCAGTTAGGGCCTTTCTTGATCGAGCTTGGCGGCGAGGTAGGGCTCAAGGTGGGCGATCGCAGCGTCGTCCCCCGAGCTCGAAGCGGGCCGCTCGCGCAAAAATAGCCGGCTCCCGCAGCGCGCTTTCCAAGCGCCGCTTCCTCCGCCAGCGTGGGTCGCGCCGTGACTTGTACCCAGCCGTTGCCCCCTTTGACTCCAGCGCAGCAAGCCCAACTCGAAGCATATTTGAGCCTGCTGCTCGAGGCCAATCAACAGTTCAACCTGACGGCCATCACTGATCGAGACCAAGCCTGGGAACGTCATATCGTCGAGTGTTTGCGCTTGGTTGGGGTCGTCAGCACCGTCATTGCGCCCACAACTGAGCCGGCTGGTGCATCACCCCAAGCGCTGGACTTGGGCTCTGGCGGAGGACTACCCGGTCTGGTCTTGGCCATCACGCGGCCTGATATCCAATTTACGTTGCTTGAAGCAACCGGGAAAAAGGCACACTTTCTCGAGCAGACCGCGCAAAAACTCGCGCTGTCGAACGTGAGAGTGGTCTCCGAGCGCGCGGAGCTAGCGGCCGCGCTCGGCGCAAAACTGCGCGAACGTTTTGCCCTGGTCACCGCGCGCGCGGTGGCCCCACTGCCTGTACTTCTCGAGCTAGCTGTTCCGTTCTTGAAGGTCGACGGAACCCTGTTGGCGGTGAAGGGACAGCGCGCGCAAGAAGAACTCACTCAGGCGGCGCAGGCCATGTCACTTTTGCGCGTCGAACCTACGGCGCAGTTGCGGCACCCTACGGCGACGGTGATGCTGTTTCGCAAAACCGCGCCGACCGCCCAGCGCTTCCCGCGGCGACCGGGTGAGCCAAAACGCAACCCGCTGTAAGAGAAATGCGCTCGGAAAAGAGGAGACGTGCCGGAGGGTGCCCGCCGAGCGTCACGCAGCGTGCCGCGGCCCACGAGGCCGCATTTTCATGAGTAAATAGGGCACGGCGCCGCTTGCGGCCAGGGCCAAGGACGAAACCATGGCGACGTTGAATACGTCAGCCCCGCCTTGAAGGTCCAGGATCTTGAACAGCTCGTTGAAAAACAAGTGGCCCACACCCAAGCCCGAGATGGAAATCGGAAGCACGATGCTGAGCATGCCCAGTGGATAGACCAAGGCCATCTCGGCCCAAGTGACCTGGGGATTGTTGAGGTGCCGGGCGATGAACCAGAAATTGGTGACCGCAAAAGCATGCATCAAGAGCGAAAGACCCAGGACCTGCATGATGACACGGGGAGACTGAGCGAGCAGACGCAGGGTATCCGCCCCACTGCGCAGGTGCTGAAGCACAAACGAAACGAGCCGGGACGCCCAACCCTCGGCCGCCGCGTTCACGCCCGTCTGCTCGGACAACCGAGAAAACAGCCAGTAAGCTGCCCAGAGGCCCAAAATGCTGAGCACGAAGAACACGAGCACCACCGCGGTGAGTTGCTTGCCCCCGGGATGACGGGCCAGCGACTCTCCGCTCATGACCACAGCGGGGATGGCCGTCCAAAGCAGCGCCGTGAGGCCCAGCACGCGCTCCAGGAGCGCTACGGTCACCAAGCGACCTGGATCACGCTCAACGACCGCGTGATTTTTGATCAGGTCGCCGCCCACATTGCCAGGGACGAACGAGTTGAAGAAGACGGCAATCCAATGCAAACCCACGGCACGTGGCACAGCCACGCTGATGCCTAGCGCGCTCAACAACCTGCGCCAGCGCAAGGCCCCAAAACACACGACCCCGATCGCAAAGTTGAAGGTAGCGACGACTGCGACCAAGGGAGAGCGCCACAGGACAGTCAGTGACGTCATATTGAGCCCACCCGAGCGGACCAGCCAGGTGATCAGACCCACCGTCACCCCCACCTTGGCCACCAGCCACACCCACGAACCTAACGTGCGCGCCGGTGCCGCTTGTGTTTCCTGGGACAAGGGATCGGAGGCCTCGGGCGACATGAGCCAAGCGCTTAGTCGCCCGGCGACGGTTTCTCAAGCCAACCGGGAGCGGTTCGGCCAGGCCAAACAGCCCCAAGTCAGCGCCTAGGACTGGGTGATTCACCCTACATTTTGCGGATCCATGGCATAATGGCTTGCAATCATCGGGCGAGCGCGGAAAGCTCGCTGCTGTCCCCCACTCGTATTCACAATGCACTATTTACACACCATGGTCCGTGTCCGGGACCTCGATGAGTCGCTGCGTTTTTACCGGGACGGCCTGGGATTGGTCGAGGTGCGACGCAAGGAGTCCACAGCTGGACGGTTTACCCTGGTGTTCTTGGCGGCCCCGGGCGACTTCATCGCCAGCGAAGGCGCACGGCCAGCGCAACCGCAACTCGAACTGACCTTCAATTGGGATCCGGAAGCATACGGCGGGGGCCGCAACTTTGGGCACCTCGCCTACGCGGTGGACGACATCTACGCGCTGTGTGAACGCCTGTCCCAGATGGGCACCGTCATCTTGCGCCCACCGCGCGATGGTCACATGGCGTTCGTGCGCTCGCCGGACAACATTTCCATTGAGCTCCTGCAGCGCGGGGATCCACTGCCGCCCCAGGAGCCTTGGCTGAGCATGCCCAATACGGGAAGTTGGTGAGATGGATCCAGCCCCCGTCTCCTACTCGCTCGACGGACTTCACGCGCCCCATTGGACCGATCTGTCCGAGTTGTTTGATGTCCCCGTGCATACGTCCCACGGTGAAGTGGACGCGTCCTCGATCACGTGGTTGTCGCCCTTGGCTTTGGACGAAATCCCCGATGGGTACCAACGCTGGGTAGAAAAGCGCCAACGTGAGTTTCGGGCGGGGCGACATCATGCGCGCACGGCGCTTGACCGCGCTGGCGCAGTCAGCCCCATCGTGCGCCGTGGCGATGATGGGCTGCCGCTGTTTCCCGCCGGCTATCATGGCTCCATCACCCATACCGGACGTGACCTTACATTTGCAGCTGCAGCTATCTGTACAGCCCATCACGCCATCGGCCTTGATGCCGAGAATCACAAAGAACTCTCGGCTTCGATGGTCGACGCCATCCTCTTGCCGATGGAGCAACGGCGGTTTCATCAAACGACGGCCAGCGCTCAGCAAGCCCCCAGCAGCCTAGGGTTGTTTGCGCTGTGGGTGTTCTCCATGAAGGAAGCCTTCTACAAGTGCATCTACCCGCATTGTGCAGCTCCGTTCGGTTTCCTCGATCTCGACGTGGACGTAGAGCCGTCCCGCCAAGCTTTTGTCGTCACGTTGCGCAGCAAGAAGTACCCCGACGTGCCCAGCCAGTTGGGTGGGCGTTACGCGGTCGATCATCAGCGCATCATCTGTGCGGTCACGTGGCCCAATCGGGCCTGACCGGCGGCGCTGGTGCCAGCAGCTTGGCTTGGGCGCAGCTCACTACGGGCTCAACCACCTGAGAAGACGCACCCGCGCGACCAGCCGCCCCAGCCCAACGGCCGCGCAGAAAACGAGCAGCGCAGAGGCAAACGCAAACCATACGTGTCCGTAACCGGGCAGGTACGAAAGCGCACGTTTGAGCGCGTCCAGGATCATCTGATGACTCAAATACGCAAAATACGTCGCGCGACCATAGGGCGCGATCTTCTTGATCCATTTGCCATCACGCGCCGCGACGAACACCACCAACCACGCCGCCCCCGCGAGATTGGCCATGAATCGCACGCGGCTACCGAAACGCGGCGCCCAGTCCTCCAAGCACAACCCGTACGTCACTTGCACGGTGACAAATACCGCCAGCGCTATCCAGGCCACACGCATCCGCGCATTTTTGCCAACTCGGCCAAGCCGGGTCATGTGTTTGCCGTACAAGCTCAGCCCAAATAGCGCGGCGCACACCAGCGGCGCCTCCTCCAGCCAGCGCTCCAGGCGATGTAAATGCAGCGTCTCGATGAGGGTCTCGGGGATCAACATCCCCCCTGTGCCGTGCACGTAAATGTACGCGCACAGGGTGAGCGCGCTCCCCCCGACCAGGAGTAGCCAACTGGGCCACCTCATCAGCTGGGGCACCGCGTAGCTGGCCAACGCCCCTGCACAGAAAGCAAAAGGCAAAAACCAGAGGTGGGGAGACGTTCCAAATAGGGGGCCCCAATAGCGGGTGATGACGCCCACCGACTGCCCCTGGGGGTACATGGTGACGAAATAGAACACCGCATAAAGCGCGCACCAAATCACATAGGGAACGAGCAAGCGCTTGGCTCTACGTCGTACGACCTCGGACGGCGCGATGGTGCTCCCCAGGAAATACGCGCGCGACGACAAGAACAGTGCCGCGAGAGTGTAGAAGGAGGTACCAAAACGTCCCAGTGTACTGAGGTTCTCGGGTTGCCTTTGGATCTCGGCCACATGCACCCAGACGATGCCAAACGTCGCCAGCACGCGCGCGGCATCGAGCCCAGTGACGCGGGATGCAGCCGACGAGCGACGGGACTTTTGGACCTGGCCAGAAGACTGTTGCAAGGCCGTCATGGGGCGGCCCGCTGTATACGCCGCCACAGCGACAATGCACGGCCAATCGCCAGCTTGACTGCAAAACTTGCTACGCAACACGCTTTTGTTGGGAGTGGTCACCGGGCGCGTCCGTCATCCGGGTTCAAACTTGCCCGAGCTGGGGCTGGGCGATATGAACCCGCCGCCCTTCACTCCACGAGGTAGCCATTCCCCGCATCCGCACACGTCGCCGTCTGAGTGTTCTCTCCCAACGCGAGGCCTCCATCTTGCTCGCGCTGGCTGAAACCATTTTTCCCCACGAAGCCAGTGGTTTGCCCAGCGTGCAAGAGGCCCAAGTCGTCGAGTACATCGACGACCTGTTGGCTCACTCGTCGCTCCAAGAGCGACTGTTGATCCGCTGCTTGATCAATCTCCTGGAGGTCCAGATGGTCGCCTTCAATGGCCTACGTCCCAAGTTGTTCTCTCGGGCCTCGGCAGCCGAACGCTTGCTCAACCTCAAGGGCTGGGAAACGTCGGGCATCTTCCACCGTCGTTTGGTGTTCATGGCCATCCGCACCTTGCTGGTCTTCGCTTACGTCGACAGCTACGAAGTGGAACAGGGCATGGGTCAGACGCCGGGCACGCACGTCACCGAGCGCCGCAACCAAGCACGCGCCCTGGTGAAGCAAACCCTTTCGCAGTTCGATCCAACCATCACCTCTGCCGCGACGGTCCATTCATGACAGCAGTCCAGATCGAAAATCGCTGGTCTCAAGAGCAGCTCATCACGGGAATCAAGCTGGGGAATTGGCTCGAGCTCCTCAAAAAGAACAATTGGAGCGTCAGCCCGGAGTATTACCACCGGTTGGCTTTCATTTCCGCGCTGTCTTGCGCTTCGTCCGTGTTTGGCAAGGCGGAGCAGGCCCGCTACGGCCAGCAGTTGGCTGACATGGAGATCAATCCCACCCCATTGTTCATTCTTGGGCATTGGCGCACCGGGACGACGCACATGCACAACATGCTCGGTCGCGATCCGAACCATACCTTCTCCACCTTGTACCAGGTGCTGTTTCCCGACTCGTTTCTCACCACAGGGGAGTGGGGGCCCAAGCTGCTTGCCAAAGCGGTGCCCGAGAAGCGCAGCTACGACAATGTGGCCCAGAATCTGTTCGAGTCTGCCGAGGACGAGATTGGTCTCATGAAGTTGACCGGAGGACTCTCGTTCTACGGCGCCATCATGTTTCCTGATCGCGCGGCAGAGTACGAAAAGTACATCGATTTTTTGGAGGCGACGCCCGCCGAACGCCGGCGTTTCAAGGAAGAATTCATCCTATTCGTCAAGAAAATCATGCTGGCGACCGGCGGGAAACGCGTCGTGGTCAAGTCATGCCCGCACAGCGCGCGCATCCGCATGATCTTGGACATGTTTCCCGACGCAAAATTCATTCACATCCACCGGCACCCGGCCCGCGCATTCAAGTCCATGGTGCACATGCGCAAGCAGGTGGATTGGGAGAATTTTTTTCATGTCCCCAGCCAAGAGTTCCTGGAACAACGTTGGGATCACACCGCGACCATCGGCCACAGGCTGTACACGCGCTTGATCGAAGATCGACAGCTGATCCCCACGGGTAACCTCATCGAGATTGCCTACAAGGATTTGATCGGCAATGAGCTGCCCATCCTGCGCAGCATCTACGACCGGCTCAACCTCCCGGGATGGGAGCAGTTTGAGCGCGTCATTCAGCCCTATTTGGCCTCAATTAGCGGCTACAAGACCAACCAGCTCAGCATGGAACCGGACCTGGAAGAGTACGTCTACAACCGCTGGCGCATCGTCTACGACACATACGGTTATAAAAAGGAATACCGCGAATGAGCTTCATCAAGTCCCTGCTCGACGAGCATCTGACCTCCTCCGACCATCTGTCGAAAAAACACATCCATCCACGCCTGTCCAAGCTGTTTGACTTGGCAGGGTTGAACGTGGCGTTCACGCGCGGAGCGGGCAGCTACCTGTACGACAAGGACGGCAACGATTTCTTGGACCTCCTCTCCGGTGGTGGCGTGCATTACGTGGGCCGCAATCATCCCGAGATCAACGCGGCCATCAGTGAAGTCGCCACGCGGGAGCTGCCCAATCTCTGCGTCGTCAACGCGTCGGTGCTGGGTGGGATTTTGGCGGGTCAGCTGCTCGAACTCGCCGGTCCAGGCTTCACCAAGGTCCAGTATTCCAACTCCGGCGCCGAAGCCAACGAAGTGGCCATCCGCTTCGCGCGCTTCTGCACGCGCAAACGTCGCTTCTTGCACATGCAAGGGGCCTTCCACGGACGGACGTACGGCGCGATCAGCCTGTGCGGCTTCCATCAAATGAACGAGGGCATGGACCCCAAATTGCCCACCTGCACCATGATCACGCCCAATGACTTGCGTGAGCTGCGTTCAGAGCTGGAAAAGGGTGACGTGGCCGCTGTCTTCTACGAGTACTGTCAGGGCATGACGCTCACCGTCATGGACAAGGAGTACCTGCGGGAGATGCGTCGCCTGTGCACCGAGTACGGGGCGCTGATGGTCGGTGACGAAGTGCAGACCGGCTTCGGTCGCATGGGACAACACTGGTTTGCCTTCCAAAAAGCCGGGGTTTTGCCCGATATGGTCACGCTGTCCAAGGCGCTGTCCGGCGGCGCCGTTCCGGTCGCTGCCACCCTGGTTGGCGAGCAGCTCTACGACCGCGTGTTCGCGGATTTCAAGAGTGGGCCCATCTACTTCTCCACCTTCGCGGAGAACAACCTGGCCATGGCAGCAGGTCTAGCGACGCTCAAGGTGTTGCGCGACCTGGACGCCAGGAAGACCGCTCATGATCTGTCGCAGAAGCTGGTGCGCGGCTTGACCGAGATCCAAGGGCGCTATGACGTCATCGAACGCATCGCCGGTGAAGGTCTGATGCTCGGGGTTTACTTCCGCGCCTCTGAGTCCCGCACCATCCTCAAACTGCAACAGAAGCTGCTCGCCAACGCAGATCCTGGCGTCTTTGGGGCGTCGGTCAACGTGGAGATGATGGCCAAACATCGGGTCATCACCCAGATCCCCGGCCCGGAGCTCAACGCCGTCAAGATCTTGCCGGCCGTCAACCTGGACGATCGCGGTGTCAGTCGCTTCCTGGAGGCCTTCGACGCGACGATGGCCAAGATGTACAAGGGCGGCGGGCCTGCCCTGCCCCTGGGCAAGGCTGCGGTCAAGGACGCCTTCCGACAAGCTCGTGAGAAACTGCTCGGGCCAGGGACCACTGCAAAAAAACTCTAACCCGTCGAATCAACAAGCTGTACGAGTTTTCTGATTACGACGGGGACATCAAGACAGAATGTGATGCGCTGGTGCTGGGCTCGGGCCCAGGGGGTGCTTTGGCCGCTTACGAGTTGGCCAAGGCAGGCAAGAGCGTCATTGTGCTCGAGGCTGGCCCCAAAGTGCGCCACGGCCAAACCAGCCGTGACGCCGGGCTCATCCTCAACAAATACTTTTTCTACGGTGGCATGCGCAGCACGCGTGGCAATACGGTCATGCCCACCATGCAACCCCGCAACCTAGGTGGCGGGTCCGTGTGGAACAGTGCCATCTGCCTGCGTCCGCCACAATTTGCGTTGCGCCGCTGGCAAGATGAACACGGCCTGCGCGTGGCTGAAGGTGAACTCGACCCGCACTTTTCTGCGGTGGAGTCCTTCATGGGCGTGCGCCCAGTGGCCGATGACGTGATGGGGCCGCGCAACGAACTCTTTGCCGAGGCCTGTCGGCGCGTTGGGTTTACCCCCACGCGCATTTTGCGCAACGAGTCGGGCTGTAAGGGCTCGAGCGAATGTTTTACGATGTGCCCCAATGACGCCAAATTCAGCGTAGATCGCCGGGGGATTCCCGAGCTGATCGAGCTAGGTGGCACTGTGTACACCTCGGTCACCGCTCACAAACTCATCACCCAAGGACGACGAGTAGACGGGGTCATTGCGTACGTCTTGGACCCAACCACCAAGCAACGACTGCACAAGGTCGAGATCCGAGCCAAGTTGACGGTCATGGCCGCAGGATGCCTCGCCACGCCTGAAATTCTGCAGCGCAGCGGGGTCGGAAACGACAACGTCGGCAAGAACCTGCGTTTCCACCCTGGAAGCATGGTGATGGGTGAGTTCGATCATGAGATCGAACCGTGGAGCGGCGCCACGCAGGGCTACCACTGTCTGGACTTCATGCGCGACGGCATCAAACTAGAGGCGCTGTGGGCCACCTCGAGCTTGATGGCCCTGCGCTTTCCTGGCTTGGGCAGCGAGCTGCAAGGGCTGCTCAAGAACTACCGCAAAATGTGCTCCTGGGACTGCTGGGTGAGCGGTGACGACAGTGTGGGCCATGTCCGCCACCGCAAGGGACGCCGCGCAGACGTTGTCTACAACATCGGTCAGGGCGACTGTGACCGTATGCTCGAGTCCATGGCCAAGCTGTGCGAGATGTTCTTTGCGGTGGGCGCCAAGAGCGTGATGTGCGGAGTGCCCTCCCTCCCCGCTCCTACCTCCAGTCGAGACATCATCGACCGCTTGCGTTCAAGCAAGCTCACGGCAAAGGATTTGCCGTTTGCCTCCAACCACATCTTTGGCACGACCGCGATGGGAGTTGATCGCTCGCGCCACGCAGTGAGTCCGTCAGGAGCTCTTTACGATGCGGACAACGTGTACGTCTGCGACACGGGTTTGCTGCCCACCACCCCCGCCGCCAACCCCATGTTGCCCATGATGGCCCTGGTCCACCAGATTGTCGGGGGCATCACCTCCCACCACTGACGGTTCCCCCTCCGGCCAACCTGCCCCATTCAGCCATCCTGCTCAGCCGGTCCGGCGCTTGATGCGGCATGACTCCCAAGCGCGGTTTTTCCCCTACCGCGCTTAGGCTTGACGCTCGTAGTTAACGTTGTTAACTTTTCGAACATGGGCGCCGATAGCGAGAGAGACACGCGGGAATCGATGATCGAGGCCGCACGCGATCTCATGGTCAGCGGCGGGTTTGAGGCGCTGTCGATGCGCAAGGTGGGCCAAGCAGTGGGGGTCAGCGCCACGGCCATTTATCGGCATTTTGAGGACAAAGACGCGTTGCTCAGCGCCGCCGTCATCCAAGGCGCGCGGCTGTTTGGTAGCTACTTGCGCGATGCCCTGCGCGAGCCCACGCCGTGGGCGCGGCTCGAACGCATGGGACAGCGCTATTTTGATTTCGCCGAGGAACACCGCCAGGACTACTACGTGCTGTTCATGCTTGATTGCGAGCAGTCGGGCATGGAAAAGCTGGATCAAATCGCCAAATTGGAGACGCGGTCCACCTTCACGATGTTGGTGGATCGCATCTGCGAGTGCCAAGCCGCAGGGGTGCTTCGCGCAGGCGACCCCAACGCACTCGCCGTGTACGTGTGGTCGTCCTACCACGGCCTGGCCAGCCTACGCGGTGTTGGGCGTATCGGCGGCAGCGCGGAAGAATATCAGCACTTGGTGAGAGCGCAGCTCGAGCTGACCTTGAGCGCTCTCTGCGTGCCCCCACTGCCGCAACCTGCGCCAGTGGAGCCGGTGCCCACCGCGCGGCGTTGACCGCGCAAGATGTTCGAGGGCGCATCCGGCGGGATCACGCCCTCGAAGTTAACACTGTTAATAAAGGAGAGTGACCATGTCTCAGATTCAACCCGGCCGTCTCACTGTCAAAAACGAACAGGATCTCGTCGTGTTTCTCATCGGAGCGCGCATCAACCGCTGGTGGCTCCTGCCACTCAGCTTGCCCATCTTGTCCAAAATGAACAGCATGCTGCGCGAGCTCGAGCAAGATCCCGAGTCAGGGCTGTTGGCAGTGCAGCCCGTCGGATTTGGCACGACCATCCAATATTGGAAGAGCTATGCCCACTTGAACCGCTACGCAAACGACCCCAAGAAATTGCACCGCCCGGTGTGGGCAGCCTACGTCGCGCGGCTGTTCAAGAATTTTGCGGCGGGCATCTGGCACGAGACGTACGTCGTACGTGCTGGTGAATACGAGGCCATCTACACCAACATGCCACGCTGGGGGCTCGGGCTGCATCAGCCGTTGATTGAAGCGCACGGCCCCCATAAAACCTCTGCGTCACGCCTTACGCGCGCAGACGTGTGACACGCCCCGTGAGCAACCCGGTGTGTCGCAGCGCCCAGTGTGCTGCAATGTGCGACGAAGGGGGCACGGATCCATTTTGCTGCAAAGCCTCGCTCAAGTTTCCTTGGACGTAGAGTATGATGGGCGCAGGGCCAGTCGGGGGGATCGAGCATCCATCCAGACTGCCTGTCACCCTCGCGTGTCTCGTCCACTGGAGAACTTCACTTGCGCATGCATCGGCAACCCTGGGGCCCCGCCCATCACCGTTCTTTTTTTCTTTCAGCTTGGCTCAGCGCGGCCCTCATTGTCCAACCGACCGTAGCGCACGCCCAAGCGCCCGCGACGGAAAGCACGGCAGCTACGACAGATGGCTCACCTGCTTCAGCATCCACGCCCACAGCGGAGGAACTTGCCACAGCCAAGATGCACTTTGCCAATGGTGTGGAGCTCCTGCAAGCCAGCCCACCCAACTACCAAGACGCTTTTCGTCAGTTTCAGTTGGCCTACCAAAAAACTCACGGCAGCTGGAAGGTGATGGGCAACCTGGGCCTGTGCGCGCTCAAGCTGGAACGTGATGGTGAGGCCCTCAGCTACTATCAGGGCTATCTCAAGGACGGAGGCGATCAGATCGATCCGGACGAGCGCTCACACATCGAGCGTGAAATGCTGCTGATCCAAGGCAACATGGCGCACGTCGCCCTCAAATCAAGCCAGCCAGACGTTCGCTACAGCGTCTCGCGCCAAGGTTCGGCCGTGCCACCTCAGATCTACGAAGCCCAAGCTGAAGTCACTGAACTCGGCCTACGCGCCGGCACGCTCGACATCACCGCCACGACCCACGACGGGGCGCAACTGACCTTCAGCGTTACGCTCGCCGCCGGCGAGCAAGCGCAGCACCTCTTCGACTACGAGGCAAAACCGCCCGCTGCTGCGACCACGAGTGAACCTGCGCCCTATGAGGCCCCCAAGAAGCACGGGATGTCTGGCCTACGCATCGCCGGCATCGCCACTGCGAGCGTGGGCGTGCTTGCGCTGGGCGGTGGTGTAGTCACGGGCCTGCTCAGCCAAAGCAAAGAGAAAAACGCTAAGGAAAGCTGCATTGGCAGCGTCTGCAAAGAGGACAGTGAACAGGAGTTCGACTCGGCCAAGACACTGGCCACCGTCGCCAACGTGCTGTTCATCAGCGGCGGTGTTTTGGCTGCCACGGGCATCACCTTGGTGATCGTCGGGGGAAACAAGAGCGACCAGAGCGAAGCCCTGGCCGAACAACGCCGCGCGCACGCGTCGCTTCACCCGGCAGCTGCGCGTGACCACCTTGGTGCTGCGCGCGGCCACCTGGTCGCCGCAGATGGTCGCACGGCCAGTCCGCTGCGCATGGAGATCGCACCTACCCCGTACTTGGGTGGGGCCGGTCTGCTCGCGTTCGGCACATTTTGAGCGGCTACCGCTTGCTTGAACCGCGCAGCTCCCAATGCGACAGCAGCTCCGCAGCAACAAACCGCACTGCTTAAACGAAAATCAATTAACTTAAAAGCGAGACCACCCCATGAAACAGCCCATTTCGTCCGTCCTGACCTTCGTGCTCCTCGGTAGCGTTCCCTTCGCTGCCTGCAACGTGAATACCAAAGATCTCACGTTTGATGACGACGCCTACGATGAAGCACAAACCGGCGATGGTGATGGGGACGGCAACGGCGGAGAAGGCGGCACCACCGCAAGCGGCGACGGCGATGGCGACCTCGGTGGAGGCCCGGGCGACGGCGACGGCGACGGCGAAGGTGGTGATCCGGGCACCAGCGGTGACGTAGAGCCCGAGTGCACGATGACAGGTGAGCTCAAGTGTGACGACCGCCAGATCCAAGTGTGTACGGGTGAGTACTTCATCAATGCCGGCAATCCTTGCGAATTCGTGTGTGATCACGGCGCGTGCACCGGCACGTGCAAGCCCGGAACGTCAGAATGCGTCAGTGAGACAGAGCAGCGCTCCTGCAATCAGATGGGTCAATGGAGCGAACCCTCTGAATGCAAGAACGTGTGCCTTGGCGACGCGTGTGGTGGCGTATGCAAGCCGGGCAGTCGCAGTTGCGATGACGAGGACACGACGCTCAAGGTGCTGTGCAACGCTGAAGGACAGTGGGATTCCGACGGACAATGTTCAGTTGGGCAGTGCAACGAGGGTGCGTGCACGTCATGCACCGGCGATGAGACCCAGTGCACACCTGACAGCACTGGAGTCCAGACCTGCAACGGCAGCACCTACGGAGAGCCCGACGAGTGTGAGGATCAAATCTGCCTCGGGGGTGAGTGCACGGGTGAGTGCCGGCCCGCGCTCGACGGAAAAGAACCCCAGCGACGTTGCGTCGAAGGGTCCCCCTCCACCAAGCTGGAAACGTGTGGGGCCGACGGCACGTTCGGCAGCTCGAGTGAGTGCAATTTCGTGTGTGTTGCTGGCAGTGACCCGGGTAAGAACGACGGCTGCGGCGGCGTATGCAAGCCCGGCGAAATGCGCTGCGATGGCAGCGTCCTCATCCGGTGCGCAAGTGATGGTCTGAGCGAGGACAAGATCGAGGATTGCTCAGAGAAGAGCCTGTCTTGCTTGGACATCGGCGGGGGCAATTTGGGTTGCGGAGAATGCACACCTGGCGAAAAGGACCCCAACAACCGTTGCGCCCAACGTATGGTGCAGACGTGTGAGCGCGGCATGTGGGTCGATAGTGATGACTGCTCCCAGAAGTTGGTCCTCATCGGCCAGGTCTCGGTGTGTTATGATGGCAAGTGCACGACGGGCAACAACGCCTGCGATAGTGCTCGCGGCGACGCCTATGGCTGCTGGGACAGCGAAAACAAATGGGTCTGCAACGACGGCGCCGACAAAGACGGAACGGATCTCAAAGCTTGCCTGCTCAAAAATGGGTGCCAACTGACCAGCTGCGTCACCAACATCACCTTGCCTCCTCGGCTGTGACCGAGCATTGCGCGATTGGTCACTTCACTGTCCAGGACGTACTGTGGACTGGCCAGCTGACAGAGCAGATCAGACAAGGTAGGTGCAATTAGCTCACCCCAGCTTGAATCTCGCTCAGCTTCTGCCTCTGGCACATGTGTTGCTAACTTGGCTTTCGTGCTTGCCACAACCCATCCGTCGCCTTGGTACCGTCGCCGAGCGTGCGCCGCACTTGCCTGTCTCTTGGTCGTGGGTGGCTGCTCGACAGAGCCCACCTCCCCCCCGCTGTTCGAGTTTGTCCCCGACGACACGAACAACGAGGTCGGTAGCGGGGGCAGCGCACACCTGAACCCGGTGGGGAGCGGGGGCAGCGCCAGCACCGAGGATTGGGGCGATTCAGACTACGGACTGTCCGCAGAAGGCGGCGGCGAAAACGCAGGTCTCGGTCAAGGCGACCTCACTGTGCTGCTCCTTGTGGACCGCTCATCGAGCATGGCCGAGTACTGGGACGCCGGGAGCAAATGGGAGGTCGCGCTCAACTCCTTTTTCCTCGGCCTGGTTGGTGTAGAGGACGAGGTCACTCTGGGCGCGCTGTTCTTCCCCACCGACGGCGGTTGTGCGGTAGCGCCCATGACCGGACCCGCGCAGTTCGAGTACCAGAGTGGCCGCCGCTTCTTGGATTCGTTCAAAGCAAAATCGTCCAATATTTTCCCCGACGGTTCCACGCCGCTGGGCACGGCATTCGAGCAGGCTCACCTCGCTCTTGACCAAGCGCGCCTGGCTGGTCTGATGTCGGCGCGTCGTTTCCGTGTGGTCGTCGTCACCGACGGCGCACCCAATTGCAACACCGATCAGAATCGCGTGCTCAGCTTGGCCAGCGTCTGGCGTGGCTGGGGCGTGGAACTGCGTGTCATCGGCCTGCCTGGCTCCGAAGAAGCAGCTGGCTTCCTGACCCAATTGGCTGCGGCTGCGCCTCCCCCCGATCCGTCCATGGGGCCAGGGGTGCTCTCACCCCAGTCCGGACAAGATACGGAAGACGAGTTCAGCGATATCTTGCGCTAACCATGGTCGCCTCTGAAACCTCAAACTAGATTGCCCGACGTGTCTCCCCACGATCCCCATCAAACCAATGAGTCCACCCTAGCGCTCAAGGCCGCTCATCTGGAGCCTTTGCCGGTGGTCGTCCACGTGCGCAGCGTAGGTCAGGAGCGCCCCGCTGTGGCCACGGGCTTCCGACTGGCCCAACAACCCATCGTCGCCGGGGCCGGTTCAGATGCGGATCTGCTCATCGCCGATGATGCGGTGTCACGACGCCACCTGGAGCTACGTGTGGTGCCCGGCGGGGTGGCGCTCCGTGATTTGGGCAGCCGCAACGGCTCGTACTACCTGGGTCAGCGGTTTTCCGACATCACGCTCAGCTTGGGCAGCAAGGTAGCCATTGGACAGACTGAGCTGGAGTTCGTCGTCGATCGGGAAGATTTTGAGGGCACACAGGGTGCAGCGCGCAGTAGCTACGGTCCGCTCACCGGTCACTCACCTTCCATGCAACGCCTCTTCACGCTCATGCAGCGCTTGGAAGGTTCGCTGGTCAACGTGCTCATTCAGGGCGAATCGGGCACCGGCAAGGAGCTCATTGCGCGCGCCTTACATGACCATTCGCTGTGCAAAAGCGGCCCCTTCGTCGCTATCAATTGCGGAGCTCTCGACCGCGCGCTGGTGCGCAGTGAGCTATTTGGCCACAAAAAGGGCGCTTTCACCGGGGCACAAACCGAGGCCAGCGGGGCCTTTGCCGACGCCGATGGGGGGACGTTGTTTCTGGACGAAATTGGCGAGCTGCCGCTCGATGTGCAACCCATCCTGCTGCGCGCCCTCGAGTCTGGCAGCTACGTCAAAGTGGGCGAAACCCGCACGCGTCCGGTCAAGGTCCGGGTGATCGCAGCCACCCACAGAAACCTCGCCAGCGATGTTGCGGACGGCCAGTTTCGCGCCGATTTATTCTATCGTCTCATGGTCGTTGAGCTGCACGCACCACCACTACGTGAGCGGCGCCAAGACATCCCCGACTTGGTGCTGAGCATCGCTCAAGCGGCCGGTCTCTCGCCCCCGCCAGGACACGTCGCGGATGAGCTGTCCAAGCGTACGTTTCCCGGCAACGTGCGTGAACTCAAGCATGCCCTGCTCGCCTACTCTGCCATCGGTGAGCTACCGGCCGCAAACGCTATCCCCGGGACACAAAAGCACGCGGGGAGTGATTCAATCTTGTCGTTCGTGGACCCAGCGCGGCCCTACGCCGAACAGAAGGAGGCGCTCGTCGATCGCATGACCTACCTGTACCTCAAAGCGCTCATCGAACGTTGCCATGGCAATCGCTCAGAAGCAGCCCGTGTTGCCGACCTGCAGCGCGGCTACTTGCGGCGGCTGCTCCAAAAGTATGGCCTCGACGGTGACGCCAGCGACGATGAGCCTTGAGCGCGCATCAAAATTTGCCTTGGACCATGAGACCTGTCCCCTGGGTGGCAAGTTGCAATCGGGTTTCATGCCTGTCCCAGAGCCACAGCACGGTCCCCGCCACTTCTCCTACTAGTCCACTCACAATTCCGGCCGCCGCCAAACGACCGAGACGCTGCGCGCGCGCAACGCGGATCTGTTCCTCCGCCGGACACACGTCGCCCGAACACTTGCTGAGTACGTCCTGCGCGAGCATCATCGACATGCTCCCCGCCACGACGCCGCCAATCAAAAGTGCGCTTCCGCTCGACCAAGCCGCGTACGCGCCCCAGCGCAGCTTGGTCGTCCCCGACGGCACGGGCGGCGACGGCGCGCGGGGCGTGCCCTTCACCGGCGAGGCCGGAAACACAAAGCGCGCCTGGATGCGACTGCCCGGCCGGGCGCGGAGCGCTTGCCGAACGACGCGCTCTGCGCCGTCGCGGACCGTGATCGAATATTGTCCCGGATCCAGCTTGATTCGTCGCTGCTCGACGGTGGGCCAATCGGCTGTCGATGTCCGACCGAGCGCGCCGTCGTCCCCCGTTTGACGCCGAATACTGACCCGCAACGGAGCCCGGACTTGACCGGCAAAAGACAGCTCAATCACGGGGATGACTTCGGCCAAACGAGCTCGCTCTCGCCGAGCCTCGAGCACAGTCTGTTGCCACAGCACCGGACTCTGCTCGTCCAAGCGCTCGTCACTGCAGGTTTGATACAGCCCGAGCGCCGCCTCGTAGCGCCCGAGCCACCACGCCGCGCGCGCTTGGTAAATGAGAAATACCGGAGAATGGGCGAGTTGTTCGGCCTGCATGAACAGGGTAAGCGCCTGCTCATACTCACCCAGCTCCATCAGCTTGAGCCCCTCATGCCCCAGCGCGATCGCTTGTTTGGAAGCTGGAAGCGGGCCTGCACTCGGCCGGGCGGGGGGAGCGCCGGAGATATTGATCGGCGGGGGCGGACTTGCAGCGGGCGCGCCCTGGGCAAAGGCGTGGGGGGCCAAAAGGACGCAGGCGAGCAAAACCCGAGCGAGTGCGCGATGAGCCGGGGACAGGGACATCAAGGCTCAGAAACCCGTAGGCCAAATACGGGATCAATGTCGGGACTGACTTGTTCACGTGGCGGCTCGGTCGCAGACGGGGAGGTCGAGCTGGGGGGCGCGGGAGTCCGCGCCGCGAGCGCCGGTCGCGAGCGTTTGGCCGCGGGGCTCGAATGAACGGCGGCGCTGGAGTGAGCTGCGGCACTTGGCTGAGCTGCCGCGCTAGGAACCTGCGGCGGGACTATTTCCAGCGCTGCCGGGGCGCTCCCAGCCGGAGCGCGACCCGAGCCCGATTCGCCCACCTGGGACGCCACGCGGCTGGGCGAACGGTGGGGCTCGGGGGGCGCGGGCGGAGCGTCAGCGGACGGGGTGCTGAGCGCGCTCGACCA